>Ga0169931_10005255_pt1 | contig 19779 bp, 17 predicted proteins | sample Kivu_15m_20L_FD_129675 | JGI IMG/M metagenome (GOLD analysis project Ga0169931, IMG submission 129675) | Freshwater microbial communities from Lake Kivu, Western Province, Rwanda to study Microbial Dark Matter (Phase II) - Kivu_15m_20L... | ecosystem: Environmental > Aquatic > Freshwater > Lake... | reverse complement strand
GGCGTGGCGGGTGATCAGGTCAGTGTGTCGCTCGCCGCTGCGATGCGCTATGTTGGCCAGGGCTACGAGATCGATGTCGATCTTGAACGTGACGCCGTTCGTGGGGGTGACCGCCAGGCGATGTCCGATGCCTTCGAAAAGACCTACGAGCGTTATTTCGGCCGTATAGAGCCTGATGTACAGATCGAGGTGGTGTCATGGCGTGCGGTGGTGAGTGGGCCGCGCGTCGACATCGACCTGGCCCGGGCGCGTCCGCACTCAAGCGTGCTCGGGGCTGGCGTTGCGACCGCGCGAACCTGGCGCGATGCATGGTTCGAGGAGCTTGGCGGATTCGTCCGCACTCCGGTCTATGACCGCTATGCGTTTGTGGCGGGCACCTACATCGAGGGCCCCGCGCTCGTCGAGGAGCGCGAATCCACGGTGGTCGTGCCGCCGCAGGCGAGCGCGCGGTGCGACGAGAGTCTGAACCTGATCATCGAACTGCACTGATCGCGTGGCGGTCGGGCCCTGCCCGATACCGCCCGGTGCCGCCGCGTCCCGCCTCGCTCAACTCCTGGTCTTGCCCGAGGCCTCGTCGTAGCCGCCCTGGCCTTGCAGCGCCGCCCAGGCTGCGAGCGTGGGTGAGGGTTTGATTTCGCCGGCGCGAATCAGTTCCAGCCAGATGCGGGCCGCCTCGACGAAGTACGGCACGCTGCCCGGGAACATCATGATCGAGAGTGCCTCGGCGAGATCGAGATCGGGTACGCCCGCCTCGTTGGCTGCGATCAGCGACCAGCGAAGCAGCAGGTGGTCGGCCCTCGAAGCGTGGATTGCGCAGGCGCACATCCAGATCAGGCGTGGCTCAAGCGGGGCCGCTGCCTGAAGCAGGCCTGCGCGGTAGGCCTGTTGCGTGTCGAACCCCTCCAGATGTGCGCCCCAGTGTCGTTCCAGGAAGGCGTAGCCGCGTGCTCCGAGTGCGAAGGCTGAAAGGCGCGCAATCGCGGCAAACTCGTCCATCGTCCCGCCACCGTCCAGGTACTTTGGAATGTGATGGGTAGCAAGCGCCTCATCGGTTGCGATCAGTACGGCAATCCAGACGGTCTCGCGGTCATGCACCGACAGGATCTTGTGGTCGAGCGCGAGGGCTGTGTAGGCCGCATCGTAGCCCTCGAGCAGACGCTCGGAGAGCGCAGCCATCAGTCCATGATGGGGAAGCAGATAGCCGCGCTTGTCTCGCACTTTCTTCAATCGGGCTTCGATTTCAGTCGTTGAATTGCCTGGCATCGGTTCAATCATGGCCGCCGAATTCCTCTCAGGGTTTGTTTGGATGAGCGCAGATGGTCGCACACGTTCTACAATGCGCCCTTTTACGGTTCACAAAATGGAGACACAACGATGGCCAAATTGATTTCAGTCGACTCTTCGCGTCGCGAGGTTTTGCGCGCGACCTCCGGGCTAGGTGGTATGGCTGCCCTTCAGGGCTTCGGTGCCGTCGTGGGATTGGGTGTTGCCCCAGCGATGGCCCAGAGCATGCAGGTGAGCAGCTTGCGTTCCACCTCGCGTTCGTGGCTATGGGGTGCCGAGGACTTTGCGATCGACGCCAAGCATTTTGACCGGTCGGGGCTCAAGGTGGTCATGGCGGCGACCGAGCGCGGCGTGAACCATGACGCGCTGGTCGGCGGTGCTGCCGACATCCTGCTTGGTGCGCCTCAGCAAAACATGCGTGTACAGATTCTCGGTCAGCCGGTGGTGATCATCGCAGGCATGGTCAACAAATTTGCGAGCAACATCGTTGTCAAGAAATCGATTCTCGACAAGCTCGGTGTGAGCGAGAGTTCATCGGTCGAGCGTCGGGGCGCCGCACTGAAGGGCTTGCGTCTGGGGCATACCGGGCCGGGCAGCGCGCCGGACCAGCTTCTGCGCCACTTCCTCAAAGCCGGCGGCGTCGACCCCAACAAGGATGCCAAGCTCGTTCCGGTCCGTGGGGTCGCAGCCATGCTTGCGGCGATCGAGAAAGACCAGATCGACGGGTTCTGCCTCTCTTCCCCCACTTCCGACCAGGCGATCAAGCGAGCTGGCGCGGCCTACCTGTTCAACATGTCCATCAATCCGCCCCCTGGCTTCGAGGATTTCCTCTACATCACGGCAAGCGTGACCGAGGCGACGCTTAAGAGGAAAGAGGCCGAGCTCGTTGCCTATGTCAAGGGTATCGCGCTGGCGCTCAAGACCATCCATGAAGACCAGAATGCCTTCAAGGCCATGGCACGCGTGTGGTTCAAGGCGGTCGACGACGAGATGTTCGAGATTGCGTTCAAGAACAACATCGGCATCTACATGAAGACGCCGGTCCCCACCCAGCACCACTTCAACGTCAATCTCAAGTTCATGAACGACTCGCTGGTCGATGCCGGCCAGAAGCCCGCGCCGGCTGATTACACGATGGAAAAGGCGTTCAATCTCAGCATCGTCAAAAAGGCGCTCGCCTGATGGCGATCGAGATTCAGAGCGTTACCAAGCTGTTCGTCCGGCGCGGCCGCGAGGTGGTCGCGCTGGATGATTTCTCGCTCAGTATCGGTTCCGGCGAATTTGTTGCTTTCGTCGGGCCATCGGGGTGTGGTAAGTCGACGCTGCTCAACATGATCGCCGGCATTCTCGAGCCCACCGGCGGCGCGATCGAGCACGATGGCAAGGTCGTTCAGGGGCCCAACCGGTCAGTTGGCTACATGACGCAGGCCGACAGTCTTCTACCCTGGAGGACGGCCGAGGACAATGTGATGTTGCCGCTCAGGTTGCGTGGCGTATCGCAGTCCGAGGCCCGCGAGCGTGTGGCGGCGCTTCTTGCCACGGTCAATCTGTCGGGCTTTCACAAGCACTTCCCCAATGAGCTGTCGGGAGGCATGCGCAAGCGCGTCGCACTCGCTCAGGTGCTTGCCTATGACCCAGGCACGCTGCTGATGGACGAACCCTTTGGAGCGCTCGATGCGCAGCTGAAGCTCGTCATGCAGAACGAGCTGCTGGCGATCTGGGAGCGGACTCGCAAGACCGTTGTCTTCGTCACCCATGATTTGGCTGAGGCGATCGCGTTGGCTGACCGGGTCATTGTTTTCACGGGACGTCCCGGGCGGATCAAGCTCGAGGAGCGCATCGATCTGGATCGCCCGCGCGACGTCTTTCGCGACCGATTCTCGACGCGTTTCCAGGCGATCTACGAACGCATCTGGCAGGCGCTCGAACCCGAGATCAAGAAAGGCGAGGCGCTCTGATCGCCCGCTTGTCTTTTCAGGAGTATTGAATCGTGAATGCCTATGATGCTGCCCAAACCATGCCCGATCGTTCGAGCCGTGCCGTGGTTGAGGAGGAACTGAAAGTGGCCCGCGGGCGCCGCATGCAGCGGATTGCCCAGGTCGCCGTCGGTGTGCTCTTCCTTGCCTTCTGGGAACTCGCGGCCGGTCCATTGATTGACCCATTCTTCATCAGCGAGCCTTCGGCGGTCTTTGCCAAACTTGTCGACTGGATTCGGCGTGGAGAATTGTTCTCCCATCTTGGGATCACCCTCTACGCCACGGTGATCGGTTTTGCAATTGGCTCAGTGTCGGGTTTTTCGGTCGGCTTCATTTTTGGCCGGTATGAGCGGGTGGGGGCGGTTTTCGATCCCTACATCACCGCGATCTACTGTCTGCCCAAGATCGCCTTGGCTCCACTTTTCATCATGTGGTTTGGAATTGGCATCGAGTCCAAGATCGCGATGAGCGCGGTGATCGTGTTCTTTCTGGTGTTCCTGAACACATACTCAGGCGTGCGTGACGTCAATCCGATTCACATTCACGGCACCCGCATCATGGGGGCGGGCGAGTGGCAGTTGCTGGTCAATGTCATCGCACCGTCGGCTGCGGCCTGGGTACTGACCGGACTCAAGGTGTCGGTCCCCTATGCGCTGATCGGAGCGGTGGTCGGCGAGTTCATGTCATCGAACCGTGGCATGGGTTTCGTGATTGCGCAGTCGTCGGCACTCTTTGACACGGCGGGGGTCTTTGCTGGCCTGGTGGTGCTTGCGATGGTGGGCGGCATCATCAACGAAGGGCTCAAGCGCTTCGAGCGTCATGTGTTGCGGTGGCGTGGGTGACGCATGGAGGCTTCAGTGCCGAGCGTGCTTCGAGTGCACCAGTACCATGCGCTCCGTCCCGGCCCTTCTTTGATCGTCCTCGGGCGGGTGCACGGCAACGAGGTGGCGGGTACGCTTGCGATTACCCGTCTGATCGATGATCTGGACAACGGTCGGCTCAATCTGATCCGGGGTCGTCTTACCCTGGTCCCGGTGACCAATCCGCTCGCGGCCACGCTCGATACCCGTTCGGGGGATCGCAATCTCAATCGCAATCTGCGGCCTACCGCCGTGCCCCAGGATTTCGAGGACAGGGTCGCCAATGTGCTGTGTCGGCTGCTGGCCCAGCACGATGGGCTGATCGACCTGCATTCCTTCAATAGTGCAGGTGAGACGTTCGCGCTGATCGGTCCGGAGAATAACGCTGGAGATCTCGAGCCTTTCTCACATGCGGCCGATGAGGCCCGACTGGCACGCCACCTCGGGCCTGCGCGGATCGTGGAGGGGTGGATGTCCGCCTATGCCGAGGGCGTGCGCAGGCGTCGTGCCCGATGCGCTTCGGGGGGTGTTTCGCTCGACACCGATCCCAATTACGGCGTGGGGACCACCGAGTTCATGCGTTCAATGGGTGGATGGGCCGTCACGCTCGAATGTGGGCAGCATGCCGATCCGCATGCCCCTGATGTCGGCTGGCATGCGGTGCGACAGGCGCTGGCCTTGCTCGGCATGGCTGATTGCGGGCTCGAGCCGGCGCGCGCCGAGCATGAGCTACTCAGGCTGATCGAGGTGACGGATCGGCTTCACGCCGAAGATCAGTTCGTCCGGGAGTGGAAGAGTTTCGATCCTGTCCGTTCAGGCGAGCCGGTCGGCCGTCGTCACGACGGTTCGATGGTCCTGGCGCCGGCCGATGGTCGGATTGTCTTTCCCAACGTCAAGGCCGAGCCGGGGTTTGAGTGGTTTTATTTTGCGCAGGCGAGTGCACGCTCGCTCGGCTGAGCGCTTATCCCAGCGCTGCGGGGGTGTGGGACCCGCGCCCAGGCCGTAAGACTCTCTTCAGGCCTTGAAGAATCCCGCGATGACCGACAGTGCTCGCTCGATGTCGGAGTCATCGAGATCGAGATGGGTCACCCAGCGTTGAACGGCTGGGCCGCCGTAGTTCGAACGCGTGTTGACACGTATTGCCTTTGATCGGAGCCAGGCATCGAACCCAGTCGCGATGTCCGGATCGATCTCCACGAATACGATGTTGGTCTGCGGGGCTTTGGCACGGAGCGCTCCGTCATGCAGCGCTCCTATCTGGTTGATGCCTTGGGCAAGCGTCTCGGCGCGACGGTGATCGTCGGCTAGGCGGTCGATGTGGTGGTCGAGCGCATACAGGCCAGCGGCAGCGAGAATGCCTGCCTGACGCATGCCGCCCCCGAGCATCTTGCGCCAGCGGCGGGCGCGTCGAATCGTCTCGGCCGAGCCTACCAGCAAGGAACCCACCGGTGCGCCCAGGCCTTTGGACAGACACAGCGATACGGTATCGAAGTGAGAGCAGATCTCCCGCGCGACATGTCGTGTGTCACTTGCACATTGGCGGGCGAGCTCGGTGGCAGCGTTGAACAGCCGCGCGCCGTCGAGATGGGTGACCAGACCGCGGCGGACAGCGAGTTGTCGCACCGATTCGAGGTAGTCGATCGGCAAAACGGTACCACCCGTGGTGTTTTCCAGTGCAATCAATCGAGAGCGGGCGTAGTGCGCATCGTCGGGCTTGATCGCCGCTTCGATCGAATCGAGGGGAATCGTCGCATCGGCGGCGTGCTCGAGTGGCTGAGGCTGAATCGAGCCCAGTACGGCCATGCCGCCACCTTCCCAGCGATAAGTGTGCCATTGCTGCCCGACGATCGCCTCGTCGCCGCGCTCGCACTGGGCGAGCAGCGCGATCAGATTGGACTGGGTGCCGGAGGAGGCGAACACGGCGGATTCGAAGCCCAGCATTGCAGCAATGCGAGATTCGAGCTCATTGACACTCGGGTCTTCCCCATAGACGTCGTCACCGACCGCGGCCTGTGCCATGGCCGCACGCATCTCCGGAGTCGGTCGGGTGACGGTGTCGCTGCGAAAATCACTCATGACCGCGAGGATAACACTGTGGGTTCTCGCTTGAATTTCCTCGTTTCGCCCTAATATCGCGCCTCGATCGCCGGCACCAATGCCGTCGACGATTCTGCCGGGGGATACATGATCGAGGTCCAGAACCTGTCGCGACGCTTCGGATCGAAGCTTGCCGTCGACGACGTCTCGTTTCAAGTCAACAAGGGCGAGGTGCTTGGCTTTCTCGGGCCGAATGGCGCGGGCAAGTCCACCACGATGCGGATGATCACGGGCTATCTGGCCCCCTCCTCAGGCCGAGCAAAGGTCTGTGGGTTCGATGTGGCCTCCCAGCCGCTTGAAGTCAAGCGGCGGATAGGCTATCTGCCGGAATCGGCCCCATCCTGGCCCGACATGCGGGTGATCGACTTCCTGCGTTTTGCTGCGCGTGTGCGCGGGCTCGAGGGGGAGCCGCAGCGCGAAGCCATGCGTCGCGTCGTGTCGCAGTGTCATCTCGAGCAGGTGCTCGGTCAGCAGATCGAAACTCTCTCAAAGGGTTTTCGCCAGCGCACCTGTCTCGCTCAGGCCTTGATTCATGATCCCGAGGTGCTGGTGCTTGACGAGCCCACCGACGGGCTCGATCCCAATCAGAAGCATGAGATGCGCGCACTGATTCGCGAGATGGCGAAGACGCGGGCCGTGCTCTTTTCAACCCACATCCTTGAGGAGGTCGACGAGGTGTGCACGCGCGCCATCGTGATCGACCGTGGGCGTGTGGTCGCCGATGGGACGCCGGCGGCCTTGAGCGCGCGAGTGGCAAGTGGTCGGCTCGACGATTTCTTCCGTTCGGTGACGCGCTCGGACCTTGAAATCGATACGCGCGACAGTGCTGCCGATGAGGCGGCTGCGGAAAGCTTCCGCGAAGAGAGGATTGCGTCATGACTTCGCCCTTCAGTGCCATTGTCCGGCGCGAGTTCTCGGCCTACTGGTCGACGCCGGTCGCGTATGTGTTCCTGGTTGTCTTTTTGCTTCTTGCGGGTTTCTTCACCTTCGCGTTTGGCGGCTTTTTCGAGCGCGGCGAGGCGTCGCTGGCGGCCTTCTTCGCGTGGTTGCCGTGGCTGTTTCTCTTTATCGTTCCCGCGATCGGGATGCGACTTTGGGCCGACGAACATCGTCTGGGTACGCTCGAGTTGCTGATGACCCTGCCGATTACACCCTGGCAGGCCATTCTGGGTAAATTCCTCGCAGCCTGGCTCTTTGTGGCGATCGCGCTTGGATTGACCTTTCCGCTTGTCTTTACGGTCAACTGGCTGGGTGACCCGGATAACGGGACGATTCTGGCCGGTTATCTTGGCGCGCTGATGGTGGCGGGTAGCTTTCTTGCGATTGCTTCCTTCTGTTCGGCCCTTACCCGCAACCAGGCGATCGCGTTCGTGCTGTCCCTGATTGCCTGCCTGCTGCTGATCCTGGCCGGCGCGCCTGCAGTCGTCGAATTGCTCGCGCGCTGGGCGGGTCCCCGATTCATGGAGGTGGTTGCAGCGATGTCGGTGCTGATTCGCTTCGACAGTTTCCAGCGCGGCATTCTCGACCTGCGAGATGTGTTCTACCTGTTCTCGATTGCGCTTCTTGCGCTCTATGCGACCTCGGCTGCGATTGCGACCCGACGTGCGGCTGCCTCGTCGCCAGCAGCCGTGCTCATCGTTGCGATCGCATTGGTCGTGGGCAATCTGCTGCTTGCGCCAGTTGCCCTGCGGATCGATCTGACCCAGGGTCGGGTCAACACCTTGTCCGAGGGTACCCGTGCTGTGCTGGGCAAACTCGAAGAGCCGGTCAAGGTCCGCTTCTATGCCTCCGGCGACGAGGCCGTCCCGATTGCGCTCAAGGCCTATGCGCGGCGGGTCAACGATCTGCTTTCGAGCATGAGGAGTGCGGCCGGTGGCAAGCTCGCGATCGAGCGCCTTGATCCGCAGCCCGACTCGGATGCCGAGGACGCGGCGCAGCTTGACGGCATCGAGCCCCAGCAGTTGCCCAACGGCGAGCGCTTCTATCTGGGCGTGTCGATCGGCGAGGGCGATCGCAAGGTGATGCTCGCCACGATCGGTGTCGACCGCGAGCGGCTGCTGGAATACGATCTGGCGAGGGCCATCAGTCGAGCCACGGCGAAAGCCAAGCCGGTGATCGGTGTACTGTCGCCCTTGCCGGCATTCGGCTCGCGCGGCATTCCGCAGATGGGGATGGGTCCGTCCGAGAAATGGGTCTTCATCAGCGAGCTCGAGCGTGACTTTGACGTACGCCGTGTCGCGACCGACGTCAAGGAGATCGACGCCGACATCAAGGCGCTCCTGGTGATCCACCCCCGTGGACTGGCCGAGGAGACAGCGTTTGCGATCGATCAGTTCGTGCTCCGTGGCGGACGCCTGATTGCCTTCGTCGATCCCAAGGGCTATTTCGATCCAATGGCGCCCGCAATGGGTATGCAGGGCGGCACGTCCTCCAGTCTCGAGCCGCTGTTGAAGGCCTGGGGGGTCGAGTTCAAGGAGGACAAGGTTGTCGCGGATCTGCGTTATCTGTCGGGTGCCGGGCCGCGTGCCATGCCGGCCGTGTTGACGCTGATGGACGAGGCGCTCAATGCCGAGGAGGTGTCGACCCAGGGCGCAGGGCGCTTGCTCTTTGCGTTTGCCGGCGCCTTTGACGGCAAGCCTGCCGAGGGTTTGACGCGCAGTGTTCTGATTCGCTCGTCGCCGATCTCCATGTTGGTGGATTCGGCGGTCGCGATCGAACCCGGCGAGCGCGCGGTACGTGGTTTCAAGCCGGGCAACGTCGAGCAGGCTCTCGCGATCAAACTGACGGGTCGCTTTCCGACTGCCTTCCCCGAAGGGGTCAAGGACGGTCCCGAAAAGCGTCTGACCGCGGCTTCGGCCGAGGGCGCGGTTGTGTTGATCGGTGACAGCGACTTCATCCAGGATGGCGCAGCGGTGCAGATCGGTGAGGTGTTTGGTCAGCGTGTCGTGGTTCCGGCCAACGGCAATCTGGCGTTTGCCCAGGCGCTCGTCGAGCAGTTCTCGGGCGCGACCGACCTGGTGAACGCGCGTTCGCGCGCAGTACTGACCCGGCCCTTCACCCGCATCAACGAAATGGAGGCGCGTGCTGCGCAGGACTATATTGGACGCATCGGTGAGCTCGAGGAGACGCTGCAGCAGGCCCAGCAAAAACTTGCGGAACTGCAGCAAAAGCGCGGCCCGAATGCTTCGACCACGCTTCTTTCGCCTGAGCAACAGGCCGAGCTCGACCAGTTTCGCAAGCGCTCGGCCGAAATCCGCCGTGAGTTGAAGACGGTGAGGCGGGAGTTGCGAGCCGATAGCGAGGCCTTGCAGTTCAACACCCGCCTGGTCAATATTGCGCTGATGCCCGTAGTGATCGTGGTGGTCGGTTTGCTGGTCTTTGCCTCCCGGCGCCGGCGCGTCGTCGCGATCTGATCGGGATCGACCGGAGTTCGCCCATGAGTCGTCGCCTCGCCCTTCAGCATGCACGCGATCATTTTGCGAGCGGCGCCTTCATGGCCGATCTCGCGAGACGGGTCGCGATCCGTACCGAGAGTCAGGTGCCGGAGTCGCGCCCCAATCTTCGCGTGTATCTGGCTCAAGAGATCGGGCCGACCTTGCAGAGCATCGGCTACACGGTCCAGATCATTGATAACCCCGCCGGTGTCGATGCCCCCTTCCTGGTGGCGCGTCGGATCGAGGATCCTGCGCTTCCCACGGTGCTTACCTACGGCCACGGCGATGTGATCCGTGGTCAGGACGAGCAGTGGTCCGATGGACTGAGCCCCTGGCGGCTCGAGCGGCGGGGCGATCGATGGTATGGCCGCGGCACAGCTGATAACAAGGGTCAGCATTCGATCAACCTCGCAGCGCTTGCGAGCGTGATCGCCACGCGCGGCCGATTGGGTTTCAATTCGATCTTCCTGTTTGATACGGCCGAGGAACTCGGCTCGCCAGGTCTTCATCAATTCGCCCGCGAGCAGCGCGAACTGCTCCAGGCCGACGTCCTGATCGGTTCGGACGGCCCGCGCCTGTCGGCTGCGCGCCCGACGCTTTTTCTCGGTACCCGCGGCGCGCTCAATTTTGATCTCACCGTCGAATGTCGTGAGGGCGCCCATCACTCGGGCAATTGGGGTGGTTTGCTGGCCAACCCCGCCGTCATCCTGGCCAATGCCATTGCCTCGATCATCGATGCAAAGGGCCATGTTGCCGCTCGAGGGATCCTGCCCGGAGCCATTCCCGACTCGGTGCGCCGTGCGCTCGCCGATGTGGAGGTCGACCCGGGCGCGGATGGTCCGACCATCGATACCTGGTGGGGTGAACGCGGACTGACCCCGAGCGAGAAAGTGTTCGGTTGGAACACCTTCGAGGTGCTGGCGATGGTCGCCGGCAATCCGCAGCGACCGGTCAATGCGGTCCCGCCGCGAGCCAGTGCGCATTGCCAGATCCGCTTTACCGCCGACCGTCATCCGGCCAGTTTTCTGGATGCGCTGCGCGAGCACCTTGCCGCGCATGGTTTTGACCAGGTTAAGGTGTCAGAGCCCGCCCGCGACCTGATGAGCGCAACCCGCCTCGATCCCGACCACCCCGCCGTACGCTGGGCGATCGCGTCCATCGAGCAGTCGCTCGGTCAGCGTCCTGCGGTCTTGCCCAATCTGGGTGGATCGTTGCCGAACGATGTGTTCACCGACATCATTGGTGTGCCGACGATCTGGGTGCCGCACTCGTATGCGAGCTGCGGGCAGCATGCGCCCGACGAGCACGCGATTGACGCCATTCTCAGCGAGGGCCTGGCCGCCATGACGGGGCTTTTCTGGGACATGGGCGAGGCGCCGCCTGCTTTTCACTGAGTCCCATCATTTTCTGAGTCAGCCAAACGCTCTCGTCAGCGTAGATCCCCTCTATGCCCCTTTGCCTGCTGCAGCCCACACCCGACTCAGGCGCCCGCCTTCTTCCGGTATTCGAAGGATTTGTTGAAGCGCCCGACGATGTATTCGCCGCAGCTCACTTCGGGATAGCGCGGCGACTCACCCGGAGTGGTCACAGGGATGATCGGTGTGTCGTAGTCGGGGTCGACAAAGACCGCGATCGACAAGCGTTCGCGACCCGAACTGTTGATTACCCGATGCGGGTTCGAGCGAAAGGTGTCATTGGACCAGCGGCCCATCAGGTCGCCTGAATTGATCACCAGTGTGTCGGGGATGGGATGGGCAATCACCCATTCGCCGCGACGTGTCGCAACCTGCAGCCCGCCGACCGGGTCCTGACGCAGCAGCGTGATGACGCCATAGTCGGTGTGGGGTGCAACGCCATACTGGCGCGCGTCGGCATCAACGGGCTGTGGCGGGTACCAGACCAGCGTCCCGCGTGAGATGGGCTTTTCGAATCGCCGGGTGAATGCGTCCTGCGGCGCACCGAGACTGAGGGCCAGCGCGCCGAGGAGGTGCTTCGCGCAGTCGTGTGCGGCTGCGAGGTAGCCATTGAGCACCGGTCTGAGTTCGGGCATCCAATCGGGCCAGCGGTTCGGCCCGATCATGGGGTTGCCAGCAAGATAGTCTGAGTCGTTGTCTGGGACATCGACACCCCAGACGAAGCTTTCCTTGAGATCGGGGCGCGCCTTCTCATACATCTTCGCTTCGCCGAGCTTGAGGTAGCCGCGGTGCCGATCGATCGGTTCGACCGAGAGTTTATTCGCGAGCGGCGAAGCAAAAAAGCGCCGCGCGGTGCGGTCGACCTCGCTGATCAGTTCAGAGGCAATCCCGTGACCGCGCACATAGAAAAATCCAATCCGCTCGGCGGCCTCGCGCATCGCCATGCCCACGGCCAGCATCTGCTCGAAGCTGCCGCCCCTGAGCGGCTCGACATCGATGACCGGAATCTCGTCGACGGCGATATTGCGCGCGGTCTGCGGGCTCATGCTCGCGCTCCCGCGTCGTCCTCTTCCTTGTAGTAGCCGATGACATCGCCCTCTGTAGTGACCCCGAGGCCGTTCAGCAGGCGGTTGGAATAGTTGAAATACGCACAGACCTGATTGACCTCGAGAATCTCGCCATCGTTGCAGCCTGCAGCGTGGAGCGCCTCGATATCGGCGCGTTCCATCCGGGCGACCGAGGTCGTGAGTTTTCCGGCGTAAACCAGCAAGGCTGCTTCCTTGCCACTGAACGCTTGTTCAGGTGCATGGGCATCGAGCGCGGCGCGGATCGCGTCCGATCTTGCCTTGTCGCGAATCAAGCGGCGGGCATTGGCGAAATGGTGGGTCAGACTGTAGTCGCAACGATTCAGGATGCTCACATAGGAGGCGACCACCTCGAGAAACCAGAAGGGCAGCGTGTTGTCGGGGTTGTGGAGCACGCTGCGGTAGAGCGAGACGTGACCTTCCATGGTGTGTGGCCGCAGGCTGTGCGCCTTCATGACGTTGTCGACGGTGCCGTGGGGCGTGCGCACCTTCTGGTAGGCCGAGGAGAGCGCACCGGTCGCCTCCTCGAGCGGAATCATTCGTATCCAGGCACTCATCCTGAGCGTGTCCTTGCAGCAGTGGAAGAAAGTGAGGCCGATTTCAGTCGGGAAGCGGTATCGGGCGGGGCGGCCTTTCGAACAGGCGGTAGACCATGGGCTCGAACACCTCCAGGGGTGCCGTGTCGTAGGACGCGTCGATCGCATTTTGGTCATAGCGCTCGACGAATCGGGCCGCCCATTCGAAGTGCGGATGCCCCCGCCAGCGCTCGCGTGCATGCCGGTCGATCGACGGGTGGTCCGTGGCGTGCACGTCCTGGAAGATAGCGTGACGACGCAGCATCCAGTGATTGCGCTCGGAAATGTAGGGTCCGAGGAGGGCGGCCGCCATTTCACCATGTTGCAGGGGCGAGGTGATGAAGCCGATATCGTGCAAGAGGCAGACGACCACATCCTCCTCGGGCAGACCGTCACGCAGCGCCAGGGTGGCAGACTGTAGACAGTGCTGAAAATTGTTGACCGTGTAGCCGAAGGAGGGGTCGGAGGCGCTCTCCGCCAGCGTGCGCAGGACCTGACGGGCCTGCTCGGCCCGGTAGTACTCACTGCGTTGGGCATCGAGCACCGTCCAGTCAGCAGAGGTCATTTCCTCCAGCGTGGTTCGGTGAATGTGCTGCCAGTGCTCGCGCAGCAGCGGTGCGGGCGAATGGGGGTAGTTCGTCGTAGTCACGATCTTGGGCGTGCGCTGCGAAGCCAGTCAAGCGTCGCATCGTGCCAAGGTTCGAGCGCCTTCGCAAGGGCTGGCTCCCGCCGGATGACGGCCATCCAGGCGCCGAGCGGTTCCGGCGGGTTCCAATCGTGGCCCAGCGACGACAGGATCGACTGGGCGAGCGGTATCGACACCGCAAAACCGCAGTCTGCAAAGCTCGGCGTGGCGCCACCCAGGAAGGGCGCCGGGCGGATCATTCGGCACAGCACGGCAATCTGTGTCTCGAGTGCGGCAAGCGGTGCGCCCAGAGCCTGCGCTCCATCTGGATCACGCACCAGCGGGAAGAGCGCGCGTACCTTCGGCTCCACATGCAGATCATGCAGGCGCGCCAGCCAGCGGATGTGTGCGCGCTGCGCGGCGTCTCCGGGGAGCATGGTGGGATCGGGCCAGCGTTCCTCGAGGTATTCGAGAATGGCTTCGGACTCGGCGAGTAAGAAGCCGTGGTCCTCGAGGGCGGGGATCGTGCCCGTTGGGACGATGGCACGCCATTCGGCTGAGCGGTAGCCGCCCGCAGGTTCGCGCTCGGCGTAGGGGATCTTTTTATATTCGAGCGCAATCCGTACTTTTGCGGTGTAGCTCGAGAGCGGTGTGCCGTAGAGAATGATCATCGTCGATGCACCCGGAAACGCGCTTAGATTCCTGAACGGGTCAGCGCTGGTTGCGATTGAGCCGGGCTTCGAGCCGGCGGACGCCCCAGGACGTGATCAGGATCAGCGCCAGGTACTCGAGGACCAGCAGCGAATAGATCTCGAGCGGTCGGTACTCGGTCACATTGAGCTCGTTGGCCCGACGGGTCAATTCCTGCAGGCCCACCACCGACACCAGTGAACTCATCTTGAGCACATAGACGAACTGGTTGCCAAGCGCCGGCAGGATGGTACGGATCGCCTGCGGAAAGATGACGAAACGGAAGGTGTTAGCAGGGGTGAGGCCCAGCGAATAGGCCGCTTCGCGCTGTCCCTTGGGGACCGACTGGATGCCTGCGCGGAAGACCTCGGCCTCGAAGGCCGAGTCGGATAGCGCGAGTGAAATCACGCCCGCCGTGAAGGCGCCAAACTGCAGCCCGCTCACAACGGGCAGTCCGTAGTAGACCCAGAGCAGCAGCACCAGCAGCGGAATCGCCCGGAAACACTCGATGTAGACACGTGCCGCGCCGCCCAGCCACCTCGACCCGGAAAGGGAGGCGAGCGCAAGCAGCACGCCCACGATGACCGAGATCAGGATCGCCGATACGGCAAGCGATACCGTCAGACCCAGGCCCGCCGCCATGAACTGCAGATTGCTGCGGCCCTTGGGCGCGGACGGATCGAAGATATACCAGCCCCAGGCGTAATCCGAAGGGGCGGCGGCGCAGCCCGCCAGCAGCAGCGCGGCTGCGGCCGCGAGCAGGATTACTGGCCGCCGAGCCACTTCTGTTCGAGACCCTGGAAAAATCCTTCGGATTTCTTGAGCGCGATCCAGTTGTTCACGAAAGTGACCCAGGTCGCGTCACCCTGGGGCAGGGGATAGGCGAATGGGCGCTTGTTGCGCAGTTCGGCGCTGCTCAGCATCACGAGGTTGGGATAGGTCTTGGCGAGTGTGGCCGCTTCGACGTTGCTCGTGATGGTCGCCTGGGCGCGGCCGGCGAGCAGTTCTTGGAATCCGGTCGCGGGCTTTTCGATCGAGCGTACGGTGGCCTTGGGGAAATGGGCCCGCGCCTGCTCGTCAAACACCGTGCCCATCAGCACGGCGACCGTCACGCCCGGCTGGTTGAGATCGGCCCAGCTCTTGAACCGTGCGGCATCGGCCCTGCGTACCAGCGGTACGGTGCCCGCCTCGGTGTAGGGGTCCGAGAATGCGACCGTCTTGGCCCGGGCGATGCTGAGCGAGGCCCCCGAGAAGATGTCGAAGCGGTTGGCGGTGATGCCGGCGACGATGGTAGCCCACTCGGCGGGCACCCATTCGATCTTGACACCCATGTCCTTGGCGAGTTGCTCCATGGCTTCGATGTCGAAACCACGATAGCTGTTGGTCGCCGGGTCGCGCACCGACATTGGATTGAAATCTCCGGTGGTGCCCACACGCAGCGTCCCGCGCTCGAGGATGGTCTGCAGGCGGGACTTGGTTTGGGCGACCGAAGGCTCAATGAGTAGGGTTGTGCCCAGCGCGATGACGCAGGCAAGCAGTTTGAACAGCTTCATGGCTGACCTCAGATGGGGTTGGACGGATAGGAGAATCGATTTATGGTAGCAGCTTTGATCGGGGTCAATCCCCCTTTGGTTGCAGCCGGCTCGGAATTGGGCTTGCAGTTGTCCTTATCATCTTGGCGAATTCAGGCTTCCCTGGGTGGAACGATTCCTTGCGCTATTCAGTTTTCCAGCTTCTCGGTCAGGCCCTTGCCGGCCATCGTGGATGGCCGCGCGCCTGGCGCCGGGCGAGTCCGCGCCCGCTCTACGACGCTGTCATCATCGGAGGCGGAGGGCATGGTCTGGCAAGTGCCTGGCATCTCGCCCGGGATCATGGGTTGCAGGTGGCCGTGCTGGAGCGCGGCTGGATTGGCGGGGGCAACACCGGTCGCAACACCACCGTCATCCGTTCCAACTACCTGCGCGAGCCCGGCATCCGGTTTCAGGATGAAAGCCTGAAGCTCTGGGAAACGCTCTCGCAGCGGCTCGACTTCAACCTGATGGTCAGCGCCCGGGGCCAGATCGAACTGATCCATACCTGGGCGAAGTGGCGGGATTCGCGCCGGCGCCTCCATGCGATGCGCCTGCTCGGGGCCGACTATGCCCTGCTCGACCGCGACCAAGTCTTCGAGCGTGTGCCGCTTCTGAATCGGGATCCTGCGGTGCGTCTGCCGCTCCTGGGCGGCGCCTGGCAGGGCCGCGCCGGCACGGTACGGCACGACGCAGTAGCCTGGGGCTATGCGCGTGCGGCCAGTGCAGCGGGCGTGGATATCATAGAGGATTGTGCGCTCACCGGCATCGGCTCGAATGCGGGGCGGGTCACCGGGGTGGAGACCACGCGAGGGCCGATCATCACGGCGAGGGTTGGGCTTGCGGCGGCAGGCCAGACCAGTCGGCTGGCCGCGCTGGCGGGCATCAGGCTCCCGCTCGAGACCATCAACCTGCAGGCCTTCGTGTCGGAACCTCTGAAGCCCATGCTGGACCTCATCCTCACCTGCCCGGCACTGGCCGTCTATTTGAGTCAGTCTGACAAGGGCGAATTGGTGATCGGTGGTGGCGCGGATGGCTACAGTTCCTTCGGCCAGCGCGGTCACCCTGCTGTGATGACCGAAATTGTGGCGGGACTGGTGGAGTTGTTTCCGGTTCTGGCGCGGGTCAAGCTCTTGCGGCAATGGGGCGGAGCGATCGATTTGACGCCTGATACGAGTCCGATCGTCTCGGCGACGCGGCTATCGGGCCTGTATGTCAGTGCCGGGTGGGGTTCCGGGGGATTCAAGTCCATTCCTGTCGCTGGTCGCAGCTTTGCCCGGCTGATGGCCACGGGAGAGACCGATGTTTTCGCCCAGCCCTTCACTTTGGATCGGTTCGAAACCGGTCGGCTGATCTTCGAAACCGCCAGTGCGTCCAACCGTTTTTGAGACTTTGCCTGATGCGCATCAACTGTCCCTGGTGTGGCGAACGCTCCGAAACAGAGTTTCGGAGCGCCGGCACCGCGCTCGAACGCCCGTCTGCGCCCGATGAGCTCGATGGTAGGCAGTGGGCCGAACATGTTTACAGCCGGGACAATCAACCGGGCCTCGTGCGGGAGTTGTGGTGGCACGGTGCAGGTTGCCGGCAGTGGCTGCTCATCGATCGTGATTCGGTCAGTCACCGTATCGATCGCGTGGCGCGCGTCCAGACATGAGTGCCTGGCGATTGCCCTCGGGTGGCACGGCCATCGATCGAAGCCGTCCACTGCGCTTCAGTTTCGAGGGCCGTCCCTATCAGGCCTTCGAAGGCGACACCCTGGCGTCGGCCCTGCTCGGGGCCGGGGTCGACACCGTCGCGCGCAGCTTCAAGTATCACCGTCCGCGGGGCATTCGTGCCGGCGGCTGGGACGATCCAAATGCCTTCGTCAGGCTCGATGCACCGGTCAGTGAAGCCAATGTGCTTGCGACCCGATTGCCGCTTGTGGAAGGCCTTGCTGCGTCGGCTCAGCATTGCTGGCCGTCGCTGGCCTTTGACCTCGGTGCCTGGGCCGGCAGGCTGAGTGCGTTTCTGCCTGCAGGCTTCTACTACAAGACCTTCAAATGGCCGCAGCGGGCCTGGCCCTTTTACGAACACCTGATCCGCCGGGCGGCCGGGCTCGGCCGCCTGCCGGACCCGGGAGCCCAGGTTCAGAGCAGTCGTCAGCATCACCGGGCCGAGGTGCTGATCATCGGGGCCGGTCTCGCGGGCGCAGCGGCGGCGCTCGCGGTCGTTCGCAGCCGTCGCTCGCTGGTCTGGGTCGATGATGGGGACGCGCCCGGTGGACGCTTGCTGGATGAGCCGGGAGGGGACAGTCTGATCGGGGATCAGTTGCCGCTTGAAGTCGGCGCCCGAGAGGGGGAATCCGCTCGCGACTGGCTATCGCGGACCGTGGCCGAAATCGATGCATGTCCGCAGGCGATCCGCTTGTCGCGCAGCATGGCCTTCGGGCTCTATGAGCATGGCGAGGTGCTCGTACTCGAGAGGCAAGGCGTGCTGGAAGAGCGCCTGTGGTGCTTGCAGGTGGACCGCGTGGTGCTCGCGAGCGGGGCCTGCGAGTTGCCGCTGCTTTTCGAGAACAACGACCGGCCGGGCGTGATGCTGGCGGGCGCAGTGTTGCATTACCTCGAGCGGTACGGCGTGGCCTGTGGCCGACGCGCGGTACTTGTGGGGCCCGGCGCTGCGATGTCGGGGCTGGCCGATTCACTCGGTGCCGCAGAGGTTGAGGTCGTCAATGTCGTTGACAACACAAGGGTGTCGCAGCCACGCGAGGCCGTCTCGCGGCAGGGGGACTCGCAGCCCGAATGGATCCGAGACCTGCGAGTCGCGCGGGTGCTCGGGCGGTCAAAGCTTGAGTCTGTCGAGTTGCATGGCACCGACTCTGGTCCGGCAGGACGGACTCGTATCGTCGAATGTGATCTGCTTGCTGTGCACGGGGGGTGGTCGCCCGCCTTGCAGCTGCTCGCGCATGCTCCGGGCACGACCGCAGCCGATGGCGCGACCGACTGGGTGCGGCCAGCAGGCATGGCGGCAGGGTATTTGACCGCCGAGCAATGCATGAAGAATGGCTGGCAGGTTGCGCTTGGACTCATCGCGGTCATGGGTGGTGCGTCGGGCAAGACGGGACTCAAGCCTCCTCAGGGCGACGCATCGGCCGCGCGTCATGCCAGCCCTGCGTTCGGCCCGGTACAGTCGCCCGCCATCGAGTCTGCTGCCGCGCGGCGCACCTTTGTCGATCTCGCGAGTGATGTGACTGTGTTCGATATCGGGCTTGCCGTTCGTGAGGGCTATGAGTCGCCCGATTTGCTCAAGCGCTACACGACACTCGGGATGGGTCCGGATCAGGGGCGCTCAGCCGGCCCTCTGGGCGCTTCGCTGCTTGCGCACTTGCGCGGCTTGCCGCCGGGATCGTTTGCGGCCACCCGTGCGCGGCCCCCTCTGGTGCCTGTGGCGTTCGGTACGATCGCGGGGCATCAGCCCGGGCCACTGATCCGGCCCTGGCGCGAGACGCCGATCACGGCCTGGCATAGGCAGGCTGGCGCGGTCATGTACGAATCGGGTGCGAACTGGCGTCGCCCGGGTTACTACCCCCAGCCCGGCGAATCGATGCACGAGGCGATTGCGCGCGAATGCCGCGCCGTGCGCGAGGCGGTCGGGGTCTATGACAGCACGCCGCTCGGCAAGTTCGAGATCAGCGGAAGCGACGCCGAGGCTTTTCTTGAGCGTCTGCTGCCTTCGCGCATCGCTGCTCTGGCGCCGGGTCGAGGTCGTTATGCGCTGCTCTTGCGCGAGGACGGGCGACTGCTCGATGACGGGGTGATTGTTCGATTGTCACAGGACCGGTTCTGGCTGACCTCCACGGCCGGCCATGCGGATGCAGTCGAGGCCTGGCTCGAGTATGCGAGGCAGTGGTTGTTTCGCGAGCTTGGCCGGGTGGTGGTCGCCAATGTGTCGTCCCAGTGGGCTGCGATCGTGGTCTGCGGGCTGCGCTCTCGCGAGCTGATCGAGAAGATCGGAACCGACATCGCGCTCGCGCGCGATGATTTTCCGTTCATGGCGGTGAGGACCGGGCGGGTGGCAGGCGTGTCGGCGCGTGTCTTTCGGGTCAGTTTCACAGGCGAGCTGTCCTATGAGTTGAATGTGCGACCGCGTGATGCGCGCTTCCTCTGGCTGAGGGTGATCGAGGCGGGCCGG
>Ga0169931_10005254_pt1 | contig 19780 bp, 15 predicted proteins | sample Kivu_15m_20L_FD_129675 | JGI IMG/M metagenome (GOLD analysis project Ga0169931, IMG submission 129675) | Freshwater microbial communities from Lake Kivu, Western Province, Rwanda to study Microbial Dark Matter (Phase II) - Kivu_15m_20L... | ecosystem: Environmental > Aquatic > Freshwater > Lake... | reverse complement strand
GGCCGATCAGGATCTCGCCGGCGTGCACGAGGGCGGCCACCACCGGATCGGGATCGGCCACCGCCACCTGCAGGTGCTCCGGCGCCACCGCGTTGGCCACCGCGGCCGCGACGTCGAGGTCGTCCACCAACACCGCGCCTCCGTTGGTGCCGAGCGACGCGCGCACCGCGGCCGCGCGTTCGTCGGGCAGATCCACGATCTGGCGGGCGATCTCGTCGTCCACTCTTTCGATCAACGAGGCGTCGGTGCACACCAGGATCGTGCAGCCATCGGTGCCGTGCTCGGCCTCGATCATGAGATCGGCGGCCAGGCGCAACGGATCGGCCGAGCCGTCGGCGATCACCAGACTCTCGGTCGGGCCGAGCGCCATCACCGTGGCGGTGCCCCAACGCTGAATCTCGAGTTGGGCAACGGTGACCGGCATCGAACCGGGCCCCATCACCTTGGCCACCCGACCGATCGACTCGGTGCCGAAAGCCAGGGCCGCCACGCCGGCCGGTCCGTTGGCGCGGAACACCTCGCGCACACCGAGCGCACGAGCCACCGCCAGCACCACCGGATCGACCGCGCCGTTCGCCCCGGGCTTGGGTGGTACCACCACGCGAATCTCGGGCACTCCGGCCACCACGGCCGGACCACCGAGCTGGGCCAGAACACTCGGGTAGCTGGCCTTTCCGCTCGGGCAGAACAGGCCGGCCGACGCGATGGGACTCACCTTCTCACCCACCACGAGCCCGGGGTCGATCTCGAACGACCAGTCGCGACGTTGCTCGAGAAGTCGTTCGTTGAAACGTCGCACGTGGTCGATCATCGTGTCGATGGCCCGTCGCAGATCGGAGTCGATCCCCGAATCGGCGGCGTCCCACTCGTCGTCGGAGACGCGAAGCCCGTCGGGGGCCACCTCCACCCGGTCGAAGCGCGCGAGCGCGTCGCACACCGCGGCGTCACCACGCTCGCGCACATCGGCCACCAGGGCGGTGATCTGCTCGCGCAACGCCGGAGCCACGCGAGCGGTGATGTCGCGGTCGACCAGGCGACGCCGTTCGTCGGCGGTCATCGACGACCATCGCAGTCGTCGCAGCACGCCGGTCATGCGGTCAGCGTACCCTCGGCGGTCGACGCGAGAACCGGGGGTTTGCGGGTCGACAGCACGATCGTCGACACCAACACCGTGAACAAGGTGACGAAACTGCCGTACGCCAGCGACCACTCCGCACCGACGCGGTCGGCGATCACGCCGGTCACCGGTCCGCCGATCGGTGTGGATCCGAGGAACGCCACCGCCGACAAAGCGAGGAGTCGTCCGCGCATGTCGTCGGGGCTCTGCTGCTGAACCACCCCGTTGAACGAGGCCATGAAACCCGCTCCCCCGATTCCGAGCGGCACCGCCCCGACGAAGGCCCACCATCCCGACGGAGCCCACGCCACGGCCGGTCCGGCCGCCGACATCAACACGAGACTCGCGAAGAACATCCTCAACGTCGCCCGACGGCGCGAGGCCACCGTCAGCGATCCGATCACACTGCCCACGCTCACCATCGCGAGGACCCAACCGAACCATCGCTCGTCACCCCAACGCACGGCACTCAACTTGGGTAGCGACACCGAGTAGTTGAAGGCGAACGTGCTCACCACGATCAGCACGAGATGCAGCACCAGCAACGTCGGCGAGGTGACCACGAAACGAATCGCGTCTCGCACCGGCGTTCCCCCGCGGGGCGCCCGTGGCGACGGACGAATGGCCGAGCGATCGAGCGCGAACAACGAACCCAGCACCGCGGCGAAGGACGCCGCGTTCAGCGCGAAGCACCAGGCGGTGCCGAACGGTCCCACCATCACCGCGGCCAGGGCCGGACCGAAGATGCGCGAACCGGTCATGACGGCGGTGTTCAGCGACATCGCATTGGAGATGTCGTCGCGGTCGACCAACTCGACCACCAGCCCTCGTCGAGCCGGGTTGTCGAAAGCGTTGGCCACCCCCAGCACGAGGGCGAGTGCGTACACCGCTCCCACCGATGCTCGACCGGCGAAGTCGAGCGCCGCGAGCACCAGGGCCTGGCCCGCCAGCACGCTCTGGGTGACGATGCACATGACGCGCTTGTCGCGCCGATCGGCCACGGCTCCGGCCCACGCCCCCACGAACAGCATCGGCAGGAACTGCAGCGCGACGGCCACTCCGAGCGCGGTCGCCCGACCGGTGAGTCGGTACACGAGAATCGACGTGGCGGTCGACTGCAGCCACGTACCGACGTTGGAGAACAGCAGACCACCGAAGAAGAGTCGCGCGTTGCGATTGCGCAGCGAACGGAAGGTTCCCGACGAGCCGACCACGAACGACCGCTCAGTCGTCGAGTTTGAGGGCCGAGATGAACACGTCGCCCGGCACCTCCACGCGGCCGATGGCCTTCATCTTCTTCTTGCCTTCCTTCTGCTTCTCGAGCAATTTGCGCTTACGGGTGATGTCACCGCCGTAGCACTTGGCCAACACGTCCTTGCGCTTGGCCTTCACGGTCTCGCGGGAGATGACCTTGCCGCCGATGGCGGCCTGGATCGGCACATCGAACATCTGGCGCGGGATGAGCTCTTTCAACTTCTCGCACATGCGCCGCCCGTAGGCCTCGGCCTTGTCGCGGTGCACGATGGTGGAGAACGCGTCGGCCGGCTGCCCGTTGAGCAACAGGTCGACCTTCACGAGGTTGCTGGGCTGCCAGCCGTCGAGTTCGTAGTCGAGGCTGGCGTAGCCCTGCGTGCGGCTCTTCATCTGGTCGAAGAAGTCGACCACGACCTCGGCCAGCGGGATCTTGTAGTGGAGTTCGACGCGCTCGGGCGACAGGTACTCGAGTTTGGTCATGTCGCCCCGCCGCGTCTGACACAGATCCATGAGCGTGCCGGTGTACTCCTTCGGGGTGATGATGCTCACCCGGAAGTAGGGCTCCTCGATGGTCTGCACGCTCTGCGCCGGCGGCAGGTCGGCCGGATTGTCGACCTTCACCATGTCGCCGTTGGTCTTGGTGACCCGGTACTCCACGCTCGGCGCGGTGGCGATGAGGGCCAGACCGAACTCGCGCTCGAGGCGCTCCTTCACGATCTCCATGTGGAGCAGTCCGAGGAAGCCGCACCGAAAGCCGAAACCGAGCGCCCCCGAGGTCTCGGGCTCGTAGGTGATCGACGCATCGTTGAGCTTCAACTTCTGCAGGCTCTCGCGCAGGTTCTCGAACTCGTCGCCGTCGATCGGATACAGGCCGCAGAACACCATCGGCTTCGGGTCGCGGTATCCCGGCAGTGGTTCGGCGGCTTGGCGCGAGGCGATGGTGATCGTCTCACCCGAGCGGGCCTCGGCGACGTCCTTGATGCCCGCGATCAGGTAACCCACCTCGCCGGGACCGAGTTCGGCCACCGGGGTGGTGACCGGTCGACGAACGCCGACCTCGATGGCCTCGTGCTGAGCGCCGGCTTGCATGAAGTGCACGCGGGATCCGCTCGAGATCCGACCGTTCATCACCCGGATCGATGACACCACGCCGCGGTACTGGTCGTACTGGCTGTCGAAGATCAGCGCCTGCAGCGGTGCCTCGGCGTCGCCCTTGGGCGCCGGAATGCGCGCGCACACGGCGTCGAGCAACTCGGGCACGCCCTCACCCGTCTTGGCCGAGATGCGCAGGATCTGATCGGCGGGGATGCCGAGCACGGTTTCGATCTCCTTGGCGTACCGGTCGGGGTCGGCCGCCGGAAGGTCGATCTTGTTGAGCGCCGCCACGATCTCGAGGTCGTGCTCGAGGGCGAGATAGCAGTTGGCCAGGGTCTGGGCCTCGATGCCCTGGGCCGCGTCGACCACCAACACCACGCCCTCGCAGGCCGCCAGCGACCGACTGACCTCGTAGCCGAAGTCGACGTGACCGGGGGTGTCGATCAGGTGCAGCGTGTGACCCTTCCAATCGACCCGCACGTTCTGGGCCTTGATGGTGATGCCCCGCTCGCGCTCCAGATCCATCGAGTCGAGGTACTGCTCGCGCATCTCGCGGGCGTCGACGGCCTTGGTGAGCTCGAGAATCCGGTCGGACAGCGTCGACTTGCCGTGGTCGATGTGGGCGATGATCGAGAAGTTGCGGATCGTGGAGAGGTCCATGTGGGGGTCCGACCTGCGGAGATCGTGCTCCCGGTCGCCCCGAAACCCTACCGCTCGGCTGGGAACGGGATCGGACCGCATCGGGGACTGCGTTGGGGTCTCCGTCGCGTCGCTGGTACCCTTTCCCGGCTGTCGTCGGACCGGTTCCGACACCAAGAAGTCGCTCCAGCACTCGTACCGATCGAACACCAGAGGATTCCGTGGCCAACATCAAGTCCCAGAAGAAGCGCATCCGCACCAACGCCAAGGCCGCCGAGCGGAACCGCGCGGTGAAGAGCGAACTGAAGACCCGGGTGAAGAACGCCCGCGCCTCCATCGGGACCGATGCCAACACCGAGGACGTGCGCATCGCCCAGAAGCGCATCGACATGGCCGCCGCCAAGGGCGTCCTGCACAAGAACACCGCCAAGCGACGCAAGAGCCGCTTGATGAAGAAAGTCAACGCCGGCGGCTGACCCCCGGCGCGATCCGCGACAGTCGCGCGATCAGCACATCCATCACGACGTCGTCGTCGAGTCCGGTGCCCCCGCGCAGATCCGAGTCGGCCCGCGCGAGCAGTTCGAAAGCGCGCAACAGCCCGTCGTGACCCAACGATCGGTAGTTGCCCAGTGCCTTCTTGGCCGGGAATCCCTTCTGGCCGGTGATTCGCTCGACATCGGCTTCGGAACGCGGGTCGTGACCATCGAGTCGCGCGAGGCGCTCGTAGTGGTTGTGCAATTGAGCCATCAACTGCAACGGGTGCCGGTCGCCGGCCGCCATCATGCGCCGGGCCGCGCGCAAGGCTCCCGCGGTGTCGCCCTTGTCGATGGCATCGGTGAGATCCCACGGTTGAACGTCGCCCTCCTGGCCGAGGAAGGGTCGGAGTTGGAGAACCCCGATGCGGGCCTTGCCGAAGGTGGAGATCAAAGTCGTCGCGATGCCGTCGAGACGTCCGACGTCCTCCCCCAGCCACTCGACCAGCATCGTGAAGGCGCTCGGCTCGAGGTCGAGACCGCGGGACCGCACTTCGTTCTGCCACCACGCGATTCGATCGGCGCTCTTGCTGCCCTTGTTGGGCGGTGACGGGTCGACAACCGTGCCACCGGCGGACGCGAGAGCCTTCTGCAGCGGAGCCGGCAGTCGACCGGTACCCCACTCGATCACGAGGTCGGTGTCGCCGTCCGGGCGTTCGATGTAGTCGACGAGAACCGCGACGTCGTCGGCGTTCATGTCGGGTTGGTTGATGACGATGACCCGTCGGTCGGAGAACATCGACGGGGTGCGTGCGGCTTCGGTGGCCGCCGCCATGATGAAGTCGCCCGAGAACTCCTGCAGCACCATGGTCCGGTCGGCGTCGCCCACCAGCGACCGCACGATCTCGGACACCTTCTCGCTCACGAGGGCTTCGTCGGAACCGCGAACGAGGGTGATTCCCATGCCTTCAATCTGCCACACGGGTGCGCGTCGACCGGATCCGTCGAACCGCGAACGCCACGACGACCACGGCCACCGTGGCATCGATCGGCGGCGGAGGGCGCACCGCCGCACCGAACGCGGCGACCGAGTCGATCCACCACACGCCCCATCCGACGGGTGTCGTCGCCACCGATGCCAACCACTCGGGTACGAACGAAGCCGCCAGACACACCGGAAGGCCGACCAGCATCACGACTCCGGCCACCGGAGCCACCAGCAGGTTGCACGGGACCGACAACGCACTCGGAACACCGAACACGAGGACCGACACCGGCAGGACCGCGACCTGCGCTCCGAGGGCCGGGGCCACCAACATCCGCCCGGCTCGCGAACGAAAGTCGAGCCGGGGAGCGATCGCGAGCAAACCGACGCAGCCCGAGACCGACAGCCACCAACCGATCGACCACAGCAGAAACGGATCGACGGCGAGCGACAACACCATGGCCCCGGCCAGTGCCTCCCGCCCGGTGATGCGCCTCCACGTCGCCGCTCCGAGTGCCGCCACCACCGCCATGGCGGTGGCCCGCACCACCGACGGTTCGAAGCGAGTCGCGGTGGCGAACCATCCCAGAGCGAGCACCGTCACCGACAGACGAGTCCACCTCGGCAGTCGTCGCAACATCGGCGCCAACAACGTCAGGACGAATGCCACGTTCTGACCCGACACCGCCGTGAGGTGGGCCAGCCCGCTCTCGCGGAATCGATCGCGCACTTCTCGTCCCTGCCCGGCATCGGCGCCGAGGAGCAATCCGAGCAGCAGCGCGCGGCGGGCCTCGTCGAGTCCGGCGGCCCCGTCGGCCACGGACGACCGGACACGATGCGCGGCGAGATGCGCCGCCGAACTCCACGTCGGGTCGACCGACGAGATTCGTTCGATGGTCAACGTTCCCACCACGTGACGCAGCGCGAGCCGTCGACGTCGATCATCGGTCGGGGGCGACACGACTCCCGTGGCCGTCAGCCGTTGACCAGCCTCGAGTCCGGCGAGTCGGCGGGCGGCTCCACCGAACGCGACGACCTCGAGACGGCGCCCGTCGACCCGGGCCGTCGCCCGCGTGAACGAACCGTTCGGGGCCGGATCGGCCACCAACGTTGCGATCACGTCTCCTCGCCGTCGCTCGACCGGCTCGACCGTCGTCCACTCCGAACTCGAACGCACCATGAAGACCCCGGCACACGCGACGATCGCGACGATCGACCCGAGACGCGGCCGGGCCGAGGATCGATCGGACGATCGACGGGAGTTGGTTCGGCACGACCCGATCGACGACACGATCGACGACACGATCAACGACCCGGCGACCAGGGCCACCAGGGCGACGACGCGCCTCGCCACCAACTGGCCGTCGCTCGACACCACCACGTCGCCCGACCAGACGCCGAACAACGCCGCGACCACGAGCACGACCACCCACCGGTTCGTCGACGGGCTCCCCCGTTCGACTGGTTCGATCCCGTACCGTGGAACGCCGTGACCGTCCGACTCGAGAGCCCGCGCTCCGCCGTTCCCGACGGCGTCGTGCACCACCGCGAAACCGTCCGACGTCTCGGTCCGTGGCTGTCGGTCGCGGTGGCCACCGGACTCGGCATCGTGGCCGCGATGCTGCTCGTCGATTCGCACACGGCCTGGCGCGGAATTCCCGGGTTCGTGTTGGCATTGCTCGCGGTGCCCACCTTGCCGCTGTTCGGAGTACCGGTGATGGGCGGAACCACTCGCTGGGTCCTCGCGGTCGTCACGAGTGGCGCCGGCTGGTGGTTCGCCGGCCGGTTGGCGGCCCGACGCTCCACGAATCGGGTCGTGAGCAGTTGGCCCGAGTGGCGCCGCGAATGGACCCGACTCGCCGTCGGCGCGTGGTCGGGCGCGCTGGCCGGACTTCTCGTCGCGGTGTTGTTGCTCTCGGTCGGCCTCTGAGCCACGCCCGAACCCGCCGAACACTCGTCGACCGCTGAGTCGGCGGAGGACTCGGGACATTCCCGCCGTCAACCGACGATCACGAGACCGCGCAGTGCCTCCACCTTGGCCGGTCCGAGGCCGGGAACGTCGAGCAACTCGTCGATCGACGCGAACGGCCCGTTCTCGTCGCGCCATCGCACGATCGCGGCCGCCGTGGCGGGGCCCACTCCGGGCAGGGTGTCGAGGGCCCCGGCGTCGGCGACGTTGAGATCGACCGGGAAACCCGACGTCTCCGAGCCCCCGACCAACGTGGTGGGCGCGACGGCCTCGCCGAAGGCCGGAACGTGAACCTGTTGACCGTCGGACAACACCGCGGCCAGGTTCAGCGACTGCAACGCCGCGGCCGGAGTGGCACCACCCGCTGCCGCCACCGCGTCCACCACCCTCGCTCCCTCGGGCAACCGCACCACACCCGAGGCGCTCACCTGACCCGTGACATGCACGACCACCGTGGCGGTGGTGACTCCGTTCGCCGCGGTCGCACCGTTGTCGTCGATTCCGACAGGAGTCGCCGACCCGGCGGGAGTGACGGACCCGGCCATCGGCAACGTGGAGTCGACGGCGGGCGCCGCCGGACGGAACATCCACCACGCGACCGCGAGGACGGCGACCATCGTGGCGGCGCCGGCGAGCACTCGGCGTGGACCCACCCAGCGCAACCAGTCGATCGAGCGCGTCCACACCCGGACGATGGCCGTGGTCGGCGAATCGTCGGGTGGTGCGGGACGGGAAAGGCGTGAGGACACCGAACCACCTCGGGCGGACGAGCCGGACTCCGGCCCGTGTCGACGATCCGGGCGCGAGGCCGACTCAGGACGAGGTGGCGGTGCGCCAATGCGACTCGAGAGTGACCCGACGGGTCACCTCGTTCGACACTTCGAACTCGATGCGGTCTCCGTCCCATCCGAGGAAGGGAGCGGCGATCGAAGCCACCGCGTGCAACGTGTCGCGGTCGAGCGCTCGCAGCGTGCCGAGCACGAGACGACGATCGACGATGTCGGACAATGTGCGCGCCGCCTCGTCCACGACGGCGATCACCACCTGGGCGGCCACGTCGCCGCCGTCGACGATCGCCCGCGCGAGCGTGGGATCGGCCTCGACCAGATCGGCGATGCGCTCGGCCCCCGTTCCGTGGAGTCGCGCCACCAACTCGGCCGATCGGGGCTCGAGTCCCGCCGACACGAGTCGTGCTCCGGCATCGACCAGGAAAGGTTCGGCGTCCTCGGCCCACGCGAAGGCACCCCACGCCGGGAGGGACCGCGAGTCGTGATCGCGCCGGGGCCGATCGCGCAGTTCGTGTTCGAACAACGCGTCGACCATCTCCTCGGCGGTGGCGCGGGCGGTGGTCCACTTGCCTCCACCGATCGACCAAAGATTCCGAATGCCGCGGTCGTCGTGATGGTAGAGCTCGTGGCGACGGCTCGCGGTGTAGGTGGCCGCGGTGGCCGGGCCCGTCTCGTCGGGCGTATCGGGGTCGTCGTGCCGGATGAGGGGTCGCACGCCCACCGTGGTCAGTTCCACGTCGTCGACGGTCAACGGACGCTCGACATCCGACATGGTGGAGTTCACCGTCTCCAAAATCGAACGCACATCGTCGCGATCGGCCACCACCGACGCCTCGTCGCCGTCGATCGGCGTGTCGGTCGGACCGATGAACGACTTGCCCAGCCACGGCGACACGATGACGTGCCGACCCGATCGAGCCCGGGCGAACACCGCGTCGGTGACACCTCCGCCACCCAGCGGACGCGTGAGCACGTGCACACCCTTCGATCGCGCGACTCCGACCCCGGTGGTCCTTCCCAAGCGCTCGAGAAATTTGTCGATCCAAGGTCCGGCGGCGTTCACCACCACGTCGGCCCGGACCGAGTGACGCGAACCGTCGAGCACGTCGACGGCCTCGAGTCCGTTCACCACCAGGTCGTCCCCACGGCGATCGCACAGGAAGCCCTCGGCCTCCAGGTGGTTCAGCAGCACGGCGCCCGCCGCCGCCGCCGACTGCGCGTACGCCAACAACAGCCGCTCGGGATGCAGGTTCAGTGTGTCGTGGTACGCGAATCCGCCCTGCAGCTCGACCGGATCGAGCCACGGCACCGCAGCCAACAGTTCGTTCTTCGAGAGCCACTTCGGATGCGGGATGCGCAAGGCATCGGGAGCGTCGCGATTGCGGTCGAAGGCCAACAGGTCGTAGAGCAGGACGCCCGCTCCGAGCAACGGCGTGCGGGGCTTGCTCCAACGCCAACCCGGCATGATGAACCGGGTCTGCTCGACGAGATGCGGCGCACCGAGCGCCAGGATCCTCCGCTCGCGCAGACTCTCCCGCACCACTCCGACGTCGTACTGCTCGAGGTAGCGAATGCCCCCGTGGATGTACTTGGTGGTGGCCGAACTGGTGCCCGATCCGAAGTCGTTGCGTTCGATCAACACCGTGCGGAGACCGCGCAGAGCGGCCTCGCGCGCCACGCTCACACCGGTGATTCCACCACCCACGATGGCGATGTCGAACTGCTCGCCCAGTCGCTCGACGGGCCGCAGGAGAACCGGACTCACTTCGATGTCACCACCATGGGTCGCCCACTCGCGGAGATCGGACGATCGCGGAACACGACAGGAATTTCGACACGGAACACCTACGACATCCTCTAGAACAGTCGCGCGGTGAGTTTCTTGCGCCAGCCCGCCGTGCGCGGATCGTCGATCCCCATCAACTCGAGGATGTCGACGAACTGTTGTCGAGCCTCGTCGTCGGTCTTCACACGATCCAGCAACTCGGCGAGACGCGCGTCGAAGTCGTCGGCGGGCCGGGAGGACAGTCGGGCGGCCGCGGCAGCGTGACGGACGGCGTCGGTCTCGGGCACTCGAGCCAACAGCGCGAGCGCCTTCTCCCCTTCACCGCGAGCAGTGAGGATGTCGGCCAGAGCCACCACGGCCTGTTCGTTGCCGGGATCGACCTCGAGCACCGCGAGCAGGCTCTGCTCGTCGCCCGCCTCGATCAGACGGGCGATCTCCTCGTCGGCCGCCGTCGGAAGCAAACGCTCCACGAAGGCCTGCACCTCGCGCTCGGGAAGCGCCCCCTGGAACGCATCGATCACCCGACCCTCGGCGATGGCGAACACCGCGGGTATTCCCTGCACCCGGAATGCTCCGGCCACCGCCGGATTGTCGTCGACGTTCACCTTGGCGAGCACGACCTTGCCGCCGGTGTCGTCGACGACCTTTTCGATGATCGGTCCGAGGGTCTTGCACGGACCACACCACGGAGCCCACAAATCGACCACGACCGGCGTGGTCATCGAACGAGCGATGACCTCGGTCTCGAACGTTGCATCGGTGACGTCGATCGCCATGCGCCCGACGATACCGGCGACCGGGTTCCGACTTCCGATCCTCCCCGAACCGCGACTCGTCGGGAACCTCGCGTCCCGCGGATACCGTACGACGCGTGACGAACGGGTCGGAGTCTCCAGTAGACGACGGGATTCCCGGGGTCGATCTCCCCCGAGTCACCGAATGGCTCGAGCACAACGTGTCCGGCGCCCGAGGCCCGTTCCGGTTCGAGGTGATCGCCGGCGGACACTCGAATCTCACTTATCGCGTCACCGGTTCCGATGGCGCTCGCTTCGTGTTGCGTCGCCCGCCACTGGGTCACGTGTTGGCGAGCGCGCACGACATGGGACGCGAGCACCGCATCATCGCCGCCCTTCGCGACACGCCGGTGCCGGTCGCTCCGGCGCTCGGCTATTGCGACGATCCGGCCGTGAACGGCGCCTCGTTCTACGTGATGCGCTTCGTCGACGGCCTCGTGATCCGCGACCGCGAGGCGGCCGAACGATCGCTCGCGACCAACGCGCGCACGCGGGCGAGCGAGTCGATCGTCGACACGATGGCCGCCATCCACTCCGTCGATCCGACCGCGGTGGGCCTGGGCGACCTCGGGCGACACGAGGGTTACATCGCGCGCCAGTTGAAGCGTTGGTACGGACAGTGGAACGCACAGAAGACCCGCGAACTTCCCGCGGTCGATCGCGTGCACGATGCACTCCTCGAGCGGATACCCGAGCAGGGACCCGCGACGCTCGTCCACGGCGACTACCGGCTCGACAACTGCATGGTGAACGCCGAGGGCGACGTGGTGGCCGTTCTCGACTGGGAGATCTGCACGCTCGGCGACCCGATGGCCGACCTCGGACTGCTCATGGTGTACTGGACCGGCCCGGGTGACGATTCGTCGGCGTGGAACAACCAGGCCTGCACCGCTCCCGGATTCCTGAATCGGGCCGATCTCGCCCGCCGCTACGCCGACGCGAGCGGACGCGACACCTCGCGGCTCGACTTCTACGTCGCCTTCGCGTACTGGAAACTGGCGTGCATTCTCGAAGGCGTCTACGCGCGATACCTCGGCGGCGCGCTCGGCCAGCGCGATCCCGCCGAACTCGAGCCCTTCAACGCCCAGGTGATCGGCGCGGCGTCGCGCGCCGAGGAGATGCTGGAGCGTCTCGCGTGAGTGGAACCAATCCCGACATCCTGTGGGACGGAGAGCCTCCCGAGATGCGCTCCCCCGTCCTGCTCGTCGCCCTGAAGGGTTGGATCGACGCCGCCGAGGCGGCCGCCGACGCCATGTCGACCATCGAAGCCCAGAGCGACCGGCTCCCGGTGGCGTCGTTCGATCCCGACATGTTCATCGATTATCGCTCCCGACGTCCCACCATGGAGATCCGCGAGGGTCGAACCGACGGCATCGATTGGCCGTCGATCGATCTGTGGGCCGGACACGATGCCAACGGACGCGACGTGTTGCTGCTCACCGGCCACGAGCCCGACGCCGCGTGGAACCGTTTCTCCGCGGCGATCCGCGAGGTGTGCACGCGGTTCGGCGTGCGCATGATGGTGGGGTTCGGCGCGTATCCCTTCCCGGCTCCGCACACCCGACCCAGTCGCCTGTCGTGCACGTCGCCGTCCGAGGATCTGCTCGCCTCCACTCATTTCCTGCGCACCTCGGTCGACATCCCCGCGGGCATGCAGGCCGTCCTCGAACAGGTGCTGCACGGCATCGGCATCCCGTCCATCACGATCTGGGCCCAAGTTCCGCAATACGCCGCTTCGATGAGTTGTCCGGCCGCGTCGATGGCCCTCATCGACGGATTGCGCGAGGTGAGTGGTCTCTGTTTCGACAAACGGGCACTCGAGCAGGAGGCCATCATCCAGCGCGATCGACTCGACCGACTCGTGCGACGCAACGACGAGCATCGGGAGATGGTGGCCAAGTACGAAGCCAACTACGACGCGGCCGTGCAGCCCACCCTCCCGCTCGAACCGGCACCACTGCGCGAGAGTGACATCCCGTCGCCCGACGAGCTGGCCGCCGAACTGGAAGCCTTCCTGCGCGACGGCAATCCGGACAACGGCTGAGCTTCGGATTTCTGTCAGGATCTCCGGGCGAACGAAGAGCGGCCGAGTCCGAACGCCACCCGCGACCGGAGAGTGCCGCAACGAACCTGAGGAGATCACGATGAAGGTCGACGGAGGAATCAGCACCGATCTGCGCGACGCGGCGGCGAGCGCGCGCGACGCCGAGGAGGCCGGCTACTCCGGCGCCTGGACGGCCGAGACCAGCCACGATCCGTTCCTGCCCTTGTTGCTCGCCGCCGAGCACACCGAGAAGATCGAACTCGGAACGTCGATCGCCGTGGCATTCGCGCGCAGTCCCATGACGCTCGCCAACACCGGCTGGGACCTCCAAGCCTTCTCGCAGGGGCGGTTCATCCTCGGCCTCGGTAGTCAGATCCAGCCGCACATCACCAAGCGCTTCTCGATGCCCTGGAGCAAGCCCGCCGCGCGCATGCGCGAGATGGTGCTCGCGATCCGCGCCATCTGGGACTGCTGGCTGAACGGAACCAAGCTCGAGTTCCGGGGCGAGTTCTACACGCACACGTTGATGACGCCCTTCTTCACGCCGGCGGCATCCGACATCTCGGCGTACGGGCCTCCCAAGATCTTCCTCGCCGGCGTCGGCGAACTGATGACCGAAGTCGCCGGCGAGGTGTGCGACGGGTTCATCTGCCACGGCTTCACCACCGAGAAGTACCTGCGCGAGGTCACCATTCCGGCTCTCGAACGCGGCCGCGCCAAGGCCGGCAAGACCATGGAGGGCTTCGAGATCGTCGGACCGAGCTTCGTGGTGACGGGAACCGACGAGGCCGAACTCGAGCGAGCCGCCGCCGGTACTCGCCAACAGATCGCGTTCTACGGATCGACTCCGGCGTACCGACCGGTGCTCGACCTCCACGGTTGGGGCGATCTGCAGGATCGCCTCAACACCTTGTCGAAGCAGGGACAGTGGGTCGAGATGGGCAAGCTCATCGACGACGAGATCCTGAACACCTTCGCCGTGGTCGGCGAACCCGAGGCCATCGCCCCCGAATTGCATCATCGCTACGGCGACGTGATCGAGCGAATCTCGTTCTACACGCCGTACAAGAGCAACCCCGAGAGGTGGCGCAAAGTGCTCGCCGCCGTCACGGCCGCCTGATCACTCGGCGAGTTCGAGCCCGCCTTCGAGGTACATCTCGCGACACTTCGAACGCTGCAACTTGCCACTGCTCGTCTTGGGCAAGGTGCCGGGCCGGACGAAGATGACGTCGCGCGGCGGAAGGCCCGACACGTCGAGCGCGGCGTGGTGCACCGCCTCGCGCACCGCCACCAGATCGTCGGCCTTCACCTCGGCCACCACCACGACCGACTCCTTACCCTTGTAGCCGTCGACGCCGAAGGCGATCACGTTGCCGGCTCGCACACCGTCGATCACTCCCACCGCCCGCTCGATGTCCTCGGGGAACACGTTGCGTCCACCCACGATGATGACGTCCTTGATGCGACCGCAGATCACCAGTTCGCCGTCGAGCAGGTAGGCGAGATCGCCGGTGCAGAGCCAACCGTCGTGGAACATCGCGGTCGTGGCGTCGGGACGTCGGTAGTAGCCGGGCGTCACGCTGGTTCCGCGAAGGAACAACTCGCCCACGTGGCGCTCGGGCAATTCCTCGCGCGTCTCGGGGTCGACGATCTTCATCTCGAGTCCCGGCACCGTCCGGCCGAGCAGGGGCAAGCGGCGCACGGCGACGTCGTCGTCCGACGGGTCGACCTCCTTGGCCACCCGATCGCGTTCGAGCACGATGCGATCGACCGCGTCGCACACGAGTCCGCGATGCCGGGGCGGGAACGCCCCACCGATCGCGACCTCGGCCATGCCGAAGGCCGGGAACACTCCGCCGGGCCGGAAACCGAAACGTCCGGCCTCGGCGACGAAGGCTTCGACCGCGACCGGATCGACGGGTTCGGCTCCCGACAGAGCGAGGGTGAGCGACGACAAGTCGATGTCGGTCATGCGCTTCAAGGCGCGCGTCGCCAGCACCCACGAGAAGTTCGGACCGGCCGTGGCCGTTCCCCTCCAGTCGCTGATCCACTGCATCCAGGAACCGGGATGCGCCATGAAGTCCTGTGGAGCCGCCTGCACCAGTTGCACGCCCTTCAGCATCGGGATCGAGAGGAAACCGACCAGGCCCATGTCGTGGTACAGCGGGAGCCACGACACCATCACCTCGGCCGACGTGAGTTGAGCGGCTTCGCACGACGCGTCGACGTTCGCGCACAACACCCGATCCGGGATCATCACTCCCTTCGGTTCCGACGTCGAGCCGCTCGTGTACTGCAGGATCACCAGACGATCGGGATCGACCGACGGCGTCTCGAGCGCGTCGCCGGTGGCCCGACCCGGGCCCGGCATCACCGAGGCCATCGACATGGTGGGCGGATCCCCCGCCGTGGGTTCGTAGAAAGCCGCCAACGCGTCGTCGATCAGCAGCAACTTGGCCTCGCCATGACGGATCCGCGCCCGGGTGCCCTCGACGAAGGCGTCGAGGGAGGCCATGCGCATCGGCAACGGCAGAACCATGCTGGCCGCTCCGGCCAACCAGCACCCCCTCACGATCGTCATCAAGGATCGACTGGTGGGCCCGAGGATCGCCACGTGATCGCCGGGCACGATGCCGAGCGACTGCAGAATGGCCGCCACCGCGCGAGCCTCGTCGTGGATCTGCCGCCACGACACCTGAGCCGGGCCGTCGACCGGCATCACGCTCGCACCGACGAAACGCACCCCGGTCGGCGCATCGGCGGCCGCCTCGAGTCGTTCGATCACCGAACCCTCGCGCTTGGCCCCGTCGCCGATTGCCCCGTTCATGCGGATGCCGAAACTAGTTGACCCGCCGAGCGTCGGAGCGAACCCTCCACGAGGCCCGTTTGCAGGCGTTATGCGGCCGGTCGTGCCGTTACCCTTGCGGTTCGTGACCGCCGAATCCCCTCGCATGCGCTACACCGCCGATCTGGCTCGCGACATCGAGACGAAGTGGCAGGACCGATGGGAGGCCGAGGGCACCTTCGAGGCACCGAACCCGGCCGGCCCGCTGGCCGATCCCGAGCGGGTGGCGGGACGTCCGAAGCTCTTCGTGCTCGACATGTTCCCCTACCCGAGCGGGGCCGGACTGCACGTCGGTCATCCCCTCGGCTACATCGGAACCGACGTGTACGCGCGGTTCAAGCGCATGACCGGTCACAACGTGTTGCACGCACTCGGCTACGACAGTTTCGGACTCCCCGCCGAGCAGCACGCGATCACCACCGGGGTGCATCCGCGGGTCAACACCGAGGCCAACGTGGCCAACATGCGTCGGCAGTTGCGTCGACTCGGACTCGGTCACGATGCGCGTCGCAGCGTGAGCACCACCGACGAGGAGTTCTACCGCTGGACGCAGTGGATCTTCCTGCGGGTGTTCGGTTCGTGGTACGACGAATCGATCGGACGGGCCCGACCGATCGCCGAACTGGTGGCCGAGTTCGAGTCCGGACGTCGCGACACGCCCGACGGGCGCGCTTGGTCGTCGCTCGACGCCGTCGAACGTCGACGCGTCGTCGACTCGCATCGCCTCGCCTATCTGTCGGAGGCACCGGTGAACTGGTGCCCCGGCCTCGGAACGATCCTGGCCAACGAGGAAGTCACCGCCGATGGCCGCAGCGACATCGGCAACTATCCCGTGTTCAAGAAGAACATGCGCCAGTGGATGATGCGCATCACCTCCTACGCCGATCGTCTCCTCGACGACCTCGAGCGCCTCGACTGGCCCGAGCCCATCAAACTGATGCAGCGGAATTGGATCGGTCGCAGCGAGGGAGCACGAGTCGATTTCGCGTCGTCGGCCGGCGACATCACCGTGTTCACCACCCGACCCGACACCTTGTTCGGTGCGACCTTCATGGTGCTGGCTCCGGAGCATCCGCTCGTCGCGGCGCTCACCACCGACGATCGCCGCGGAGCCGTCGAGGACTACCGCGCGTCGGCCGTCGGCATCAAGGACCTCGACCGTCAGGCCGAGGGTCGCGAGAAGACCGGAGTCTTCACCGGTTCGTACGCCACCAATCCAGTGAACGGCGCCGCCGTGCCGGTGTGGATCGCCGACTACGTGCTGATGGGTTACGGAACCGGCGCCATCATGGCGGTGCCGTGCGGCGACCAGCGCGACTTCGAGTTCGCTCGTCGCTTCGGGCTACCGATTCCCGCGATCCAGCAACCACCCGCGGCATGGTTCGACGAGCGCGGCATTCCCTCGTCGCTCGACACCACCACCTGGCCGGAGGCCTTCGTCGGCGATGGCGCCTACGTCAACTCGTCGAGTGGCGATCTGGCGCTCGACGGAGTCGCATCGGTTGCCGAGGGCAAGCGCATCGTGAACGAATGGCTCGAGCGCGCGGCGCGCGGCCACGCGACCATCAACTACAAGTTGCGCGATTGGCTCTTCAGCCGCCAGCGCTACTGGGGCGAACCCTTCCCCGTGGTGTACGACGAGACCGGACTTCCGATCGCCCTTCCCGAATCGCAGTTGCCGGTGCTGCTGCCCGAACTCGAGGACTTCAAACCGCAGGCCCTCGATCCCGACGACGACTTCACCGACCCGATTCCGCCGCTGGCCCGCGCCACCGAATGGCTCGAGGTCGACATCGATCTCGGCGACGGACCGCGCCGCTACCGGCGCGAGATCAACGTGATGCCGCAGTGGGCCGGTTCGTGCTGGTACGAACTGCGCTACCTCGACCCCACCAACGACGCGACCTTCGTCGATCCGGCCGTCGAGCGCTACTGGATGGGACCCGCCGACGGCGGCGACGGTCGCACCGGCCACACCGGCGGCGTCGACCTGTACGTGGGCGGCGTCGAGCACGCGGTTCTGCACCTGCTCTACGCCCGGTTCTGGCACAAGGTGCTGTTCGATCTCGGCCACGTGTCGAGCAGCGAGCCGTTCCATCGTCTCTTCAACCAGGGTTACATCCAGGCCTTCGCCTACCGCGATCCGCGCGGCCAGCCGGTGCCGGCCGGTGACGTCGAGGAACGCGACGGCGCGTACTGGTACGAGGGCGAGGAGGTCGCGCGCGAGTACGGGAAGATGGGCAAGAGCCTGAAGAACATCGTCACGCCCGACGAGATGTACGACGAGTTCGGCGCCGACACCTTCCGCTTGTACGAGATGAGCATGGGTCCGCTCGAGGCCAGCCGACCCTGGAACACCCGCGACGTGGTGGGAATGCAACGTTTCCTGCAGCGGGTGTGGCGCAACCTCGTCGACGAGGAGTCCGGAGCCGTGAAGGTGGCCGACGTGGTCGCGCCCGACGACCTTCGGCGCCTGCTGCATCGCACCATCGAAGGCGTGCGCGTCGACATGGACAATCTGCGCTTCAACACCGCGATCGCCAAACTCATCGAACTCAACAACGCGCTCACCCAGGAGGTCGCGCGTTCCGGCGCCACTCCGCGCGAGGTGGCCGATGCTCTCGTGCAGATGTTGTCGCCGCTGTGCCCTCATCTCGGCGAGGAACTCTGGGAGAAACTCGGACACGACGGATCCATCTCCTATCGCCCGTTCCCCGTCGCCGATCCGACGTTGCTCACCGACGACACCGTGGAATATCCGGTGCAGGTGAACGGAAAGGTGCGCGCCCGCGTGGTCGTGCCGGCCGACGCCGACCGATCCGCCGTGCAGGCCATCGCGCTGGCCGACGACAAGGTGCTGGCCGCCCTCGGCGGAGCCACGCCGAAGAAGGTCATCGTCGTCCCCGGCCGCATGGTGAACCTGGTCGTCTGATCCGGTCTCCCGACCTTCCGACCTCGCACGTTTACACTGGGTCGGGTGACCACTCGCCCACCCGCGGCCGGAGTGATCGAGGGCTTCTACGGTCCGCCCTGGACATGGGACGAGCGTCGCGAGATCGTCGATTCGATCGTCGATTGGGGCGGCAACGTGTACGTGTGGGCTCCGAAGAGCGCACCCCGTCACCGTGACGCGTGGCGCGAACCCTTCGATGTCGACGAACGCGACGGCTTCTCGTCGTTGCGCGGGCGCGGCGCGGCGATTCGCGTCGGCCTCACACCCGGATCCGACGCGACACCGGGAGACGTGATCGCCAAGTTGAGCCCGGTCGCCGACCGGTGCGACGGCTTCGTGCTCTGCTTCGACGATCTCGACGAACACGACGGAGGCCGACGCCACGCTCACATCGCCAACGAGGTGCTCGCCACTCTCGACACCACGGTGGATCTGGTGCCCACCCACTACGCGGGCACCACCGATTCTCCGTACCTGCGTTCCCTCGTCGACGAGCTGCACGCCGACATCGCCGTGATGTGGACCGGTTCCACCGTGGTGTGCGACCACATCGGGCCCGACGAGGCGACGGCGAGGTCGGCGGTCACCGGCGGACGGCGTCCGTTGCTGTGGGACAACACCCCGGTCAACGACGCCCTGATGCGCGACCTCCTGCATCTCGGCCCGTACACCGGGCGACCGGTCGAGTTGCGACCACTCGTGTCCGGCTTGCTCGTCAATCCGATGGAGTTCGCCCGCGCCTCACGACCCACGATTCGCAGCGCGATGGCCTGGATCGGCGGACGTGACCACCTCGCCGAATGGCGCACCGAGGTCGACGCCCTCGGTCTCGGCCGTTTGGCCGAGGCCACCGCCTTCCCGGGCGACCCGCACTGGCCGGGCGACGATCCGGACCGTTCATGGTGGAACGCGATTCGCGATCTTCCCGAGCCCGACGACCCGCGACTCGCCCGATGGGCCGACGCCGCGCGCGAGGGAGCCTCGGTGGTGTCGAAGTTGTTCGACCTCGACGGGTCGATCGAGCACTCGAGCAACGTG
>Ga0169931_10005253_pt1 | contig 19780 bp, 19 predicted proteins | sample Kivu_15m_20L_FD_129675 | JGI IMG/M metagenome (GOLD analysis project Ga0169931, IMG submission 129675) | Freshwater microbial communities from Lake Kivu, Western Province, Rwanda to study Microbial Dark Matter (Phase II) - Kivu_15m_20L... | ecosystem: Environmental > Aquatic > Freshwater > Lake... | reverse complement strand
TGCGGCGCTCTGGCATGGCGAACAGCGCGCTCGCCTTGAGGCACGTGGATTGCGGCCTGCCTTTGCTGATGGACAGATTGCCGCGATTGCTGCAACCCAGGGCCTGGTGCTGGTGACACGCAACATCAGCGATTTTGCAGCGTTTGATGGGCTGCAGCTGCTCAACTGGTTCGCTTCGCCATGCCCCCCCTGATCACCCCTGCCGACCGCATCTTCGTGGCCGGCCACCGCGGCATGGCGGGCAGCGCCATCTGCCGGGCGCTGCAGCGGGCGGGCTACAGCAACCTGCTCACGGCCAGTCGCACCGAGCTGGATCTCGAAGATGCTCCAGCCGTGCAGCGCTGGTTCGCCGAGCAGCAGCCCACGGTGGTGGTGCTGGAGGCAGCCAAGGTGGGCGGCATTCAGGCCAACGCCACCTACCCGGCTGATTTCCTGCTGGAGAACCTCAAGATCCAGACCAACGTGATCGAAACGGCCTGGCGCAGCGGCGTGCGGCGCTTCCTGTTTCTGGGCAGCAGCTGCATCTATCCGAAGTTTGCGGAGCAGCCGATCCGCGAGGATGCACTGCTCACCGGTGCCTTGGAGCCCACCAATGAGTGGTATGCGATCGCCAAGATCACAGGGATCAAGCTGGGCCAGGCGCTGCGCAAGCAGCACGGCTTTGATGCGATCAGCCTGATGCCCACCAATCTGTATGGGCCCGGCGATAACTACCACCCCACCAACAGCCATGTGCTGCCGGCGTTGATCCGGCGTTTCCATGAGGCGGCAGAGGTGAAGGCCCCCCAGGTGATCTGCTGGGGCACGGGAACGCCCTTACGGGAATTTCTGCATGTGGATGATCTGGGGGAGGCCTGCGTGTTTGCCCTGGAGCGGTGGAATCCGGATGCGCCGGATGCTCCGCGGGATGACGCCGGTGAGCCGCTGCCGTTTTTGAATGTGGGAACGGGTGTGGATCTGACGATTCGGGAGCTGGCTGAGGCGGTGGCGGTGGCCACCGGCTTTGACGGCGAAATCGTGTGGGATGCGAGTAAGCCCGATGGCACCCCGAAGAAACAGTTGGACGTCAGCCGCCTGAAGGCCCTGGGTTGGCAGGCGCGGATTCCACTGGCGGAAGGGCTCAGGAGCACGTTGGAAACCTTCCGCCAAGAGCTGGACCAGCAGTTGCTGCGCGCTTGATTTATTCGCGGTTGTGAATGGCTAATCCCAGTATGAACCAACACCCCCAATCAGAAATAACTCTCTTGAGTACTCGCATCTTGTTTTTGGGCCTCTGGTGCCACCTCCGCCGCCGCCGGCGCTGGCAGCTCGGGATGCTCTTGCTGGTGATGCTGGCGAGTGGGGGAGCTGAGGTGTTCTCGTTGGCGGCATTGCTCCCGTTTCTGTCGGTTCTCACGAACCCACAGCTGCTGTGGCAGGTGCCGGTGGTGCAGGGGATTGCCGGAACAGTCGGGATTCGGGAGGCCAGCGGGTTGCTCCTGCCGTCTACGGTGATTTTTGCAATAGCGGTTGTCCTCGCTGCGGTTGTGCGACTGACGAACCTGTGGTTGAACGGGCGGCTGGCAGCGGCAATCGCTTCAGATCTGAGCTATGAGGCCTATCGTCGTACATTGCACCAGCCTTATGCGGTCCACATTCGGCGTAATAGCAGTGGTGTAATCACTACTGTTACCACCCATATCGCAAAGACTGTTGGCGTCCTCAATGCCATTTTGCAAGTTGCCACGGCAGCGGTGGTGGGGCTTGGCCTCGTGGTTGCTCTGCTGGTGTCTGATTGGCAGTCGGCCTTGATCTCAGCGTGCGTGTTTGGCAGTGCCTATGCCCTGCTGGTGGTGACCACTCGGCGGCGTTTGACGGTCAACAGTGTCACGGTATCTCACGCTAGTCAGCAGCAGATGAAAGCACTTCAGGAGGGCCTAGGGGCGATCCGCGATGTGCTTCTGGATGGGAATCAGGCTACCTATCTCCAGATATATCGCCAGGCCGAGCGGTCTCTGCGGCTAAAGCAGACTCAGAGCTCCTTCTTTGGAGCGTTTCCGCGTTATGGGCTGGAGGCTCTGGGATTGCTGCTGATTGCCGTGCTCGCGCTGATTTTGAGCTGGAAGCGGGACAATTCTGAGGCTGTGATTCCACTGCTTGGCACCCTGGCCTTGGGATCCCAGCGCCTACTACCAGCCCTGCAGCAGATATATGGCGGTTGGGCTTTAATTCGCTCCAACAGCTCAGCTGTAGCCCATGTTTTGGAACTTTTAAATCAACCTGAACCTATCGTAGAAACGAGGTGTCAGAAAGAGCCCTTGCAGCTAGGGGATTCAGTTTGTCTTCAGCAGCTCAGTTTTCGCTACAGCGATGAAGGGCCCTGGGTGCTCAATGGAATTTCGCTAGATATCTGCCGGGGAGAGCGGCTCGGCATCATCGGCAGCACGGGCAGCGGCAAGAGCACCCTCCTTGATCTGCTGATGGGTCTGTTGGAGCCCACTGCCGGGCGGATTCTGGTGGATGGACTGGATCTTCACGATCCGATGTACGCCGAGCGGCTGATGGCCTGGCGTTCCACAATTGCCCATGTGCCTCAGAGCATTTATCTAGCCGACAGCTCGATTGCCGAGAACATCGCCTTTGGCCTGCCTAGGGATCAGGTCGACATGGCGAGGGTGCGAGAGGCAGCTGGACAAGCCCAGATTGCAGGCTTCATCGAGAGCAGCCCGGAGGGCTACGACACCTTTGTGGGTGAGCGGGGCATCCGCCTCAGCGGAGGCCAGCGCCAGCGCATCGGGATTGCCCGGGCGCTCTACAAGCAGGCCCAGGTGCTGGTATTTGATGAGGCCACTAGTGCCCTGGACAATGACACTGAGGCGGCTGTGATAGAGGCGATTGAAGGCCTGAGCCGCACATTGACGGTGGTGATGATTGCCCATCGCCTCAGCACTGTCAATCGCTGCGATCGCATCGCAATATTGAACCAAGGTTGCCTTGAAAGAATTTGCTCTCCACTGGAAGTAATCTCGTCAATCCATTAGATGTTAGACGTATCTCTAGTCTCCATCAGTCCTTTCGCCACTGCACTGGAGGCTCTAAAGGTCATTGACCGCGGTGCTGCCCAGATCGCCCTAGTTGTCGATGAGCAGCAGCGCTTGGTTGGCACCCTCACCGATGGCGATATCCGCAGGGGCCTTCTTCATGGTGAAACACTCGAGGCCTCGGCTGAACGGCTGATGAATCGCCAGTTTAGCTTCGTTCGCAGCGTTGAGGATCAATCGGAGGTGCTGGAGATGATGCGCCGTGAGCTGCTGCGCCAGATCCCAGTACTCGATGAGCAGGGCCGGGTGGTGGAGCTTTTACTGCTGCAGGAGCTGCTGATGCCTTCTCAGCTGTCTAATGCGGTGGTGATCATGGCGGGGGGAAAGGGAACCCGCCTGCGGCCCCACACCGAGCACTGCCCCAAGCCGATGTTGCCTGTGGATGGCAAGCCGATGCTGGAGATCCTGCTGGAGCAGTGCATCGCCAGTGGCTTTCGCCAGTTCTATCTGTCGGTGAACTACTTGAAGGAGCAGATCATCGAGCACTTCGGTGATGGAAAGGCCTGGGGAGTGGCAATCGACTATCTCGTGGAGGATCAACCGCTTGGCACGGCGGGATCGCTGCAGTTGCTGCCCGTCAGCGTGCAGGAGCCGTTTCTGGTAATGAATGGCGATGTGCTCACGCGGCTCAACCCGAGCCATCTGCTGCGGTTTCACTTTGAACACGAGGCAGCGGGTACTCTCTGTGTTCGCGAACACATCACCACCGTTCCGTTTGGAGTGGTGCAGGCCAATGGGGTGGAGCTGGCCGGTTTTGAGGAGAAGCCCAGCTACCGCCAGCTTGTGAACGCGGGGGTGTACGTGATTGATCCACAGCTTCTGCCTCTTTTGCCTCCCCACCAACCCACTGACATGCCCACGTTGCTACAGAGCGCCCAGCAGGCGGGCCATCGTGTCGCGGTGTGTCCGATCCATGAGTACTGGATTGATGTGGGCCGGCCAGAAACCTTGCGGCAGGCCTATCAGGAGTGGCCAACAGGGGGCTGAGCCATGACGCTGCTGGCCCTGATTTCCGCACGAGGGGGCTCTAAGGGCATCCCCCGCAAGAACATCCGCTCGTTCTGCGGCAAACCACTCCTGCAGTGGTCTATTGACGCAGCTTTGGCAACCGCCTGCGTGGATCAGGTGGTGGTGACTACCGATGACCCGGAGATCGCCCAGGTAGCAAGGGCTTGTGGAGCTGAGGTGCCTTTCCTCCGGCCAGGCGAGCTGGCCACAGACACAGCTTCAGGAATTGCGCCGGTGCTTCATGCCCTGGAGCAGCTGCCCCAGGTGAGTGATGTGTTGCTTCTGCAGCCCACATCCCCGCTACGCACCACCGACGATATCGAGGCGATCGTGGCCCTCCGGCAGCATGCAGGGCGGGAGTCTGCGGTGTCGCTCACGCCCAGTGGCAAGCATCCGGCCTGGATGTACAGCTTGAGCCAAGACCAGCGGCTGGAGCCACTGCTGCAGCTTGATGGAGTCCACTGCCGCCAGCAGCTGACACCGACATACGTGCTCAACGGCGCTCTTTACCTGGCTAGTCGGGCCTTTCTGCTGAGGGAGCAGGCATTCATCGCTCCCGACACTCTGGGCTATGTGATGCCAGCTGAGCGATCGGTGGATATCGACACCCCATTGGACTGGCAGTGGGCAGAATTTCTGATGGAGCAACAGGCATGAGCAAAGTTCTAGTTACTGGGGCCGATGGCTTCATCGGTTCCCATTTGGTGCAAGCACTGCTGACAGCGGGGCATGAGGTGCGGGCTTTCTGCCTCTACAACTCCAACGGCAGCTGGGGCTGGCTCGACGGCTTGCCGGAAGACACTAAAGCTGAGCTGGATGTAGTGCTCGGCGACATCCGCGATCCGCTCTGTGTGCGCGAGGCGATGCGGGGCTGTGAGCAGGTGTTTCACCTTGCGGCGCTGATCGCCATCCCTTACAGCTATGTGGCGCCGGCGAGCTATGTGGACACCAACATCCACGGCACTTTGAATGTGGTGCAGGCGGCGCGGGATCTGGGCGTGAGCCGGGTGGTGCACACCTCCACCTCCGAGACCTACGGCACTGCCCAGTTCGTCCCGATCACAGAGGATCACCCTCTCGTGGGGCAGTCGCCCTATGCGGCCAGCAAGATCGGCGCCGACCAGATCGCACTCAGCTACTGGCGCAGCTTTGAAACGCCCGTGGCAGTACTACGGCCGTTCAACACCTACGGGCCGCGTCAGAGTGCTCGGGCGGTGATCCCCACGATCATCACCCAGATTGCGGCCGGCCAGCGGCAGATTCAGCTGGGGGCCCTCTCACCCACGCGCGACTTCAACTTCGTGGCCGACACCTGCGCGGCGTTTCTTGCCGTAGCTGGCTGCGATGGGGCCCTGGGCCAGGTGGTGAATGCCGCCAGCAACTTCGAGATCTCGATCGGCGAAACGGCGGCTCTGATCGCTGAAGTGATGAACGCTGATGTGGAGATCAGCACCGATGAGCAGCGGCTGCGGCCGGAGGGTTCGGAGGTGAACCGGCTCTATGGCGACAACAGCCGCCTGCGGGAGCTCACGGGTTGGAAGCCTGCCTACGGCGGCCTGGAGGGTTTCCGGCGGGGCCTGGCGATTACAGCCGATTGGTTCAGCGATCCTGCCAACCTGGTCCGGTACCGCCCGGGGTGCTACGCCGTATGAGCGCTGCCGTGTCCACCATGGCAATCCTGGAAGCCATCCGGAAGGTGGTGGGGCCCAGCAGCCCTGAGCGACCCATTGCCCTGCACGAGCCCGACTTCCGCGGCACAAAGGCCTGGTCCTACGTGAAAGACTGCCTAGATACGGGCTGGGTGAGTACCGCCGGCCGATGGGTTAGCCGTTTTGAGCAGGAGCTCGCGTCCGCCACCGGAGCGGCCCATGCGGTGGCCGTCACCAATGGCACCGTGGCCCTGCGCCTGGCCCTGCACTTGGTGGGGGTGGGGCCTGGGGATGAGGTGTTGCTGCCGCCCCTGAGCTTTGTGGCCACGGCCAATGCGGTGGCGCACCTGGGGGCGGTGCCCCACTTTGTGGATGTGGAGCCCACCACACTGGCGATAGATCCGGCGGCCCTGGCCAATCGGCTGGAGCAGGTGGCGGAACGACGCAACGGGCAGCTGCTGAACCGGCAGACTGGCCGGCGGCTGGCAGCGGTGTTGCCGGTGCATGTATTTGGCCATCCGGCCGATGGGATGGCGTTGCGGCAGGTGGCCGATGCCTGGGGGCTGCCCCTGGTGGAAGACGCGGCTGAGGCCCTTGGCAGCTGGCGGGGCGACACCCATTGCGGCCTGTTTGGAGCCGTGGGCACCTTGAGTTTCAACGGCAACAAGCTGATCACCACAGGCGGTGGTGGCGCCTTGCTCACCAACGACGCTGAGCTGGCCCAGCGGGCGCGGCACCTATCCACCACTGCCAAGCAGCCTCACCCCTGGGCGTTTGAGCACGATGCCGTGGGTTGGAACGACCGCCTGCCCAACCTCAATGCCGCCCTCGGGGTCGCCCAGCTGGAGGATCTGGAGCGGCGCCTGCGGGCCAAGCGACAGCTTGCCGAGCGCTATGGGGCCGCTGTGGCGGGCCTGGAGGTGGTAAAGTTGGTGGTTGAGCCACGCGGTTGCCGCAGCAACCACTGGCTGGTGACATTGCGCTTCACCGCCGCAGATCCACGGGAGGCCGAGCGGCAACGCCTGCAGCTGCTGGAAGCGGCCCACGCGGCTGGGCTGCTGTTGCGGCCAGTGTGGAAGTTGCTGCATCAGTTGCCGATGTATGCCCCAGCGCCGCGCAGTGCGCTGCCGGTGGCTGAGCATCAGGCGCAGCGGCTGGTGAATTTGCCCAGCAGTCCGCAGTTGCTGCAATGAGCGAGCCTTTACTGCTGATCGGCTGTGGCGGCCATGCCCGCTCCCTCATCGACGTGGTGGAAAGCAGTGGCCGTTGGCATGTAATGGGGCTGGTGGGATTGCCGGAGCAGGTGGGAGAGGAGGTGCTGGGCTATCCCGTGCTCGGCTGCGATCAAGATCTGCCCTCGCTGCGTCAGCAGTGCACCCATGCATTATTGGCTGTTGGCCAAATTGGTCTTCCACCCCACAGACATCGCCTTGCTTCAGAGCTGGAGCGCTTGGCGTTTGCACTGCCTGCGGTGATCTCTGGCCGTGCCCACGTGAGCTGCCATGCCCAGCTGGGCTCAGGAACATCTGTTGGCCATGGCGTGATTGTGAATGCTGGTGCCTGCGTAGGCAATCACTGCATTCTCAACAGCAATGCCTTGATTGAGCACGACGCTGTGATTGATGATTATTGCCACATCAGTACCGGTGCCTTGGTGAACGGTGGGACTAAGATCGGTGCCAGCAGCTTTATTGGCAGTGGCGCCTTGCTGCGAGAGGGGCTTACCTTGCCCCCTCAGACGGTCATCAGTGCAGGCAAGCGGGTGATGGGATGGCCCATGCGGCAGGAGCGCCCACAATGAACCACACCCTCGTGATTGCAGAAGCGGGAGTGAACCACAATGGTGATCTCAACCTGGCTTTTCAGTTGGTGAGAGCCGCTGCCCAAGCAGGTGCCGATGTGGTGAAGTTTCAGTCCTTCCACGCCCAAGAACTTACCACAGAGCAAGCTGATAAAGCCGCTTACCAGAAAGAAACAACCGGAGAACCCGAGTCTCAGCTTGGCATGCTGCAAAAGCTGGAACTTACTCCAGAGCAGCATCTGCAGCTGATCGATCACTGCGAAGCCTGCGGTATTGAATTTCTCTCGACAGCGTTCGATCCTGTCAGTATTGCCCTGCTGACCTCCTTCAAGCTCCAGCGATGGAAGATCCCATCAGGTGAAATCACCAACCTCCCCTATCTCCGCAAGATTGGCTGCCTCAAGCAGCCTGTGATTCTTTCCACTGGTATGGCCAATCTCGGCGAGATCGAAGCAGCGATTAATGTGCTTGAACAAGCCGGCACGAGCCGGGATCAGATAACGGTGTTGCATTGCACCACGGAGTATCCCGCTCCTATCGATGAAGTGAACCTGCGTGCTATGCAGACCATCGCCCAAGCTTTTGGCGTGGCTGTGGGCTACTCAGATCACACCGATGGCATTGCCGTTCCAATTGCGGCGGTGGCCATGAGCGCCACGGTGATTGAAAAACACCTCACCCTTGATCGCACCATGGACGGTCCGGACCACCAGGCCAGCTTGGAGCCGGATCAATTTGCTGCCATGGTGCAGGGCATCCGCTCGATCGAGCGAGCCCTGGGCGATGGCATCAAGCGACCAACAGCTAGCGAACTGGCCAATTTACCCATTGTGCGCAAGTCGATCGTGGCCGCGCGGGCGATCCAGGCAGGTGAATCCTTTACAGCCGACAACATCACTGCTAAACGACCTGGCACCGGTATCTCGCCGATGTACTGGGATGCGCTTATCGGACGCAACGCATCACGCGGCTATGCCCCTGATGAGCTGATCGAACGGTGATATCCAATGAGACATCTGCTCATAACTACCCAGTAGACGAAGCATCCTCGATTTCTGATTCTGGCTTTTCTGATCTTTTTCTGCAATGACGAGAAAAAAAATAGCGGTATTTACAGGATCTCGAGCTGAGTATGGATTGCTCCGCCACCTTGTAAGGCGTATCAATGAAGATCATGATTTAGAGCTTCAACTCATTGTGAGCGGAAGCCACCTCAGCAAGCGTTACGGTTTCACCCTTTCAGAAATTGAGGCTGACGGTATCCAGCCTGCTGCGCTTGTGCCGCTATCCATTGATAAGAATCCTCAGGCATCGATGGCTGTCCTCACTGCTGAAGCCTTGGCAGGAGTAGGCCAGTCCCTGGAGAGGTTACAACCTCATCTCTTGATTGTGCTTGGTGATCGTTATGAGACTTTTGCTGGTGCTGCTGCTGCGCACTTACAAGGAGTTCCAGTTTGCCATCTGCATGGCGGGGAAAGTACATTTGGTGCCATAGATGATCGATTGCGTCATGCTATAAGCCAGCTGAGTAGTTGGCATTATACAGCAGCCAAGCCCTATCAAGAGCGTGTAATTGCGATGGGCCACGCACCTGAATCAGTCTTTAATGTAGGGCCAATGGTCCTTGACGGCCTACACGAATTACCCCGTGCCACTCGTTCTGAATTTGAAAGGCAAACCGGATATCGATTTGGAGACTATAACCTATTGGTAACCTACCATCCAGAAACTCTACTGCCTGATCGTGGTGTGGCTGGTTTTGAAGACTTACTGGCTGCGCTTGAAAACATATCCTGTAACATCTTATTCACCCATCCCAATGCAGACGAGGGTAGTCAACAGATTATGCGATTGTTGGAAGAGTATGTGAATGCTTTTCCTGATCGAAGCTGGGTCGTCCCTTCCCTGGGTCAAAAAAACTACTTGATAGCGTTACAGCTATTTGAGGCGATGGTCGGCAATTCATCTAGTGGTGTGATCGAAGCTCCTTTGTTGGGGATACCAGTACTTAATATTGGCGATCGTCAGGCGGGCCGCCTGCGACATGGGTATGTTCTCGATGTTCCCGCTGAAGTAACAGCAATTGCTTCTGGTCTTCAGGAGATTTTACTCTATGGCCAGCGATCAAGCTGGCCTAGACCATTCCAGCAGTCAGGAGTGTCGCCGTCTGCAAGTATTGTCACATGGCTGCACTCTCTCAATTTCCGTTAGCTTGACCTTCTTGCTTGGTCCTCCAATGTTTCTGTATCCAAGTCCACAGCCCGTTGACAAGTCCCCATTCCAGCTTGAGAAGCCAAGCCAAGCTCTTTACGGCTTGCCGTTAGAGGTTAAGTTCTGTCGTAGTTGCGTTATTAGTAACCAGCGACCTTCGAGCACTGCAGAATTCAAGAATGATGGTAAGGCTCCCAAGCAGCCTATTCACTTTGATGATCATCATATCTGTGATGCTTGCCGAGTGAAGGAGCAGAAGGCTGCTATTGATTGGCGGCAGCGTGAGCAGGAACTGCGCGAGCTCTGTGATCGTTACCGCCGTACTGACGGCCGCTACGACTGCCTAGTGCCTGGTAGTGGTGGTAAAGACAGCTTCATGCAGGCGCACCTGCTGAAATATAAGTACGGCATGCATCCACTCACCTGCACATGGGCGCCGCACATCTACACGGATTGGGGCTGGAAGAATCATCAGGCTTGGGTGCATGCCGGCTTCGACAACATCCTTTTCACGCCAAACGGTAAAGTGCATCGTCTGATCACGCGCTTGTCAGTCGAAAACCTGTTCCATCCCTTCCAGCCCTTCATTCTTGGTCAGAAAAATCTGGCTCCGAAGATCGCTGCTCTTTATGATATCCCCCTCATTTTCTATGGTGAGAATGAAGCCGAATATGGCAATCCCAAAGCAGATATGGGCTCCGCTAAGCGCAGCTGGGATTACTTCTCAGCGGCTAATGAAGAGGAGATTTTTCTTGGTGGCGCATCGCTTGCACAGCTACGTGAACTTGGATTAGAAGCTGTCGACTGGGAGCCCTACATGCCGATCAACCCCATGCAGATTGAAGAAAAGCGAATTGAAGTTCACTATCTCGGATATTACGAAAAATGGCATCCGCAAAATGCTTATTACTACTCCATCGAACATGGTGGCTTCCAAAGTTCTCCCGAGCGTACCGCAGGCACATACAGCACATACAACTCTATCGATGATCGCATCGACGATTTTCACTACCATACGACCTTTATTAAGTTCGGCATTGGTCGAGCTACTTACGATGCTGCTCAAGAAATACGCTCCGGTGATCTGATGCGCGAGGAGGGCGTCGCCCTTGTACGCAAGTACGACGGCGAATTTCCGGAACGCTGGGCTGACGAGATTTTCCAGTATCTGAGTTTGCCTCCACAGCAGTTCACCGTGGCGGCGCGGGCTTTTGAACAGCCGATGTTCGATCGCGCCTACTACGAGCTTCTTTGCGAGCGTTTCCGCTCACCCCATCTTTGGAGCTTCACTGATGACAACGGTTGGCAATTGCGCCATCGAGTGTTTGATGACGATCAGCTGTATCAGGAGTCTGTAGCGGCTGGCTGGCAGGGAAACCAAGCTACTTAAAAGTTCTATGGCACTCTGTAAACGGTTGATTGCTCGTCTCGACATCAAGGGCAGCCGCCTGATCAAGGGCATTCGCTTTGAAGGCCTGCGGGTGCTCGGGGATCCAAGGGAAGGGGCCCTTCGCTATGCCGAGGCCGGTGCCGATGAGCTCCTCTATGTCGACGCCGTGGCCAGCCTCTATGGCCGCAACGGTCTGGCTGATTTGCTGCGCCGTACTAGCAGAGAGGTGTTTATCCCCGTTACAGCCGGTGGTGGTGTGCGCTCTGTGGGCGATGCAGCGGCTCTGCTTTCCGCCGGAGCGGACAAGATTGCCGTTAACACCGCTGCTTTGCAGCGCCCAGCGCTGATCACCGAGTTGGCGGAAGCCTTCGGCAGCCAGTGCGTGGTGGCATCGATCCAGGCTCGTCGTATGGGTGTCGGTGTTTGGGAGGCCATGGCTGAGGCGGGGCGTGAACGCAGCGGCCAGGAAGTTCTCGCCTGGATGGAACAGGTTCAGCAGTTGGGCGCCGGTGAGATCCTTCTTACCTCAGTGGATCAGGACGGAACCTGTGCAGGCCCCGATAGAGAGTTACAGGTTGCTGCTGCGTCTAGGGCTGATGTGCCTTTAGTGCTTGGTGGAGGCTTTGCAACAACGCAGCATGTTCTGGACGCACTGCAAGAGACTCGCATCTCCGCCGTATGTCTGGGGGCTGCCCTCCATCGGAGGCAATTGGAACTTGCTGCTCTCAAATGTGAGTTGTCAGCAGCTTCTGCTCATTTGCCGATTCGACTGGTTGCAAGCGCGGCTACGAGCTCGTCGGTCTCAGCGAATCAACCGTTAGCCGCCGAGCGGATCGGGGTTATTGATTACGGTATGGGCAATCAGCAAAGCCTGATCAATGCATTCGAACATCTAGGGGCTACGACTGTTCTGAGTTCCGAGCCCAATGAACTGCAGGGTTGTGCACTGCTTGCCTTACCTGGGGTTGGCGCCTTTCCACAGGGTATGGCGGAGTTGCAGAAGCGCGGCTTAGATCGTTTGCTTCGGCAGTGGGTGCATGATGGTCGCCCCCTGTTGGGAATTTGCTTGGGCATGCAGATGTTGTTCGAGTCCGGCGATGAATTTGTTCATACTCCCGGTCTCGGACTGCTGAAGGGTCATGTGCAAGCTATTCCATCGGAGAATCAGTTTGATGAGTCGGTAACGCTGCCGCATATGGGATGGAATCTTGTTATTCCTGGCCAAGCGTTGAGTTCTAAGATGTCTATCAAGCCGGTAAATCAGTACTTTGTTCATACCTATGCTGCTGGCAATGTTGAGCCTAAGTCAATCTTTTTCTCTTGTACCTACAGGCATCTGCAACTGATAGCCGCTGTTCGTACGGGGAACGTTGTTGGTTTCCAGTTCCACCCCGAGCGTAGCGGACCAGACGGCCTTAATCTGTTGTCACTGGTTTGTGCTGATTTATTATGAGTTGACCCAGTTACATCTTGTGTTTCGTCAGTCTGTAAAACGTTTTGACGCAGGTCCCTTTGTCATGAAACACGTGTTATTCATATGCCTAGAAAAGACACTTCTAGATTTTCATCTTTTTCTTTGTCTTACATGAAACCCCTCTCCAGCTTCCTTCCTTCCAACTTTCCATCTTACTCGCCTAGAGACGTATCACTTCAACCTGTTTCAGATATTGAAGTTATGCGCTGGGAAACTCTCGCGACTAAGGAGCCGGAAACAATCAATTGGATATCCTCAATGAAAAAAGAGTCTGTATTTATTGATATCGGTGCGAATATAGGGCCCTATACGCTTACCGCTTATTTTAGAGGCGTTGCGAACATTGTCTCGTTTGAGCCCTTCCCAGCTTCATTTCATTCTCTCGAGAATACGTTGAGATACAACTCGATATCAACCATACACCTTTTCCGCATGGGCATAAGCGACGAGCTGAAGCTCGTTAATCTCGTTGGTCAATCTCTGGATACCGGCGCAGCAGAATTTTCCTATACGCAGTCATATTTCAACTCCTTGCAGACGTGCCTATTATGTCGATTTGATCCATTCTTGCCTTTGTTAAAACAGAATCCTATCTACATTAAGGTTGACGTCGATGGATCAGAGCTCAGCGTGTTGGATGGCCTTAGCTGTGTCTTAGAACTTAAACTACCAATTTCTATTCTAGTTGAGTCTGACGTCGCAAACTTACAAGAGGTTACTGCTTTTATGAGTCGAAAGGGATTTGTTCGTGATGAAAAATACGACGGATATCTCCCACACTCTGATTCACGCAGGCTGAGCGAGAGTGGGAATACTGCAAGAAATATCTTTTTCTCCAATCAAATCTCCTAAAATGAAAAATCGTACCCCTTTCCCAAGTCCATACATCATCGCCGAAGTTGGTCAGAATCACCAAGGTGATCTTCAGTTGGCCAAAAAGTTCATTGAAGTATTTTCGTCCTTGGGAGCCTCCGCAGTAAAGTTTCAGATTAGAGATAATAAGCGACTGTTTGACAAGTCTAGATATAATCTAGTCTACGATTCTCCAAATTCTTTTGGCGTCACATACGGAGAACACAGAGAGTTTCTTGAATTCTCAAAGTCTGAGTTGTACGAACTCAAAACTTATGCAGAGGAGCATTCCGTTGATTTCTGTTGCACTCCATTCGACCTTCCCTCTTTAGACAAGCTTATCGAGCTTGATGTAAAGTATTTGAAGGTAGCATCTTTTGATCTCGGAAATCTACCTTTTCTGTCGCGTATTGGACAATCAAAGCGAAATGTCATAATAAGCACTGGCGGCGGAGACTTAGAAATTATCAGCCGTTCGTTAACTTATCTAGACTGTGGACAGCCGATAGCGTTGCTTCATTGCACATCTGAGTATCCCTGCCCGGCTGAAAAAGTTGATCTTGAAATGCTCAGGACTCTTTTAGAAGAGTATCCTCAATATACAATTGGCCTTTCTGACCATTACAATGGCACATTAACAGGCCCACTTGGCTTCCTATTTGGAGCAAGAGTATTTGAGAAGCACGTAACCTTTGACAGATCCCAGAAGGGTAGTGATCATAAATTCTCACTAGAGCCTGATGGTTTCAAACGCTTTGTCAGGGATATATATCGAGCTGAGCAGATGTGTAACACAGCTAATAGATCTCACCGTGGAAACGAACCAGTGTTTCAGAGGCTTGGGAAGAGTTGTGTTGCTGCTAAAAGCTTGCCAGAGGGACATAGCATTTGCCTGGATGATATCGATGGAATTGTCTTTGATAAGCAATACATTCCCATCCGTAATTCTTCTGCCTTGATAGGGATGACACTTCGCCAATATATTGAAGCTGGGCAACCTTTTATTCGAGGAACTCATCTTGACTACTAATTTCGTTGGTTTAGTGCCTGCACGCTCTGGATCCCAGAGAGTAAAAGACAAGAATCTGCGTCTTGTTGGTGGAAAAAGTCTACTTGAAAGGACTGCGAATCAAGCATTAGGTGCGAGTTTAATATCAGAGACTTTTATAGCCACTGACTCCTTAGAGTATGAGTCACTTGCCTGCTCATACGGGCTCAAGACCCTTGGAATACGACCTAAAAATATCAGCACTTCTACCTCTCCTGACATTGAATGGCTTAGATGGATCTGTACATTATTATTGGAGAATATGCCAACAGCTACTCACTACGTCCTATTGCGTCCTACATCACCCTTTAGAACCCCCTCTTACATTGATGAGGCGATCAAATTCTATTTGGGTTCAGAACCCACTCACAACAGCACACTTCGCGGTCTCAGTCCTGTCATAGAACACCCAGGAAAAATGTGGTGCTTATCCGACAGCAACCGTGCCCTGAGGCTTCTACCCTTTACAACCGAAAACACTATATGGTCTGACTGCCAGTCTTCAGTGCTTCCTAGCCTTTGTGTACAGAATGCTTCTATTGAGATAGGGCCTATACATCGTATTCTCGATTCTAATAGCAGCTCTTCCTTCGATGTAATAGGCTATGTATCAGACAAAATCGACACTTTCGACATTAATACGATAGCCGATTTGGAATACGCAGACTTCTTGGCAGCAAAACGTGGATACTAAGCCTAAAGCTTTTTTTGTTATCTGTTCATATGAGTATTACCAGAGCTATTTCGAAACTGGAACTATTCAATTCTTTCTTAACCACTACTCCTTAACCCTTCTTGTTCCTGCGAGCCTGAGAGGGCTTGACCTTTTTGATATTCCATACATTGTCTATGAAGATATTCCCTCTCTTATAGTTCAGCTCTTCAACGGCCACTGTCTAAGGAAGACTATCGTTCTTTCTAAATCTGTTACAGGATTTAGACTAAGACTACGCAGGGTCCATGCCAGTCTTCAATATATGGTTGCCTATGGTCCCATTAACCTTTTACGGCGGCTTCTTCGAGACCTAACAAATATTCTCTTTGCGTATATCTTGCCAGTAGGTAGTCGCTACTTAAAGTCAGGAGTTATCACTACTTCATATGCAAAAGTACTGTGCGGAGGGGATCCTGACTTTATATTCTTACCCTGTCAAGCAGTAAATGTCGAAGTTTTTATTGCCTCCTATCTTCGAAGATTTTGCGGATTGAGAAGTAAAGAAGTCTTGCTCGTAGACAACTGGGATAATCTATGTAGTAAAAGCTCATTTCTTGTAAAACCAGCCTTTGTCGGCGTTTACGCTAACCAGGCTATGTCATTCTGCGACAGAATACATTCTTTGCAATCTAGCAGCGTTTTTATCTGGGGTTCACCTAGATACCAAATCTACCATAATGTCTGTCGGGATGAAGAAGGGTCTACGCTACCATTCCGAATTACATACGCAGGCACAAGTTGCTTTTACGACGAAATAGCCGATCTGCACTCTTTCGCTTCTGCGATGAGTACAGTCTCGAAAGACTATTGCATTAGTTATCTCCCGCATCCCTGGCGTACTGTTCCACGGAAATATCGGCATCTTCTTTCAAATCCTCTCCCCGACAAAGTAACCAAGGTTAATCGAAATGGCTGCCGTGATCTCAAATACCTGTACGAACTTCTATCGAATTCTTCCTTTACAATTGCTGGACCGACCTCAATAATCCTTGAGTCTCTCATACTCAAGAAAAAGACTATAATCTCCTTGCCTGACGGAAAGTACTCTCTTCAGTCACCCTCTGAAATCTATTATGGTTATGAGCACTTTCGAGGTCTTGAGTCCAATCCCTTGGTACGTGTATGCTCATCTCTTTCTGACTATACAGAGGCTCTCTTGTGGGCTGTGGCATCTCCCTCTGAGGACGAGCTCAGCTTCTCCCATGAACATCTCCAGTTTTACGTATCCACGAACCAAGATTTCTTTCGCATCCTACTAACTACCACTAAGCACCCATCCTACAGCCATGAATCTTAGTTTCGTAAGGCTTCTAATCTTCGATTTCGACGGTGTATTTACCGACAATCTTGTTTATACAGATTCCAGCGGCAATGAATTAATCTCTTGCTCAAAGACGGATAGCCTGGCAATAAGTAACTTCAAGAAGAAGTTTCCCAACGTGCCAATAATTGTCTTGTCATCAGAGCTGAATAGCTGTGTATCAAGGCGCTGTTCGAAGCTTGGCCTTGATCTCATCCAATGTTCTGGATCAAAAGAACAATATCTGGCTTCCCTGATAAGCCAATATAAGGTGCAGGCATCTGAGTGCATGTATATTGGTAATGATGTGAATGACTTGCCGGCGAAATCTCTAGGCATTGGGTTTATATGCTGTCCATTGGATTCTAGTCCAATATTTTCGGCTGTTTGCAACTATATTATACCTAGGCCGGGTGGAAACGGCGCAATAGCCTATATGCTCGAGCTTCTGTCTCACTCCTTAGATGCAAGAAGTCCAAGATATTATCAACCCGTCTTTCTCGATACGCCGTTAAGCAATGGCCATCGTGAATGGGGCTCGGAAGATATTATAACTGTTTCCCAGGGTAACTATTCTTTTAAAAAACTCTTTATAAGAAAAGGGTGCTCAGGAGGTCTTCAGTATCACCGCTGGAAGGACGAGACAGCCTATCTTGTTTCTGGGCTTTTGAAAATTTATTATATTGACAAATCTTCGGAGATAACTTGTATTCTAATCAACCCGGGTAGCTGTGTTCGCTTTAGGCCTGGGTGTATTCACAAAGAGGAAGCACTAGAAGACTGTTTGCTTCTCGAAGTCTCTACTCCTCATGCTTCTGATCGCGTCAGATGTGAGCACTTATATGATGTCTCACTTCCTTCGCAGGGCTTGCCTAGCACTCTTCAGTCTGATCTTCAGTTCTTGGGTGAGTACCCCCCTTTAGACGCTTAGCTGTGTTTTCTCACGAGGTAATTCACGAGCTCGCAACAGTCCGAGCTTCTGAGTGGGGCTTCCTGAATAAGGCCAGATCGACTGCAGCGCAATAGATCTCAGCAGTTTTAGGGGGTAAAATGTGTGAAAACGGGCCGATTTGAGCCCAAAAGCGGCCCGGAGTTTTCCACATGTACCGGCGTGAGCATCATCATCAGCTCTCGTTCGAAGACTTTTATCTGCCGTTTGGCTGCAAACTCTCTGGTGACAATCGCTGGATCAAGCTGGCTGAGCTGATCCCATGGGATGAGCTTGAGGACGATTACGCGGCACAATTCTGCAAGGGCTTTGGAGCACCGGCAAAACCCTTTCGCATGGCACTGGGTGCATTGATCATCAAAGCTCGTTTGGGGCTCACGGATGAAGAACTAGTCGAGCAGATCAAGGAAAACCCATACCTCCAGTTCTTCATTGGCCTGAAAGCATTTCAGTATTCGGCGCCGTTTGATCCATCGATGATGGTCTATTTCCGTAAGCGACTACCGGAGGCCGTTGTGAATGACTGCAACGAGCGGATTGTTCGCCATAGCCTCAATGTGATCCGCTCATCCGATTCCCAGGGCCCAGGCGATGACAACGGCACGGGTGGTGGTGGATCGGCCGATCCTGCAACTCAGTCAAAATCATCCTCGCAGACGCAGCCGAATCAGGGTTCACTTTTGATTGACGCCACCTGCGTCCCCGTGGATATCCGTCATCCAACAGATCTATCACTACTCAATGAAGCGAGGGAGGTGACCGAGATCCTGATTGATGCGATGCATCCTAGGGTCAGAGAAAGCTTTGGCCATAAGCCGCGTACCCACCGCAAACAGGCGAGGCGGCAGTTTCTTGCTGTGGCCAAGAAGAAGAAACCCCGTATCAGCAAAATACGCAAGGCCATCAAGCAGCAGCTTGGCCACATCTAGTGGAATCTGGCGAGCATTGACGGCCTGATCGCTTGTGGTGGCTGCCTTCTGGCCGCCGGACGACATATCTATCAGAAGTTGCTGGTCATCAGCGAGCTGGTCCGTCAGCAGACCATTCTCTATCACGCAGACAGCAGAAGCGTCCCTGATCGTATCGTCAGTCTCTGCCAGGCCCATATCAGGCCGATTGTACGCGGGAAAGCTCGTTGCAATGTTGAGTTTGGAGCCAAGATCTCAATCTCTGTCACTGGCGATGGATTCACCTTCCTCGACCGCCTGAGTTACGACCCCTACAACGAAGGAGAAGACCTCAAGGCTCAAGCCATGGCCTATCGCCGCCGTCACGGTCACTACCCGGAAGTGATTTGTGCTGATCAGATCTACCGGACAAGATCAAATCGTGCATTCTGTCAGCGTCATGGAATCCGTTTAAGCGGCCCGCGTCTGGGACGGCCAAAGAACGATCCTGAGTTGGTGGCCGCCGAGAAGCAGCAGTTCATCGGTGACCAGCGCCAAAGAAATGCGGTTGAAGGAAAGATTGGACAAGGTAAGCGGCGTTTTGGACTGGGCCTGATTGGTGAGAAGCTCTCTGCCACCAGGGCCTATTAGAAGTCTGTCCCAGTAGTCCTGGCTGGGGCGTTACGCCTATGGTGTTGTGCGCGGGAACCGCACTTGCCCCTTGGCTTCCCAGCCTGCCACCACGCCAGCTGCTGCAAGCGATCTGATCGGCTTTCTCAAGGCGCTGCCGGACTGCCGCATGCGCCGTGGGATCCGCTTTCCCCAGTGGTGGATGCTGCAGGTGGCGATCCTTTCGATCCTGAGCGGCCAGGGTTCGCTGGTCGGGATGGAGCGTTTTGCAAAGCGCCACCGCCAGACACTCAACGAGGTGCTGGGCACCGATTTCGGCAAGTCGCCATCGGATTCCACCTTTCGCTTGCTGCTGGCCTAGCTGTGTAGTCCCACCAGGTTGTTCAGCTGACAAAGGGGTGTGAGCTCGTCAGGGTCGGTGTGTCACCCCCGTCCCCTGAGCTCACATTCCATGCATACCCACCCAAATGCTCGGCTGACACCCCTCGGCCGAGAACGGTTGCTGCGTCGACACATTGATCACGGTGAAAGCCTCGCCTTCCTGGCTACTCAGGCGGGGATCAGCGTCCGGACTGCCTACAAGTGGCTGGCGCGCTACCGCTCAGGCGGTGCCACCGCTCTGGTGGATCGACGGAGTGTTCGCCGCACACAGCGGCGGACGCTCGATCCACTGCAACTGCAACACGCTGTGGACCTGCGCCATGAGCGCTGCACGCTCCGTCGCGTTGCCAGGGTCTTGGCCGCACCGCTCTCCACTGTGGGCCGAGTGCTCAAGGCCCTGGGTCT
>Ga0169931_10005252_pt1 | contig 19786 bp, 19 predicted proteins | sample Kivu_15m_20L_FD_129675 | JGI IMG/M metagenome (GOLD analysis project Ga0169931, IMG submission 129675) | Freshwater microbial communities from Lake Kivu, Western Province, Rwanda to study Microbial Dark Matter (Phase II) - Kivu_15m_20L... | ecosystem: Environmental > Aquatic > Freshwater > Lake... | reverse complement strand
TTGTCACCGAGTTCTGCGAGCGGTCAGTTGTTGCAGCTGACGGGCAAGCTGTTGTCGGACGCATTGCGCGCGGCGAGTCCGGAAAGTTTTCTGAAGTCGGCTCTGGCGGACATTTGTTCCGAGCTGGCGGTGCAGTGGGCGGGTGTGATTCGGCGTGTGCCGGGTCCGGCCTGGGAGGTGGCGTTTGAGCATGGTCAGGCGGGTGGCGTTCGGCCGTCGGTGTTGTGGGAGGACGCGGTTGATCGTGAGGCCGCGGGTGTATTGCGTTCTGAGCAGGGTCGAGTGTTTGCGGCGTTTCCGCTGACCCGAGAGACTCCGGGGGGCCACTTACTGGCGACGGCCGGTCGTCATGCGGACCGAGAGCTGGCGGACGGCGGAATTCTGCTGGCGCGAACATTGTCACTGTGCCTGACACTGACAGATCACGAACAGCGTTCGAAGCGGCAGATGGATCGTCTGCGTTCGACGCTGGAGATCGCTTCGCGGCTGTCTCAGGCGGAGGATGCGGCACCGCTGCTGGAACTGATTGCTCAGGAAGCAACTCGCCTGCTGCACTGTGATCGCAGCAGCATATTTTTGTGGAATCGCGAGCGTAATGAAGTGGAGGCTCGTCCGGCGCTGGGGATTCGCGGTGCTTCGCTGCGTTTGCCGGCTGGCGAGGGGATTGTCGGTGAGACATTAAAGACGGGCCGTTCAATTTTGGTGGAGGACGCCTATGACGATCCTCGATTCAATCAGGAAGTGGACCGTCGCAGCGGCTACAGGACTCGCAGCCTGATCTGTGTTCCATTGCGAGATGCCGATGGCAGGGTGATTGGCGCTTTTCAGGGAATCAACCGTCATGGCGGGCTGGTGTTTACGACGGAAGACGAGGAGTGTCTGACTTTGCTGGGGATTCAGGCTGCAGTAGCGCTGCGGAATCTGCAGGAAAAAGATCTGCTGCATCGCAGTCACAGTCAGCTGGCTGAGCGGGCTGCGAAGGGCATCATGATCATTGGTGAGAGTGCGGCGATGTCTGCCCTGCGGGACACGATTCGTCGTTTGTCATCCACGGATTTGCCGGTGCTGGTGCTGGGTGAAAGTGGTACGGGCAAAGAGGTGGTAGCGCAGTCCCTGCATTACGAGGGCAGTCGTGCGGGCTGTCCGTTTGTGGCTGTGAACTGTGCAGCGCTGACGGAATCGCTGCTGGAGAGTGAGCTGTTTGGCCATGAGCGAGGTGCCTTCACGGATGCTCGTGAAATGCGTCAGGGCAAGTTTGAGCTGGCGGACGGCGGCACGTTGTTTTTGGATGAGATTGGCGACATGAGTCCGGGCGGTCAGGCGAAGCTGCTGCGGGTACTTGAGCAGAAGGTGATTACTCGTGTTGGCGGTTCGCAGCAGATTCCTGTGGACGTGCGGATTGTGGCGGCGACGAATGCGAATTTGAGTGAGGCGGTGCGAGCGAGGAAATTTCGGGAGGATTTGTACTATCGTCTGGGTGTGGTGACCCTGGATCTGCCGCCATTGCGAGAGCGGCCTGAGGACATCTTGTTGCTGGCGGAATTCTTCCTCAAAAAGTTTGCGACTCAGGCCCGTCGCCCGCCTTTGCAGCTGTCTCAGGAGGCGCGTCGGCGTCTGCAGGCTCATCCGTGGCCCGGCAATGTGCGTGAACTTCGCAATTTGATGGAACGACTGGCGTTTTTGTGCGCGCGTGAGCGTGTGGAGTCGGATGATCTGGCATTTATGCTGAGTCCTGACAGTGATTCCGGCAGCCTGCCGGCGCTCGATCTGGGTCTCGAAAATGCGACTCGCGTCTTCCAGCGAGATTACATCCGTCGAGTGATTCGTCAGGCCGGCGGCAATGTGACGGACGCGGCTGAGGCCCTGCAACTGCATCGTTCGAATCTGTATCGCAAGATGAAGCAGCTGGACATGACTGAGGCGGGAGGCACTGAGTGAGCAGCATGCTGAATCCGACAGCCTGCCGGTGGTGCCTTTCACAATCACCGCCAGACACGGCCGTCTGATGGCGGCAGTGCAAGCGGCGCAGGTGATGACTGTGGCAATACCGCTGGCCGGTTATCTGGCACGAGGAGATTCCGGGGCAGGTTCGATAGTGGCAGCATTGCTGTTTCTGATCCCGGTGCTGATCGTGCAGGAAAGGGCTGTTTTTCGTCCTGCAACAGTGGATTGCAATGAGCATCATCTGCTGCTTAATGCTTTCGCTCAGATGACGACGCAGCGAGAAAATGTTGAGCAGCTGTTCTTCAATGATGGTGCTGGAGTTGTTTTCCGCGATGTTGAGAGTGTCAGTCTGGCTGGTACAGGCCTGTCTGACAGACGGCAGCAGAATTTTCGATCTGCACTGAAGGGATCTTTTCGGAAGACCGGAACGCACGTCAGTCTGCAGGGCTTCAGCATGGATGAGGTTGAAAGTCTGCGGGAACGCCCTGGAATGGCGCCGCCGAAGCCTGGGAGTGAGGTGCATATTCCTGAGCAGTACCATCGCAGTCTGATTGAAAGGACTCCGGTCGTCTGGATATTACCGCTGCTGATTGGGCTGAATGTCGGCATGTTTGTTGTTGTCGCGGCAGCCAGTGGCAGTCTGCTGTCAATCACCATTCCGGCGATGATCGCCAGGGGCGCTGATTATGGTCCATTGACTTTAGCTGGCGACTGGTGGCCTGCACGTTTTTGCACTGGGGGGTTCTTCCATCTGCTTTGCAACCTCTGGGGACTGCATCAGGGTGGTCGTGTCATGGAGCGACTGGCGGGCAATTTTGGCTTTCTGGTGCTGTACCTATTCAGCGGCATTGCCGGCAGTCTGCTCAGCATACGCTGGTCTCCTGATGCCGTTTGTGCGGGTGCATCGGGAGCCGTTTTGGCATCTACGGGGCTCCTGGGGCCTGGCACTTTCGGCGGCGTCAGGACATTCCTGATCGAATTGTCAGGGAGGTCCGCAGCAGTACGATACCGTTCCCTGGTTTCAATTTGTTAATTGGCCTCGGAGTTCCGGGGATTGACCAGGCAGCGCACATTGGGGGCTTGTGGCCGGCATTCTCAGCGGGCTGATCCTTGCTGGTTCGCGATCGACGGACCTGCAGGCCGGTCGGCAGCTGCGTCTGCAACTGAGAAGCTCGGGTCCGGACGGATGTCGAACGAGGATTTCGTGAAGCTGCTGCAAAGTGAGATTCTGCCGGAATGGAATCAGAGTCTCGAACGACTGCGGTCTGCCAGTGGTGGTCAGCCCCAAAATCCGGCAATTGTCCAGTTATTGCAGTATCTCCAGCTGCGAGCTGACGCGTGGAAACTGATTGCTCAGGCTGTGGAATCTGACAACGGTGAATTGATGTCCGAGGGGACACAGAAGTGGGCAGAGGCTGACCAGATTGCGAAGCAGTTATCAGAGAACCAGCAGTGATCCTGTTGCCAGGTCTGGCGATCAGCAATCTTGCACTGTCTGCAGCTGAATTTGTCCTGCATGGATTGTCAGGCGACTGTGAACCAGTGGCAGCTGAGTCCTGGCTGGTTCATCGGATAATTCAAAGGCATTCAGGATCTGCCGTCGAACGGAATCCGGCTGGTGGCTGTAGATCCGCACGAGGGGCTGCTCGACTGTGATTTGATCACCGATGCGTACCAGCATTTCGATCCCGGCGGAGTGGTCAATTTTGTCGTCTGCGCGCTGTCTTCCTCCGCCCAGCGCGATCACGGCATACCCGAGATGTTCGGCGTGTATGTGTCGAATGAAGCCCGCGCGAGGGGCTGTCAGTTCAGTTGCGGGCGCGGTTTTCAGGGGCAGACGGGGATCCCCGTGCTGTGCAGCCACCATTCGCAGAAAACGTTCATAGACTGCTCCGGACTGCAGCAGCTTTTCACAGCGGGTGAACGCACTGCTGCAACTGGTCTCGGCTTTGCAGTTCACAAGCACCTCTGCAGCCAGCAGCAGCGACAATTGCCTGACATCCGGCGGCCCGTGATTCTGCATCACCATGACAGCTTCCATAACTTCGAGGGCATTGCCGCACATGGCCCCCAGCGGCTGATTCATGTCTGTCAGCAGTGCGCTGACAGTGACGTTCATGGAGTGTCCTGTACTGACAAGTGATTTTGCCAGCATTGCGGCCTCGACTGCCGTCTTCATGAAGGCGCCTGAACCGTATTTGACATCAAGCACCAGTGCCTGAGGAGACTCGGCCAGCTTCTTGCTCATGATGCTGCCGGTAATCAGCGGAATGGAGGGTACGGTGGCGGTGACATCACGAAGTGCGTAGAGCCGTCGATCGGCCGGGGCCAGCTCAGCCGTGGTTCCGGTGATGACACAGCCCAGTTCCAGCACCTGCTGCTGCAGTTCGGCAATGCTGAGGTCCGTGCGGAAACCGGGAATGGACTCGAGTTTGTCGAGTGTGCCTCCGGTGGGACCCAGTCCGCGTCCGGACAGCATAGGTACCAGGACTCCGCATTCAGCCAGCAGCGGGGCAATAATCAGCGACGTTTTGTCTCCAAGTCCGCCGGTCGAGTGTTTATCGACGACTGGACGACCGTCTGATGGCCACGAAAGGCGAGTTCCGGAATGCAGCATGGCTTTCGTCAAAGCGGCTGTTTCCCCCGGCGACATTCCCCGCAGGAAAATGGCCATCAGCATGGCAGTGGCCTGATAATCGGGAATCTGTCCGCTGGAAACACCGCTGATGAAACTGTCGATCTGCGTATCGGACAGCTCAAGTCCATCTCGTTTGACGGCTATCAGAGAGGCGGGCTGCATGGAGTTCTTTGGGCTGAGCGGCAGGATAAAAAAAGACGAGAGACACTGGTCTCTCGTCTGTGATGCAGCGAAATCAGGCCGAAGCGGCTGACTGGGCCCTGGTTCAGCGAGCAGACAGTTCGAAGTTCAATTCCGTGCTGCCACCGGATGGAACTGTGACCTTCAGACCGGAAGTTTTCGCAACGCCGTATTTACGTGGCACGAGGTAGATAGTTTCCGGTTCCTTTTTGCCGCTCTTGTCGTCAGCGGCAGGAATATCACTAAGAGACATGGATGGATCAGTCCCAGCCGGAGCAGAGGCGCCTTCACCGGTGATTTTGATGATGGCGACAAAATGGTCTCCGACTGGAGCACCATCATCCTTCTCGACACTGGTGATGCGATAGATGCCCTCAGCATCGGTCATACCGGAACAGGGCCGACCACCGGCAACAGGCTCAAAACTGACACTGGCACCTTCAACCGGAATACCGTCCAGAGTGACTTTACCGGAAGCGGTTGCCAGCGGAGGACCATCGCCGCGATTGCAGCCGGAGGTCAGAGTTGCGGTCAGCAGCAGGCAGGTTGCCAGCAGAAAATTGCGCATGGAGAAAGCTTCTTGAAATGCAGGATATCGAAGGATTAAAAGAATGACAGTTGCAGGATACGCAAAACGCCCCTGATCGATCGGGCGATCAGGGGCGAAGATTCCGTAAGCCGTGTGACCAGCATCAGTCACCTGGAACAGTGACAACCATACCGTCGTTCTTGGCGCCAAGTCGGTTGTAGGTGGTGTGGTCGATGTTTTGAGAAATGAAGCGAACGGCGCCGTCGCCCAGCAGGAACTGAGCACCACCGGTGTGGCGAGAACGGAAGCCAAACTCATCGACCCAGTTGTTGACCCAGTTGCAGCCCGACGTGTTGTCTTCATTGCAGGTGTTCAGGTTGATTGGGTACAGAGTCGAGGCCATGCCCTGACCGTTGTTGGCCTGCAGCCAGCCCTGACGCATGTGGTTGCTGCACTCAGGTCGCACTTCACCCATGTAAATGGTGTTTGACAAACCATCAACACAGTTCTTCATGGCGTCACTGCATCTGTTGCGATGGAACGGTCCGGGAACACGGCTGCCACCCTGTCCGTGACCCATTCTGAACCCGAGGTACTTGTCGGGGCAGGTCGGAGACACGTTCGGGTTGCCACCAGTTGGACTGCCGGCATTCGTGGCACCTTTGCTGCCAGCATAATTCTGAATGGTACTTACACCGTTGAAGTTACCAGTGACCGTGTCAGAGGGGCAGCGGAAGGCCGGTACCACAAAGACAGTTCGCATCAGCCGCCCGTCAGGCAGTCTTGCATCGTTCACATTGAGTGATGCGGCCGGGGGATTGTTGAAAGGAATCTGATTGAACATGTTGGCCTGTTCAACGAACGGCAGCAGGTGAGTCAGCAGGCTGCCCTGCTGATACGTACGACCGGCGTTGGCGTTGTTCCAGAATGCACCGGGAGGGAACACGTTGTGAGTGTCATGGTAATTGTGCAGAGCAATCCCGAGCTGGTGCAGGTTGTTCTTGCACTGTGTGCGACGAGCAGCTTCACGAGCCTGCTGGACGGCAGGCAGCAGCAGCGCCACAAGAATGGCAATAATCGCAATGACGACGAGCAGTTCGATCAGCGTAAACGCTGACCGCCGCAACTTTTGAGCAGGCATGTGCACCTCTTCAAAAAACATGATGAATGGCAGAACACAAAACTTTAGCATACCTCGGCCACCAGCCAGATGTCAACTTTTTCGGCGAATATGCACGTTTTTGGGCAATCCCAACGCATTTTGGTGGGGATTTGCACCCTGTAAATGATAATTCCGCTGCCAAATCCTCTGCCCTGAAACCACCCAACCGGCCCCTGACGACGCCGTTGGCTGCCAAAAAGGTTCGTTGACGCAGCCCAACAAGCACAAGTCTTACCAGCGCGAGTCGCCGGAAACTGTACGCCTGTATTGAATTCCGGAGTGAGCGTCACAGTGCCCAACCGCGCGAAATGGACGCCGCCGGCCGCAATTGCCCGCAGAACACACATCCACCACCAAACCGGGATGGTGAAACATTGGCAATCCGGGAATTCCGGGGCGATTTCCACCTAAGCGAGCAAAGGGAATTGAGTGGCAGGTTCGGCAGTGAATAAGCAGGAGGTTCGTTTCGACGGAGCGAAACGCGACTATCTGGGGGCTTAACACCATTTCACCTTCCCACCCCCAAACTCCCCTCAGCGAACTCGTACTCAGTTCGCCCTGGCGCACGGTACTCGTACTCGAATGTCGCTCGACACCACCAGCGAGGGCAGAACACTGCAGAGAATTCAAAATCGATTACGAGCACGAGCACCACGAACCACGAACCACGAACCACGAACCGCAACCCCACGTCATTGGTACTCATCAGCGTCCATCAGCGGTTCAAAACCGCCGGCTGATCCATGCTGCGAAACACTGCGGGGCGCGATGCGTCCGCGAGACCCGAAACCCGGATTAACACCTCCCGCAACAGACTGCTCAGCCTGGCCGCGTCCGCAGGTACAGCTCCAGAGCACGACGGTTGGATTCAAATGCCATGCGGTTGAGTTCCCGGCGGCCGGGCTGGCAGAATTTCCAGCCTTCGATTTCCCCGTCCACTGCTCGCATGTCGGCAAACGATTCAACCTCCACCACAAAAAATACATCCGTGACTGGCAGGATAAAGCCGTTCCAGACGTACTCGTTGGGGTAGCTGGCAAGGTACTGCTGGGATCGGACTGTCAGACCGATTTCTTCCAGCACTTCGCGTTTCAAAGCGTCTTCGATGGTTTCCCCTGCATCCACGAAGCCGCCAGGCAGACCATACAGGCCTTTGCCCGGATCTTTGGCACGCACCAGCAGCAGGACCTGACCGGCCGGATCGGTCAGGATCGAACCGACGGCGGCGACGGGCGCGAAGTAGTGTGAGAATCCGCAATCGCTGCAGCGGAATGGCTGGCGGCCGGTGCGGGCCACGGCCGTGCCGCAGCGGGGACAGAATTTCCAGGCGCGGCGAATGGGTTTGGGAGCAGCCATGGGGGTTTGTCAGAAAGGCAATGGGGGTTGGAGTGAACTTTCGCCGTCGAGTTTCTAGACTATCGGCAGTCCGTCCGCAACTGCCAGTGCTGCAGCGGGCGCAGGTATCCCTTGAGATCCGTGAATTTTCAGCCAGGGTGCTGTTTTATGAGTTTGTCACTGCCCGAAATTTTGCCGGAAGAACTGAACCGTCTGCCCAGTCCGCAGCTGGTGATTTTCCGGGACCGCCTGCTGTCCAATCTGGATTCGATGCTGAAGGTGGCGAAATCACCGGCTCGGCTGCGTCCCCACTGCAAGACTCATAAGATGCACCGCATCATCCGGTTGTGGGTTGAGCGGGGTGTGTACAAGCACAAGGCGGCAACGATTGCTGAGTGTGAGATGTGTGCGTCGGCGGGTGCGACGGACGTGCTGTATGCCTATAACCCGGTCGGACCGAACATTGCGCGGCTGGTATCGCTGGCCGGTGCCTATCCGCAGTGTCGTTTTCGGGCGACGACGGACCATGAGCTGCCGTTGCGACAGCTGTCAGCAGCGGCGGCGGCGGCGGCGGCCGGCGTAACGATCGGAGTGATGCTGGATGTGAACGTGGGCATGGATCGCACCGGAATTACTCCGGAAACCCCCGGCGCGGCGGCTCTGTATGATCTGGTACGGCAGCTGCCGGGGCTGGAACCCTCTGGTTTTCAGGTGTATGACGGGCATCAGCGGCAGGGGGATTTGATGCAGCGGCGCGTGGCGGTGGCCGAGCAGTGGCCGCGAGTGCTGCAGCTGCGGGCCGAAGTTGAGGCATTGGGTTCGTCGGTGCCGGCCTTCGCCTGCGGCGGAACTCCTACGTTTCCCTGTTACGCTTCCATGTCAGACCCGGCAATTGAAACCTGTCCCGGCACCTCGGTGCTCAGTGATTCCGGCTACGGCAATGCGTTTCCGGATCTGCCGTTTGCTCCGGCGGCAGCCCTGGTGACTCGCGTGGTCAGTCGTCCGGCGGCCAACCGCGTGACGCTGGATCTGGGCAACAAGGCAGTCGCGGCTGATCCCCCGAAGGGGGCTCGAGTGCTGATCCCGGAATTGCCGGATGCGGTGCAGGACATTCACAGCGAAGAGCATCTGGTACTCGTGACTCCTGAAGCTGCCCGCTATCAGCCGGGAGATGTGCTGCTGGCGATTCCGGTGCATGTGTGTCCGACCAGTGCGCTGTATGACCGGGCGGTGGTGGTGGAAGGCGGTCGGGTGGTGGATTCGTGGGAAGTGACCAGTCGCAATCGGCGGATCACGTGGTAGTGGCAGCAACAGGTGAAAGGGCAACAGGCATGAGTGATTTAACGGGGACCTGCCCGCTGTCGCGGGAGCAGATCGTGGGTCAGTATTTTCTTGAGCATCGTGCGCGGCTGCTGGATATTGCGGCATTTCTGGACCGTCTGGACAGATCCGTCGCGGGCGGGCAGCCTGATTTTCGTGAGCAGGCGCTGGTGCAGGCGTTGCATCTGGTAGCGGACGGTGGTCCGCAGCGAACGGCGCGAGTATTGAATCTGTTCAGTGACATGTCACAGCAGCTGCCGCAGTCGGCGCACGGCATGAAGGGTGCGCTGGGAGCGGTGAAGCCGGCGGAAGCAGCGGGCACAGCGGGAGCATCAGCATGAAGTACATCGATCCTCATATTCACATGGTGTCGCGGACAACGGACGACTATCAGCGAATGGCGCAGTCTGGCTGCATCGCGGTGACGGAGCCGGCATTTTGGGCCGGTTTTGATCGCTCTTCGGCACAGGGGTTTGCAGATTATTTCCGGCAGCTGACGGAATATGAGCCGCGACGTGCGGCACTGTTCGGAATCCGCCATTTTACGTGGCTGTGCATTAATCCGAAGGAGGCCGATGATCCGGCCTTTGCGCGGGACGTCGTGGCTTTGATCCCGCAGTTTCTGAAGTGTGACACGGTGCTGGGGATTGGCGAGATCGGGCTGAACAAGAATACGAAGAACGAGCTGATTATCCTGGAGGAGCAGATACGGCTGGCTGAGGAGCACAATCAGCTGATTCTGGTGCATACGCCGCATCTGGAGGACAAGCGGAAGGGGACGCGTCTGATCATGGATGCCCTCAGTGCCAGCACGATTGATCCGGGACGCATCCTGATTGATCACGTGGAAGAGCATACGGTGGCGGACGTGCTGGATCGTGGTTTTTGGGCCGGCATGACGCTGTATCCCGACACCAAGATGACTCCGCAGCGAGCGACCGATGTGATTGAGATGTATGGATCGGAGCGGATCTGGATGAATTCGGCGGGCGACTGGGGCTGCAGTGATCCGCTGGCGGTACCAAAGGCGCGGCTGGAAATGCAGCGGCGGGGCCATTCCGCGCAGCTGATCGATCGAGTCACTCTGGACAATCCGCGTACATTTCTGAGTCAGTCGCCAAAATTTCGACTGGGTGCGGAGTCTGTGTGATGAGCAGACCGGCCGGCAGTGTGCGTTACGACAACAGTGGTCGCGTGGTGCTGGTGACAGGCGGAGCGAGCGGGATTGGCCGATCGATCTGTGAGCATTGGCAGCAGAGCGGGGCAACCGTAGTGTGTCTGGACGTGGACGAGCAGTCTGGGGCAACCTTGCCGGCCGGTATCTTGTTTGTGCGGGGCGACACGTCAGCGCGGGCTGACTGTGAGCGAGCCGTGTCGATTGCGGTTGAGCGGTGTGGTGGACTGGACGTACTGATCAACAATGCGGCGATCCAGCCGCGGGCTTCCTATGTGGGTCAGCATGAATTCCCGTCTGAGCTGTGGGATCGGCTGGTAGCGGTGAATCTGACGGGTTATGCACAGATGGCTGGCAGTGCTTTGCGAGTGATGTTGGCGCAGGGCAGTGGAGTGGTGTGTAACATTGGCAGTGCTCAGGCGTATCGAACTGCCCGTCAGGTGGCGGCGTATGGTCCGATCAAGGCGGCCAATCTGCTGCAGGCTCGTCAGTGGGGCGTGGAGTATGCTCGGGCCGGCATCCGCTGTGTCTCGATCTCCCCGGGTGCGATCTTAACACCGCTGGTGCAGGCGACGTTGTCTGAGCAGGGTGGTGCAGCGGCGCTGGCGAACCGAGCCCCGCTGGGGCGTCTGGGTCATCCGGACGAGATTGCGGCGGCAACATTATGGATGTGCAGTTCAGCGGCTTCGTTTGTGACAGCCACGGACCTGCTGGTGGACGGCGGCATTGACGCCTTTGCGGCGTTTGCAGACCCCTATGCACCGGTCTCGCCTCCGCCCCCGTCTGCGTTCATTTCCCCCTCCGCCTCCTCAACGTAGCTCGGGCTTTCCAGCCCGAGCACTGTTCCTTAAGCACCTGGCACCCCTCGCCCCTGGAAGGGGAGAGGGGACGGGGGTGAGGGGTATATTCAACCCTGCCCAGTTCCCGCAGCAGCGTTCAGCAGACAGTTTGCCTCACGCGAAGCCGCGAAGCCGCGAAGGGAATCGCAAAGTACTGGGCGTGAACTGGCGGCATCCATGCCGCACACCCGGGCACTGCCGTACCCGGCTCGCCCTGAACGCCTGCCCAAAGGCCCCCTCCCGTAGCTCGGGCTTTCCAGCCCGAGCACAGCCCTTTAAGCACCTGGCACCATCCGGTAAGAATATTCTGAGTTGCGAAATTGAGGTGGAAATCAGGGGATTTGGGTGATTGGTAACGTAGGACGATGAGTTCCAGATGAACGGTCTGTAGCCGCGTCAAGCGAGTCGCTGCGAGGTTTCAGAAGCGAATGACGCAGGGGAATTGCAGTCGGCGCGGACGCTGATCGCTGTCGAACTCAGAATGTCAAACTGGACGACGCGACTTTATGCCGCTCGGCGCGAGTAGGAATGGATCACTCCGCCGAGCTTCGATGTGCAAACGATGTCGCTCACTCGAACCGTCGTTGCTTCTTCAGGAGGTGCGGTGAAGTCTGGTGGCAGGTGATCGCGGGAAGAGTGCGGTCGCTCTTCGTTGTAGTGACGGCTCCAGATTCGGCAGATGTGATCGAGATGCTTTTCGGCGACGATAATGAACTTGCTGAGACACTCGAACTTCAAGGTCTGGATGAATCGTTCGACATGGGCCCGCAGATTCGGGGACATCGGAACCGTCCGTTTGATCTGAACCCCGCTGGTCTTGAACACCTCGTCAAATTGTCCGCTGAACTTCGCGTCGTAGTCCCGCATCAGGTATTCCGGCGAGAGGCCCATGTCTTCGGCGATTATCAGGAAGTTCCTGGCCTGCAGACTAACCCATGCCGAGTCTGGCTGCACGGTGCTCGGTGAAATCCACACGCGGCGTGAACCAAGGTGCAGAAAAACGAGCAGGTACACGTCCACCAGTCCTCGAGCTGTCCACATCGGCTTGGACAGGAAGTCGCATTGCCAGAGTGTATCGGCATGGATCTTCAGGAATTCGTCCCATGATCCTTTTCCACGCTTCGGACCGGGATCAATACCATGTTCTTTCAGGATCATCTTCACCGTCTGCCGGGAAACACTTTTGATTCCCAGCTTTCTGAGTTCCCCAGGGATCCGGGTGTAGCCCCAACTGTTTTCACGTGCCAATTTCAGCACCAAATCCCGGATGTCATCCGGCGTTCTGGGGCGACCGGGCTTCCGTGTCGAGGTCGCCTTATTCTCGGCATGTGACGCTTCCTTCTCTCTGATCCAGCGAACGAAGGTTTGGTAACTGACGATCGAGATCAGATCCCGCAGCTTAACACCCAACTTGCGGCCGAACTTCAGCAACCGGCGTTTCTCCTGAGGTGTCGCCACCAGCCGCTCCGGCAGCCGGGCTCGCAGGATCTTGTTCTCTTCCTTCAGGTAGGCCACCTGGCGAGCCAGCTCCTGGCGAGTAACGGACGCCAGCAAGGCGAAAATCGGATGCAAAATCGGGTTCATCGTGCTACCGTGGCCATTGGTTGAAATCTGCGATAATCACAGGGAATCAGAGTTTTCTTACCCCGCGAGAAAGCCCGTCACGGTACCGCGTACCGGGCCACGGAACGAATCCAGGGAATCACGGCGCGGCGACAATCTACATTGCCAGGTTCCTGGGGAATTGTAACCGGGATATCTTTGCCAGACCGCCAACGTCGCCACCACGCGGCATGGTCGGCGTCACGGTTGATCAATGCGTGGATCGACCGATGCGGGATCCCGGCTTCTGCTGAATCCGCAAAGGATTGACGGGCAGGCGGACACTTGATCTGGAACTCATCACTGCTGCCGAGAGACGCAAAAGGTCTGCCAAAGTGGCAAGACGCGTAAAGCATTGTTTTCAAATGACTTGCGTCATCGAAAAAGGCGCGACATTTTTCGAGGTGTCATGAAGAGAGTTCCTTCCGGGGAGCAGGATTCGTGAAGAAGAAAGCAATGATACAGTTAAACTTGCCTGAACTCTTTCTTCACAAGCCGCAAGTGCTTTGTCACAAATGAAATCAGCCCCTGGACACCGTAGCATCCAGGGGCTGGATTTGTGGTAGATGGAGGCGGGGGGAATTGAACCCCCGTCCTGTTGTTCCTGAACCAAAGCCTCTACGTGCGTAGTTCGTTGATTAAGTCGTGCCGGAGAGGTTCCACGAACAAGACCATCCGACACCAGTCCGCAACAAATCTTGCATCAGCCGTAGTAGACAGTGAACTGATGCCAGCCCGAATTTGCGTCCAACGGTCGGCTCCTCAGGCAGGGATCCTTAGGTCGGTGCAGCCTGAATCAGGCAGCAAGAGAAAACTGCGGTTTTGCAGTTATTGGTGATCAGCTTTTTACGAGGCCAACTGATCAACCTCGGCACGCCACCCTGATCCCCGGTAACCCAGTCAAATCCGATCGCCCCCGGAAATCGCCAAAGCGGCAAACATCAACATCGACAATTCTATCGCTGAACCTGACTGAGAGACACCGGAAAATTCAGGAGGTTCGCGTTTCTCGGCTATTTCCCACTGCCAAAACTGGCTGCCGCCGACTCCTGACCCAGGTCCCGCAATACCCGCTGCAGTCCCGTCAGGTTCTGCCGCAGACTCTCCTCCGCATCCAGCTGCTCCCGATGATCAATTACCCCAATCGGTCCGGAATAACCCGATTTCAGAATCAGCTCAATCAGCCGACGCTCGTGCTTCCCGTCACCAATCGGCAGAATCTTCGGCTGAGCATTGTCGTTCATCCCGTTCAGATTCAGACACAACAGCCACGGCTGCAAAATCGCCAGCTGCTGCTCAAAATCCGCAATGTGGTCGTGAGCATGATGCAGGTTGTACACAATCCCCACATGCTGCACTCCATGCTGCTCACGCAGCACACCACACACCGCCGCCATGTTCGCCGGCTCACCGCTCCAGCCACCATGATTGTACAGCCCCAGCTTCAGACCCAGTCGCCCGGTCTTCTCTACCAGCGGCATCAACGCCCTCGCCGCCGCCTCCGCCTTCTGCTGCTGAGTCTCACCGGCCGGCTCAGGAAACATCAGCCAGATCTGCGGATGTATGCCGTGCTTCTGAATCAGCGGCTCCATCGCGTCATGCCAGCTCCAAAATGCAAAATACTCAATCTTCTGCCGCTGATACTGCAAGATCTCATCCTCAAATGTCGGCACATGATTGTCCCGCCAGTCATACGCCACACGAGCCAGCCCCAGCCGACGCACCATGTCGGCCCGCTCCGCCGGACCACGCTGCTTCGCATCAAACGGCACAATACACCACGCCACCAGCCGGTCCCGATGGAAATTGGCCGCGTCCGCCGGCTGCTCACCCGCAAACACACCGCCGCCACCGCCACCGCCAAAACCGCCGCCACAACCAAACAGCAGACCGGCCACGGCCAGCACCGAAAACACCAGACGCCGCTGCCAAACCAATCCCTGACACATGCTGCACCTCTTTGCAAACATACACAACGGTCGGTGCGGATCACCGCACCGACCGCTTCAATGACACCACCAGACAATCAGCAGAAATGCGCCCCGCGCACGTTCACGTACACCGCATACAACGACTGACTGCCCGTCATAAACAGACGATTGCGCTTCGTACCCCCAAAACATACGTTGCTGCAGATTTCCGGCAGCAAAATCTGGCCAATTCGCGCACCGTCCTCGCCGGCAAACACATGCACGCCGTCATACCCGGCACCCACCCAGCCTGCACTGGCCCAGATGTTGCCATGAATGTCCGCGCGAATGCCGTCCGCAAACCCGGCCTTCACTGCCCCGTCAGCCATCTCCAGATTCATCGAAGCAAACTCACGACCATTCGCCAGCTTCTTCCCGTCCACCACGTCCCACACCCGGATATTCTTCTGAGCATCCGGGTAGTGCGATGCACCCGTGTCCGCCGCATACAGCTTCTTGTAATCCGGCGAAAAACAGACCCCGTTCGGTTTATTGATGTCGTCCGCCACGCGGTACAGCTTGCCCGTGCTGGCTTCCCAACGATAAATCGACTCCTTCTGATATGGCTGCACCGAGCCCGTATCCGCCAAAGTCCCCTCGTAGTCCATCAGCGCACCATAACCCGGATCGCTGAACCACACGTCGCCGGATTCCGGATGCACCACGCCGTCGTTCGGAGCATTCAGAGATTTGCCGTCATACTCGTGCGCCAGTACCGTGCGAGTCCCGTCGTGCTCGTAACGAGCCACCGAACGAGTCAGATGCTCGAAAGAAATCTGACGGCCATGAGTGTCAAAGGTGTTGCCGTTGCTGTTGTTCGCCGGGTTGCGAATCACCGACACATGCCCGTCCTCCTCCAGCCAGCGATGCTGCAGATTGTTCGGAATGTCGCTCCACACCAGATACCGGCCCGATCCGTTCCACGCCGGACCCTCCGCCCACATCATGTTCTTGCTGTGGTACAGCCGCTGAATCGGAGTATTCCCCAGCTTCAGCTTCGCAAAACGCTTGTCCAGCTCCACCAGCCGGTGGTCAGGGTAACGCACGGGAGCAGCATCGGGGGCATACTCGTCGGCACGCACAGTTCCGGCCGCTGCCATCGCTGCCGCCGCAGCCGCCATGAACGAACGACGCCCGGATACTCCGGCCACTGAAGAAGGATCTGCACTGCTCATCACACGGGCTCCAGAAACAGGTGGGAAAAGGAAACCTACGAAGACCTGAACCCGACATTGTGGCGAATGCCGGGCTGAGAGTCAAAAGGGTGACGCCTGCCCGAGACAGGTTGCCGGCCGAATTGGGCAGCCCCGCCGCTCCCGGTCAGCCGCCGATGGCATACATCGGACGCTGCGGCTGCAGGAACCGCGCCGTGTTGATTTCATGCCCCTCACCCTTGGCCGCAATGCAGTCCAGCATGGCCTGAGCAATCTCGGCATCTTCCGCACCCGCACGCAACAGCTCGCGAATGTCGGTCTCGTCATGGCTGAACAAACAATTCCGCAGTCGCCCGTCAGCAGTCACACGGAATCGATTACAGCTCGCACAAAAGGGCTGACTCACACTGGCTATCAGCCCGATTCGCCCGCGCCCGTCAGCAAACTCGTAGTCTTCCGCCGGAGCTTTTCCGGTCGCTGACCGCGACAGCTGCGGCAGCAGCTCTGCCACAGCCTCCGCAGGCCGAGACACTGCTGTATCCACCCGCTCTGACCGGCCGTCCGACTGCACCGGTCGCAGCGGCCCAAAAGCTCGCTCCAGCCGCTCCAGAATCTCAGCCGCATACAAAACCCGCTCACGCTGCCACTGACTGTCCGCGTCCAGCGGCATAAACTCAATAAATCGCACGACAGTGTCTGTTTCACGAGCTAATCGGCCGAATGGCTCAATCTGATCCTCCGTGAGCCCCCGCACCGAAACCGCATTCAGCTTAATCGGGGAAAAGCCGGCCCTCCGAGCAGCCTCAATTCCCGCCAGCACCTGCTCATAACCGTCCCGTCGCGTCACTCGACGAAACACCTCAGGATCCAGCGCATCAAGGCTGATATTCAGTCGCCGCAGTCCGGCATCACGCAGCGGCTGAGCCAGTTCGGGCAACAGCATGCCGTTCGTCGTCAGCCCAATGTCCACAATCCCCGGAATGCCCGAAAGTGCTCGCACCAGCAGCGGCAGGTCCCGCCGCACCAGCGGCTCCCCGCCCGTCAGCCGCAGGCGGTCAATGCCCAGCGTCACACCCACCCGCGCGACACGCTCAATCTCCTCAAATGTCAGCAGCTGCTGCTTCGGCAGAAACTGAACATCTTCAGCCGGCATGCAATAAAAACAGCGTATGTTGCAGCGGTCTGTCACGCTGATCCGCAGATTGTTGTGCACTCGCCCGTAGCGGTCCACCAGGCGTCGCGGCTGTGATTCAGTCATCTCGCTGAACCTCCGACGAACCAGGCGAATCACCCGCCACGACCGACGGATGCTGCCACTGCACACGCCCGTCCGTGTAATGTTCACGTTTCCAGATGGGCACACGCTGCTTCAGTGTATCAATCAGCCACTGACCGGCCGCAAATGCTTCGGCCCGATGCGGCGTACTGACGGCAATCGCCACCGCCACGTCCGACAGCTGCAGCACACCCAGACGATGCACAATCGCCGACTTCACAATCGGAAAACGAGTCGATGCTTCGGCCGCCAGCTGCCTCAGAGATGCCTCAGCCATCTCCCCATAAGCCTCGTACTCCAGTTGCTCCGTCTGCTGGCCCGCCGTGAATTCCCGCACAGTACCAAGAAACAGCACGACCGCTCCCGCAACGGGATCGCGGACAGATTCCGTGATCGCTGTATAATCCAGTGGCTGATCTGTCAGGTATATCACAGGCCTTCCCCCCACCCACCGTCAGCCCCCGCTCACCGGCGGAAAACAGGCCACCGTATCCCCAGGCCCGATTGTCATTGCCGGTACCGCATACTGATTATTCACTGCCCACAGCAGCATCGACTGCATTCGCTGCAATCCCGCCAACTGCTGCAGCACCCGCTGCTGCAGCTCGGCCAGCGTCCCGGCACCCGATACAGGCAGCAACAGTTCTGCTGTGCCGGCCGCATCCCGAGCCGCTGCGAAAAACAGAACAGTGACCGTCTGAGCCTCCGTCACGGCTGCACCCGCTGCTGCAGCAAATTCAGCACCTGCTGGTTCGCCGGCGGAAACGTCAGCGCCTGCAGTTCGCCTGCAGGCACCCAGCGGAAAGGTGGCGTCGGTGACAGCTGAGGCGGCAGGTCGTGAGCCGGTGAGCACAGCCAGAAATGCAGTTCAACCGCTCCATGAGGATAATCCCATGGAACGGTTCCCAGCTGCAGACGAGGAATCACTGCCAGCCCCGTCTCCTCCAGACACTCACGCACGGCACATGCCTGAGGAGTTTCATCGGCTTCGCACTTGCCACCGGGAAATTCGGACATGCCCGCGAGGGCCGTTCCCGGAGCTCGCAGGCCCACCAGATACGAACCTGCGGATTCAACAACTGCGATGCTGATGCGTTTCACAACGGTCTCCCCAGGATCCCCCCCAGCATCAGGCATTCTGAGCCGGCGGAGTAAAGAAGTCGGCCGGCGGAGCACCCATGACGCTAAAGCCGCAGTCAACATGCAGAATCTCGCCCGTGATGCCACTGGCCAGATTGCTGAGCAGTGCCATGGCGGTACGCCCGACTTCGTCTGCCGTAATGTTGCGACGCATTGGCGAAATGCCGGCGTACAGCTTGAGCATGTCGTCGAAATCGCCCACTCCCATCGCGCTGACGGTCTTCACCGGACCAGCACTGATCGCGTTGACCCGCACACCCTCGGGGCCCAGCTCGCTGGCCAGATATCGCACACTGCACTCCAGAGCAGCTTTGCAGATACCCATCAGATTGTAGCCAGGAATCACTTCCTCGCCGCCAAAGTACGTCAGCGTCAGAATACTGGCGTCGCTGCTAAGCACATTTTGCTTGCGAGCAGCACCGGCAACAGCCAGCAGACTGTAGGCACTGATCTCCATCGCAGTCTTGAATCCATTGCGACTGCAGGCCCATGTCGGACCCGTCAGATCGGCCGGCGGAGCAAAGGCGATGCTGTGCACAATAAAGTCGATCTTGCCGAAAGTCTCTGCCGCTTTGGCCACCACCGCATTGATGTGGTCGTCATTGCAGACATCCATGGGAAGCAGAAACTTCGAGCCAATCGGATCAACCAGCTTCGCCACCTTGTTTTGATTCTTGGGCCGGTCCCCGGTGTCCGGCATGTGCGTGAAACCCATTTCAGCACCTTCTCGGTGCAGGTTTTCCGTGATCGCCCAGGCGATTGAGCGTTCGTTGGCGACCCCCAGTACCAATCCCTTCTTGCCGGTAAACAACCCCATTGCGTACACCTTACTCTGCTGAACTTTTGATCCCATCCCGTTCCGCACAGGCTGCAACAACAGACTGGCCCGGAATTACGAACACGTAATATAAGGTTCCGCGAGCCCGGGGGAAAGCATGCCGGTCAGCGGCGAGAAATCAGCAGCCGGCTGAGCCACCGACCCGCAGGAATCCCTCGCCAGCCGTCAAAACCGCAGTTCCGGCTTTCCAGACGCAAGCGACTAAATGAAGCTCGGGCTGTCCAGCCCGAGATCTGTCCTGGGCGTTTGAAACGTCCGACGACTGAAGCACCGGAATGATGAGTAAGCACACCAGTGGCCCACGGCCGTGCAAAGACCGGGCTACTTTTCCCTTCAGATTTCTCGCACCCGCTGTCCATGCCCTGAAACCTTGCCGCGGTGGTTTTAGAACGACGAATTCGCAATTACTCCGGCAAGCCACGCACGGGAGTCTGCAGGTGCGGGGGCCGTGCACCACGGCTGGCGGCATCCATGCCGCATACCCGGGCACTGCCGTGCCCGGCTCGCCTGACGGCAGCCACGGGAGAGCAGTTTCAGGGCTGTGTCCCCACCGTGGGCTGCCCGAGGGCACATGCGGCCCTCCGAGTGCTGTGTCCCCACCAAACACCCCCAACAAACAACCGGCTCGACTGAAAGCAGCCACCGGAAAGCAGTTTCGGGGCTGTGTCCCCAGTTTCGCACCAGT
>Ga0169931_10005251_pt1 | contig 19787 bp, 17 predicted proteins | sample Kivu_15m_20L_FD_129675 | JGI IMG/M metagenome (GOLD analysis project Ga0169931, IMG submission 129675) | Freshwater microbial communities from Lake Kivu, Western Province, Rwanda to study Microbial Dark Matter (Phase II) - Kivu_15m_20L... | ecosystem: Environmental > Aquatic > Freshwater > Lake... | reverse complement strand
CAAGGACATTTCTGGTTTCATCTGGAAGATCAAAAAACGCCCGTATTTAATGTTTTGTTAGAGGCAGGTGATTTAATATCAGTTCCTGCGCATACCAAGCATTGGTTTGATGCCGGTGCAGAAAACCCATTTGTTAAAACGATACGAATTTTCATCGATCCTAGTGGTTGGGTACCTCACTACACGAGTTCTGGTGTAGAATTAAAATATCAATAAATTCCAATCAGATGTTGGTACAAATGTTCAAGTCTAAGTTGCACAGAGCAACTGTTACTCAGGCAGATTTAAATTATATGGGCAGCATTACCATAGATGAGTTACTCATGGATGCCGCTTCCTTATTAGAAGGAGAAAAAGTTCAGGTAGTCAATAACAATAACGGGGAGCGTTTTGAAACCTATGTTATCAAAGGTGAACCCAATTCAGGGGTCATTTGTCTCAACGGGGCAGCTGCACGTAAGGTTCATGTGGGTGATACAGTCATCATTATTTCCTATGCTTTTATGACAGTGGAGGAAGCCAAATTACATAAACCCGTCACAGTTTTTTTAAATGATGTCAATCAAATCATCTCTTAAAGGATGACAGTAGAAAAAAAAACATCGGTTTGGGTAAATGCCTTGAAGTTTACATTATTTATGGCAGTGGGGCTTAGTATTATGTATTTTGTTTATCAAAATCAGGAACAGGCCTATCAATTGGAATGCCAATACAAAATTCAGTATGATTGTGAGGGAAAATGCACCGCTCCTCGTTTAATTGATAAAATAATTCAAGATTTTTCTGATTCAAAATTCATCTGGTTGTTTCTGGTTGCTTTGGCATTTATGAGCTCAAATCTGAGTAGGTCTTTCCGTTGGGTGTTGCTGTTAAATCAATTGGACTCTCAACAAGGCAAATCAATACGTTGGTATAATGCATTTTTTGCTACCATGATTGGTTATCTGATCAATTTGGCTTTGCCTAGGGCTGGAGAGTTGGCCAAACCAGCAACACTGAGTAGGTATGAGGGTGTTCCCTTGGATAAGTCTATTGGAACGATTGTAACTGATAGAATTATGGATATTCTGATGTTGTTCTTAATAATGTCCCTCACTTTTTTATTTCAGTTTCAGTCGATTTATGATTTTTTATCCGGACAAATCAACCCTTCCATTACCTGTAGAGTAGCTCAACCCATAGTTGAAAAATCAGCCATTTCCTTGGCTTCAATTATGGTTATTTTATTTGTATTGGGATTGCTTGTTGCTCTAACAGGATTTGTATTTCGGAAAAAAATACTTGCCTCTGCACTGGGAATGAAAATAAGAACGATTGCTCTTAACTTTTGGGGCGGAATGAAGACAATTTTTTCCTTGAAAAAATCTGATTTGCTTTGGTTTATACTTCATACACTGAACATCTGGTTGATGTATTTTCTAATGACTTACCTTTGTTTCTATGCTTTCGGTCCAACCTCAGCTTTGGGCATGAATGCAGCTTTATTGGTTTTTGTTTTGGGGTCTTTAGGTGTTTTGGTGCCCTCTCCGGGAGGCATGGGAACCTATCAATTGGCTACCACGGCAGCTTTGGTAATTTATGGTATTGATAAATCGGATGCATTCTCATTTTCAAATATTTTGTTTTTTACCATTAATATTTTTTGTAATATCTTTTTTGGGCTATTGGCCTATATGTTATTACCCATTTTAAATAAAAAATCAAAGTAAGTGGAATTGATTGATACCCATGCCCATCTTTATAGTAAAGAATTTGATGCAGATCGATCTGCCATGATTCAAAGAGCAAAATCGGCAGGGTTGTCTCGCATTTATCTTCCTAATGTTGATGCAGAGTCCTTTGTGGCTATGTTGGAACTGGAAAATCAATATCCTGGTTTTTGTTTTCCCATGATGGGTTTACATCCCTGCTCTGTAGATCGGGATTATAAAAAAGTATTGGATTTGCATTTTGAACAACTTCAAAAAAGACCATTTGTTGCCATTGGTGAAATTGGGTTGGATTATTACTGGTCAAAAGAATTTGTTACTGAGCAGCAAGATGCCTTTAGAATTCAATCCCAATGGGCTTTAGATTTACAAATTCCCATCATCATACATGCGCGTGAATCTCTGGACGATCTCATACAAATTGTGAGCGAAATCAAGGCAGAAAATAACCATTTCAGCGGTATTTTTCATTGCTTCTCTGGAAATGCCAGGCAAGCACAATCAATTATTGATCTCGGTTTTTACATTGGCATCGGCGGTGTTTTGACCTATAAAAAATCAAATTTGGGAGAAGAGATTAAAAATCTACCATTAGAATCCATTGTTCTTGAGACAGATGCCCCTTATTTGAGTCCGGTGCCGCATAGAGGAAAGAGAAATGAATCTGCCTACATTTATCATGTAGCGGAACATTTGTCCCAATTGAAAGGAATTTCAATAGAGGAGGTTGCTGGAATTACCACTCAAAATGCCCTTCGAATTTTTGGGAAATAAAAATTTTATTTCTTTGTCAGTTTATGAAGATTGATTCTTCCCTCGCTATCTTTAATTTGTAAAATGTAAGTACCCGAAGCTAACTGATTTGTAGGTAAAGAACTAATTTTAAGGTTAGTTTCCCGATGTAAAATAACTCTTCCCAAGATATCTATCAGGTTTAATTCCATCCAGCTATTTGATTCTTGTTCAACAAAAATTTGTTCGGAAATCGGATTAGGGAAAACACGGTAGTTGATCTCCATATTTTGATTGATGGATACAACAGTTACAGCATTGATTGAATCAGTTGTCATACATCCATTATTATCTGTGATTTGTAGATAATACAATCCTTCGTAAGGTGCGATGGGCTGAGATAAAGAAGATAAGAATCCCTGAGGTCCGGACCATTGGAAGGAATAAGGTGATGAACCACCAGCTACCTGCGCGATCAAACTATCGTTCCCGGCTTGTAGAATCAAGGTGCTATCCATTAGTATCTGTAAATTATTAAGTACGGTAATATCAAATTGACAGGTATCCGCATTGCCTGATGAATCTGTGGCAATGTACCGAACAGTGGTAGTGCCTAAAGGAAAGAGGTCGCCTGTTCTGAAATTGGATTGTATTGAGGCCAATTGACAGTTATCCGCGGCGCTAGGTTCATTCCATGTAACAGTGGCAGAACAATTCTGACTGTTGGCAAGGACGGAGAAGGAGGCAGGACAGTTTGAAATTGAAGGTGATTCATTGTCTATTATTGTTACCAACTGTGTTGCTCTGGTTGTATTTCCATTTAGATCTGTGGCAGTCCATGTAACTGTGGTCGTTCCAGTTGTAAAAACAGCAGGAGCATCGTGTATAACAGAAAGTACTCCGCAACTATCAGAAACTATAGGAGACCCTAAAGCAATAGATACAGGACTACATTGGCCGGGTGCTGTGTAAGCAGTGATACCAGCAGGAACAATCAAACTGGGTGCGGTGAGGTCAGTAGAGGGGATAAATACAGAGTCAACAACCACGCAACCATTCATATGTGTAATGGTAACAGTGTTCCAACCTCCACTTAAAGCATAATTGGGCTTTGTTGTGACACCATTATTCCAAAGAAAGGTACAGGTATTGAATTGACATTGACATCCGGAAGATCCTACAATGGCAGCGCCATCTATATCTCCTGGACATGCAACGGCTCTGACTACGCTGTATGAAATTGTAAAAGGTTCATTCAGAATGTAGGAGACATCTTCATAACATCCAGAAGCACTTACTGCACGAACTGTATAGGTGCCAGCAGGAATACCAGTAAGATTAGAAGTTGTAGCTCCATGACTCCAGACATAAGTATGACTGATTGACGGATTTACCGGGTTTAAGTACAAACTACCATCTGCTGAACCATTACAGGTTGGATTTTGTGCATTGGCAGGAAGTAAAACAGAACCTTGTCCACAAGGGCTGGGGCTGTAATTATAAATGCCATTGTGAGCATTACCCATATAGGAACCCCAGGCAATTCCTGCATTAGGCGTAGGAATATTCAGATCATACCGATTCAAATAAATTCCTTTCCAAGCACTGGGATTTACGCTGTCTTTCTTCACAACATAAATGATTTCCAATCGATTGTCTCCTTCCAGGTCAGTGATTAATGGAGTAGAACCTAAATTTACGCCAGCCTGTGTATTTCCGATTTGAAACAGATTTTGTTGTTGTAGGTCGATAGCAAATAGTTTATGACGAAATACGCCATTGTCCATTTGAGTAATCGTAATAATTCCTTCATCTCTGCCGTCATTATTTAAATCCAAAGCATTGCCAGAAGCAAAATGTATGGTGCCGATACTATCTTTAAAAACAATATTACCGTTATCACCATCTAAAATCATTTGGTAATAATCATTGTAACCGTTCAATGTCGATCCTTTATAAACCACAGCCATGACATCTGGACTAAGAGAACCAGTGAAGTTTCCAATAACTGGAGCAGCACTTGACTCTGTATTGGGCAAAGCTTGTGTCCAGAGAATGGAGAAATCTGAACCTTGAATTCTTGATATTCTTCCGGCAAAAGACTGAACGAAAATATCATAAGTTCCATCATTTTTTCTAAAAACAGAAGCAGGAGCGATATATCCTTTGTTGGGGTCGCTTAGAAGTGCAATAGATTGTTGTAGCGAATCCTGAAGTAAGTGTTGGAGAGGGCAAGCCCAAAAAGAACCACCCAGATTTTCCCCACCAGTACCATAAAGTATCCATTGAGTTCCATCGTTTTTAAGATCGATAACCAATGGTGAGCAATAAATTTCAGCACTATCGGGAACTGTAGCTTGAGCAATTTTGGCGCCTGTAGCACTGTTAATGACCATTAAAAGACCGGCTGGTCTGTTGGTTACCCAAGCTGGTGCAGCATGATCCCCTCCATTGGATACAAGAATGTCTGGTAAATTATCGCCAGTTACATCACTGATAAATTGTGGATTGTAAAAATTGTACAGTCCGCTATCGACAGGATTTGTGCCATAAGGGAAAAAATCCCAAATCAATTGGCCATTAGCACCGTTGATACAAAGTAGTTGAGCTGATCTACCAACGATGAAAACATCTTTTACATTATCGTTATTTACATCTTGAAATATGGCTGATCCAAAAACTTCATTTCTTGAGGATCTTTTCCAAAGTAAATTTCCATTTTGTCCATTGATGGCCATTATACCATTGTTACTAAAATATCCGTCTGTTCCACCACCTATGACCAGATCTCTTATTCCATCATTGTTCAGGTCGCAGGCCCTGGGGGAGGATAGTGTTGGTATGGAATCTGTAAAATGTTGCCATGCCATGAATTGTGCCTGGCTATTTTGAACAGTAGAGCAAAGGATTATGGTGAATAGAAAGTGTAAAAATTGTTTCATAGGATTAATTTTAGGCAGTATAAAGATAAGGTAAAGAGAATAGTTTTACTACTTTTTTTGACATAAAAAAACCCTCAAGAAACTAATTAAAATCTTGAGGGTAGATATCTTATCTTAATTGCAGCAAACTATTGAATGATGATTTCATAGGGTAGTCTCATTTGAGCTCCCTTTGTTTTTTTGATTTGTTCAATATTTCTGATCATTTTAAATAATTCGGAGCCTAAAATTTCAGAGCCTAAATATTTTTTTAGAATTTCCATTTGGGCTGCAGCTTTTTCCGCATCTTTCAGACCACTGAAAAGATTGTCTTCAAAAGACTTGGTTTTAGGAAAATTTGAGATTTTATACTCTTTCAGGTTAGCGATAGATGCTGCCTTGCGTATGGCTTGATCCAAACCACCCAATTCATCGACAAGTCCAATCGTTTTGGCGACATTTCCTAACCAAACACGTCCCTCAGCGATCGTATCAACATGGGCGCGGTCTAATTTTCTTCCAACGCTAACTCTGGTTTTAAATATATCATAAATTTCCTGAATGGATTCAGTAATTAATTTTCCCTCCTCTTCGTTGAATTCATAATACATACCTGCATCAGTGCTCATTGTAGAAAATCTTCCTGTTTTTACAGTATCCATAGTTATGCCTAAATGTTTGTTGTACAATTCTCTGGTATTGGGAATCATGCCAAAAACACCTATTGAACCTGTGATTGTATTGGTCTCTGCAAATATTTTATTGGAATTGCTGGCAATGTAGTAGCCTCCGGAAGCAGCCACATCCCCCATAGAAGTAACCACTTTAATTCCTTGTTTTTTTGCCAACTCTATCTCTCTCCAGATAATCTCGGAAGCCAGGGCTGATCCTCCGCCAGAATTTACACGCAAAACGATTGCTTTTACTTTTTCATCTTCGCGTATTTCCCTGATGATACGAGCATATTGGTCTCCACCGATTGATCCCTGATCTCCTTCACCATCTACAATATCTCCTTCTGCATAAACAACGGCAATTTTGTTTCCTTTGGATTGTACAGGATTCAAATTTTCTTTTTGAACTTCATAATATTTATCCAGACCAATGACCTCGATTTTTTTCTTTTTATCTTTTTTAATCCCTAGTTTGGATTTTAAATCGCTGATGATTTCGTCTTTATATTTTAAACCATCTACCAAACCCAGTCTTTGAGCATCCGCAGCATTTCTGATCATCGCTTTGTCAGCAATTTGGAAAAGAGAATCGGTACTGATTTTACGACTCTTAGAAATAACTTCTAAGTATTGTTTGTAAGCCCCTCCAATATATTCACTCACCTGTTTTCTGTTTTCAGGGCTCATGTCAGTTCTTCTGAAAGGCTCCGTAGCACTTTTGAACCTTCCGGCATAATAAATTTGTGCCTTAACACCCACTTTATCCATTAAGCCTTTGTAATACATGATTTGACCGGCGAAACCCATGAAGTCCATCCCGCCCATGGGATGAAGATAAACTTTTTGAGCGGCAGAAGCCAGATAATATGATTTTTGAGAATATGCATTGCTGTAGGCAATTACGAATTTTCCTGAAGCTTTGAAAGAATCCAAACTTTCTCTGAGTCTTTTCATTGTAGCAAATCCACCACTTACATTTTCCATATCCAGGTAAATTCCTTTGATATTAGGATCTTTTTTAGCTATGGAAATAAGCTTGCAAATATCGGTCAGGCCAACATTTACACCAAATAAGCTTCCAAAATCTAAGGCGCTTGGATCTGCACTTACATTGTTGGTCAGTTCAGGAATAGGTTTGGAAAAAGACAGTTTTAACACACTATTAGCTTTTACCTCAGGAGTGCTATCACTCATGGAAGCAACAATAATGGCAATCAATCCAAACACTACAAGTAAGGTGGCAATTCCACCCAAACAAGATGCAAAAAATTCTCTGATAAAGGTTTTCATAGTTTTGATTTTATAAAGTAAAATTACATGATTACACAACATGCTGTATTTCTATTAGACTAATTTAAATATTTTTCCTACTAGTGACTCATTATCAATTCATCTTATCATCAATTGAAAAGCGATTTGTAATAATCAGAGAGCTATTCAATTGCAAGATATTTTTTTCATTGAAATAATAAAGAAAAGAATCACTCAGTAAATAATGTTTACTTTTTCCTGAATCTAAATCGACTTTTTCATCCAGGATGGTAGTTTTATTCTGATGTAACCTTCCCACAGAAATTTGATTTTTTACCTGACTCAGATACAAGGGGATGGTTTCAGCTTTTGGAAATTCATACAGAGAGAAAACGCCTTGTATGGAATCAACACAGCTTCTCTTTTTCTAATTTTTTTTACTTTTCGATAAAAAAAAATTGTAGTTATATCCATGTATTGTTCAGTTGCCTCTGTTATCACTTCCTGATCATAACAGATCAGTCCATTTGTAAGATAAAATGTTATTTGATTAAGATCCAGACTATCTCCTTGCAATTTGCTAAAGGGAATCGGTTTGTCTGATTTTAAGTCTTTGAACAGATCAGACAAATATTTTTTTTCTATCAGTTCATCAGCAAAATTTGTAAAAATTCCCTGATCGTTTTTTAATTGAATATTTTGTATGGATTTGTCCTTACCCAGTTCAATTTTTTGTACGTGTTTCAAATCTGAACTTCGAAGTAAATCCAGTGACCACAAATGATATCCATCTGAAATGGCTTTATCATTTATTTTTTTGTAACCCGTAAGATGAAATTCATTTTTACAAACAACAAAAAAATGAGAATAAGGTAAAACATCTACAATTCTACTTTTTTGCACTTCAATACTTGAACAGGCGGACACAATTATTAGGAGAGAAACAATAAAAAAAAGTGGGTATCCGATTCATAAAGCTATTATTTTTTTATCCAGATGATGGCATGCCATTGTTCTTGTTCAAAGGTTTGAACTATATATTTCCCCTCAACAAAATTCCTGATGTCAATATATTCTCCACCTTTTAGATTTCCCTCCTGAACAAGTTTCCCTTCCCAATTCATTATTTTGTAGGGACCTTCATAGTCTGATAAAAATATATAATTTTCAGCAGGGTTGGGAAAAAGGAATTGCTTTTCTGTTTGTACAGTATGGTAGGGAGTTAGGGGTTGCAGGTAATTGCTAAGAAAAGGTCTTAGGTCCAATGAGTGTAGCTTTTGAGGAATTGTAATAAAGGATTGTACAAACCTTTCATTGCTGAGATAGTAATCGAGCCCATTTTCAGTACATATACCTTCTATTTGATGTAGCGACAAGTTTAAATTGATTTTTCTTTTATTTCCAGAGAAAAAATGATTCGCTTGGAAATCATAAAGTAAAACAATAAAAGGTTGCAAAAGAGAGCTGTATCCTGAAAGCACAATTAATTTTTCATCTTCCATATAGCTAGCTCCGGTAATTAAACCTTGAACATTCCATGAATTTCTGTGTTGAGCCACATGATTTCCGGGCAGTTTAGGTAGGGCGTAAATACTTGTCTCGTTGCGAACCCATTCTTTTGTAAAAAGATAAATACTATCCCTTCCCACTACCATGGCTTCACAGTCAAAATCAGTGTTATTGGCACCTGTCGGACTAAATGTTACCTGTAAATCATATTGAAAAAAAATGGTATCGATTAGAAAGGGTGGATTCGATAAACTTTGCTTGTCAATTCTGTAAATTTTCAGATCCCTTCGGTTGCCATTGCCATTGTTTCCAAAATCGCCTATGTAAATAAAAAGGCTGTCTTGACTAATTTCTTCCCAATCCATATTTTGGAGAGAGTCAAGAGCTACTGTTTGGGTTGCATTGGGAGCGCTGGGCTGAAATCTGTAAAGATTTTTATCCTGGCTGTCGTTATGTGTCCATAATTCCTGATTCCAGAAAATAAGGCCGGAGCTTTCCGACAAATAGGAGGGCAGATTCATCGAATTTGTTGCTCCGATACTTGTATTAGGGTAAAGGCAAGACCCATCATTGATTTGTGCTGATGCGTTGAAATTTGAAGCTTGGGGATCAGTACAACCTCCCAGTTGAGCCCATATTCCAGCAGGAAGGAAAAAGAGCAGAATATAAATAGCGTTTCGCATTAGAATTTGAGGTGTTTGACAGTAAGACCTTGATTGATTAGCTGTTTGAGGGAATTGATGCCGATTTCAATATGTCTTTCAACATAGTTGATCGTAACTTTTGAGTCGCTCTCAGTAGTTTTAACTCCTTCGGGTGTCATGGGCATATCTGAAACCAGGAGTAGGGCACCTGCAGGAATTTTATTTTTAAATGCAGTAATAAAGAGAGTTGCAGTTTCCATGTCAATTGCAAGACATCTGATTTTGCGCAAATATTCTTTAAATTCAGCATCATGTTCCCAAACGCGTCTGTTGGTGGTGTACACAGTGCCTGTCCAGTAATCCAGATTGTGGTCTCTTATGGTTGTGGAAATGGCTTTTTGAAGAGCAAAGGCCGGAAGGGCGGGGACTTCAGGCGGAAAATAATCACTAGATGTTCCTTCGCCTCTAACTGCTGCTATCGGTAGTATAAAGTCGCCCACTTTGTTTTTATCAGAACGAAGTCCACCGCATTTTCCTAAAAATAGACAGGCCTCGGGTTTAATAGCTGTGAGAAGATCCATGATGGTGGCAGCATTGGGACTGCCCATTCCAAAATTAATGATTGTTATATTGTTGGCAGTGGCAGTTTGCATTGCTTTGCCAACGCCTCTGACTTCTACCTGGTGGACCGCAGCAAAATGAGTTACATAATTTGAAAAATTCGTAAGTAAAATATATTCTCCAAATTGATCTAAGGGTGTATCTGTATATCGGGGCAACCAATTTTTAACAATTTCTTCTTTTGTTTCCATGATATTATTTTTTTAGCCAAAAAATGAGGGGAGATGTTTTATTAATCCATTGGGCATAATTCCTTTTTTTTACTACAAGTCTTTTTTCCATCAAGGGGATTGCTATAAATATAAAATGAAAGCAAAGTAAAGAAAAACCTGCAATCAAATATAAGTGTTGCCAACTGTTATTCCATCCCAATAAGAAAATACCAAACCAAAAAAGAACCTCTCCAAAGTAATTGGGGTGTCTGGAATAAAACCAAAGCCCGGATTGTAAAAAAGTATCGGAGAAATCAAGATTCTTTCTTCTGAATCGGGATAATTGAAAATCGGCAATAGCTTCAATGATCAGCCCAACAGCCATCAGGTAGAATGCAAAATAATCTTCATTGCCAGGGTTCTGTGTGAAATCTGTTTGAAAAAAAGAGTAAAGAGGAATTACAAGAAAAAATAAAATAAAATTTCGACATAGATGAATGCCAATCCAATTGACCAAAGGATACCAAAGTCTGGTTTTTTTTCTAATCTTTTCATAACGCCAGTCTTCATGGGTAAGGCCTGCCCAACGATTGTAACATTGTAAGCTGAGGCGGACAGACCATAGGCAAATTGTTGAAAATACAAGTGTATGGAATGATAAAAATTCGATATTCATCTGACTTAAATACCAATGTGTGCTTACAATTATGGGAAACAATCCCCAATAGGGGTCAGATAAGCTGGCATTTCTGAATAAGGTTCCCACAAAAAAAAATAAAGATGATGCGATAAGGTTTAAATAAAAGATTACGTAGGGTTCTGTTAGGTATGACAAAGAACTGTACAACCTAATGGAAATCAATAAGATAATCAGATATAGTCCAATACTGATGAGTATAGATAAGTTTCTATTGAAAAAAGAATTTGCGGACAGATGTGGATTCATATTTCCATACTATGACATCATTGTAAATATATTATATTTGGAATGAATTATTCTAAACCCTTTCATATAGTTTTTGATGATAGTAGATTTTCGTTCAGACACCTTGACACTCCCGACCCTTGAAATGAAAAATTACATGCTGCAAGCTCCTTTGGGAGATGATGTTTTTGGGGAGGATCCCACCGTCTTACAATTGGAACAAAAAGTGTCAGCCCTATTTCAAAAAGAAGCGGCTGTGTTTTGCCCCTCAGGAACAATGGCCAATCAAATTGCAATGAAAGCCCATAGTGTTTCACCCGGGGAATTGATCTGTGATGCACTTTCCCATGTTTATTTGTATGAAGGGGGGGGAATCGCTTTTCATTCCGGTTTATCTGTCGCTTTAGTAGAAGGGGAAAGAGGAATAATGACCTGTGCCCAAATTCAGGAAAAAGTAAATCCTGTACATGATTATCACAGACCTCTAAGTCAATTGGTCGTACTTGAGAATACTTGTAACAGAGGTGGTGGCAGCTGCTATACATTGACGCAAATGCAGGAAATTTATCGCTACTGTCAATTGCAACAGATCCCTCTTCATCTGGATGGGGCAAGAATTTTTAATGCAATTACCAGCATGGGATACAGCAGCGAAGATGTTGGACCTTGTTTTGATTCTATCTCAATATGTTTGTCTAAAGGATTGGGAGCGCCAATCGGTTCTGTATTGGTGGGCAGTGCAAATTTCATAGACAGGGCCAGAAGGTTGAGAAAGCTCATGGGAGGTGGAATGCGACAAGTGGGTATGATGGCAGCCGCTGGCATTTATGCTTTGGATCATCATGTGGAAAGGTTAAAAGAGGATCATCGTCATGCAGTACTTCTTTCTGAAAAATTGAAGGAAATGCACTGGATAGATTTTGTTTTTCCTGTAGAAAGTAATATTGTCATCATTCAGTTAAAACAAATAGATCAAGTTGCCTATTGGATAGAAAAACTGGCAAGTCATGGCATCAAAGTGGTACCTTTTGGAAAAGGGGCCATCAGGTGGGTGACACATCTTCATATTGATACCAGATCCCTGGATTATTGCTTTTCTGTGTTAGATCAGATTAATCGCAATCTTTGACACATTTTCCCGTTTTGTCAATATAAGACCATTTGGGACCGTTTTTATTTACTCTTGCAATGCCGCCTCTGAAGGGTTCAGCAAAAAGATAAGTACATGGAATCACTGTTTTTAGCTGGGTATCAATATATCCCCATTTTGCATCGGCCAAGGCTACATTAGCCATGCCTTCGTTAAAGAATTTTAAATATGGATTGGGGGCATAGTAACTTACTGTCCAAAAAGTGGGAGGCATGACCATTACGCCTTTTCTATTGAAGATACACCATTTGGCAGTTTTATCATCCAGTGCGGCAGCATATCCCTCACTAAAGGCAGTCATTTGAATGAATTCAGAAGGGATTAAGACCTGTCCACCAGGTACTTCAAGCATTCCCCATTTCTGAGTTTTTTCGTCATAAAACTTAACTGTACCTTCTGATACATTGCCGAGTTCTTTGTATTGGCAAGGGATGACCAGGTTCCATTTTTCATCAATAATACCCCAAAGTCCCTTACGTGTTACGGCAGCATAACCTTCCTGGAAGCCAAAAAAACCATCGTATAATGTACTGTCTTTGCTTGCACTGGCATCACAATTAACCTGATAGAAATCCAGATTTCCCGAAAATAAAGCTGAATTTCTGTTGATAACGCTAAGCTTTTTTTGTTCGAATTTCCAGGTTTCGTAATGGGTTTCTATTGTGTTTTCACGTCCTTGCATGAGTGATTTGGCTTGAATGGTAACGTCGTATTGCCCATTTCCCATTGATTTCCCGCTAATGTTCAGCTCGAAATTTTCGTTGAAAGCTAAGTTGGTTCTTAATCCTGATCCTGAAAGAGATTTGTCGTCATAACTCACATTGACAGCCTCGTTTAATTTTTCATTTACCATATGATAACACCCGCCTTTTGGATCTCCGTCTGCCTTTTGTAAGCTTGCATTGTTACAGGAAGAAAAAAATCCAATCGAACTTATTAGAACAATAAATTTAATATAAAGTGTAAGCTGCGTCATAATATATTTTTAAAAATCTCTTGGGAATGTAATACCTTTGTATAACCATATGGTTAGCAAATATATTACAATTTTAATTTCCTCATTTATGCAACAGCTTAGATTATTTGTATTTATGATTTTTTGTTCTTCTATTATTTTGAGTTCTTGTGGTAATACAAATACCGGCTTGGACCAATTGCTTCAAAAAGTACCCTCTAAAGCTACAGTAGTAGGTACTATGAAAAGCGCTCAGTTGATGCAGAAAATGTCTTATTCCGATTTATTTTCCAAGGCACCTGTGAAAGACTATGCATCCAAGCCTGAGTTGAAGGAATGGTTATCTCTTTTTTCTGACCCTTCAAAAAAAGGTATTAACACCCAGGTGGGGGCCTGTTATTATGTCGAACAATTTAGCAGTAAAAGTCAGATGATAGTAGTTCTTTCTGCATTGCAAGATGAAAAATTATGGTCTAGCTCACTAAGTAAAGCTATGCAAGCCTCAAAAGGTAGATTTGCATTTCAAGAAATTGAAAAAAAAGGAGACCTTTCCTACACGGTTAGTAGCCAAGGAGATGTTGATTTTCTTATTCTTTGGAATCAAAAAGAAATGGCCCTTGCCATTTGTCCCAAAGAGGAAAGAAAAAAAGTAGTGGACGAAATTCTCAAATCTAAGGAGAAAGCATCTGTTTTGTCTGTCAAATCTTTTGCCAAGGCACCCTACAAGAATCACGATGTGTATGTTTGGGTTCAAAGCACTCCCATGATAGAGGTCTTTATGGCAGATGAAAGTCTTTCTTCCAATCTTAGAATGTTAAGTTTTGCCGGTATAAAGACAGACGATCTTAATAACAATTTTTTAGGTGTGTTTGCTGACTTTGAAAAAGGCGAAATGACCACCGGAATTCAATATGAGATCAATCCTGCATTGGTAAAGCAATTTGCAAAGATTTTCAAAGATAAAATTGAATCAAAATTTGAAGGTATCTTCCCTCAAGATAGTTTAAATAGCCTCTCTACACTGGGTATTGATATGAATGGATTAAAAGAGGTACTTTCAAATTTAGGTTTTGATGGTTTTGCTGATAATTATCTCTCTGCTTATGGATTAAGTCTCAACGAACTCACAGAATCTTTGGAAGGATCCCTGGCTTTTGCCTCATATGCTTCTCCTGCGCAAAAAAATGGGACTTCATTTCTTTTAGCCCTTGATTTTAAAAAACCGGAATTTGTAAACAGATTAATACAAATCGCAAATAAATTAGGGATGAAAGTAAATTCTCAAGCCAATACAGGTTCAGTTATTAATCTGGGTCTCCACTACAAAATGAAGAACAATTTATTGGTTATAGGTAATGATCAGCGGATGATTACAAATCTGGATAAGGGTAATAATACACTTAATTCTTCTTTTTTTAATCAAATTGCTGAGGGCTATCTTGGAACTTATGTCAATTTTAGTCAATTGAATCAAGCCTTTCAGGGCATGTCTCAATTACCTCTGAGAAATTCTTATTTTGGTAAACTGCAAGATAAATGGACTGATTTGCAAATTTTGGATCATAGCACAGCAGTAATTCATACCAAGGAAGCAAAGGCAAAAATCCTTATGAAAGATAAAAATCAAAATAGGTTGAAATCATTGGGTCTTCTTGTTTTTGAACTTGCAGGTATTTTTTTGGAATCAAATGAATTGGAAGATAAACCCGAAGAACTTTCGGAGGAAAATCTTCAGAATATTTAATAAAAAAGTCCCATTTGGGACTTTTTTATTGTTTCTACACAACTCTTTTACTCGAAATTGCATCTTGTATATAAAGCTCAATGTTTTGAGAGAATCAGAATACATAAAAGGTTGTTTGGCTGGAGACAGGCTCGTACAAAAAAAATTGTATGATGCCTACGCTGCTGTATTTTTTGCAATCGCTAAAAGATATGTAAAATCTGTAGAAAGTGCTGAAGATGTATTGATTGAGGCCTTTTGTAAGATCTTTCAAAAAATTGATACTTATAGTTTTGAAGGAAGTTTTGAAGGTTGGATGCGAAGAATTGTAGTGAATGAATCATTAATGTATCTGAGAAAGAATTACAGATTTCACGAACATATGGAAGTTGAAATGATACCCATTCAAATGGAAGATGCCAATGTAGAAGAAGATATTTCAGCCAGAGAAATTCTTGCACTAATGGACGAATTGCCGATTGGTTATAGAACTGTATTTAATCTTTTTGTTGTAGAAGGGTTAAAACACAAGGAAATTGCCGAAATGCTTGCAATTAGTATCAATACATCCAAGTCGCAACTCATTCTTGCTAAAAAAAGATTGAGGGAACTTTATGAAAAAAGAAATGCAATTCAGAATACAAACTTAGGTTAGTTGTTTATGGAAGAAGATAAGTTAAGTCAGATTTTTATTAAAAAACAGCATGAATTAGAAGAGCAACCCTCTTCCAAGGTATGGGAACGAATCGAGCGAAGGCTGGATTTACATGCTTTGCCTCAAAAAAAAGAGAACAGGCCCTTTCAATTATCATTTTTGTACATTGCTGCTTCCGTCTTGGTGCTCGTTTCAATAGGTTATTTTGCTTTTTGGAAATCGAAAGAAGAGAGTGTGATCGCAAAAAATACATCTAAAATAGAGGACAAAATAACAGATTTCTCAAATGATGAACAATTCTATTATCAAATTGATTCAGCTCAAAAAGAGCTGATCGCAGAAGTGAATCCCTCACTTGGAAATAATTTAGATAAGCCCCTTTCAGCTGAAAGGGAAGTAGATGAACCGCTTAGTTCTGTAATTTTTTTAGCCTCTGAGAATGAGGAAACTTTCAAAGAATCTGGCAATAGGAATTTGTCTGCTCCCTCAGCTTCCTTGCAAATGGATCGCAAGCCAGAGTATAATCAACCCTCAACTATGAACTATGCCAGCCCTCCATCGCTACAATTTGTAGAGGATATGAATTCAGAAAAGGAGAGCATAGCTTCAATGGAAGAAAAATCTGCTGCCACTGCCCCTGTTTTTAAGAAAAAAGTGCTTAGCCCGAATGCTCAAGAACAGAAATTATGCGAACCGCTTCAAAAGTTTCATTGGATTTTGGGACAATGGATTGATAAGGAAGAGGAGGGTGGACAATCTACAGAACAGTGGATAATTACAGATTATAATACTTTGCTATGTGTTGGAATGAAGGTGAAATCCAAAGCCAAAATTTTCGAGGACAAAACATTTCTCTATTTTGATGCTGCTTTGAACCAGGTTTTTTTAAAAATAACCCTTGACGACAGTAGAAAACAAGTTTTATATCAATTGACAAATCAAGATTCTGATCGACTTTATTTTGTACAAGAATCTGATGCGACCTATCCGCAAAAAATTATTTTTCAAAGAGATTTGAAAGGGTATACAGTAATTACTTTAAATGAAAAAGGATTCATTTCAACAAATGTTCAATCTTATTTAGAACATAGAAACAGGGTGTCTCAGGTGAGGGCCATCAGAAAATTTGTTCCTTATAAAAAATAGATTCCTATCCCATTTTATGAAAAGTTTAGGTAATTTGTGATTCAAATAAGTGAGTCAGATGAATTTGTTGGATAGTTACAGACATAAAGGATTAAGAAAAAAATTAATTGAAAATTTGAGGTTAAAAGGTATTTCTCAGGAAGAAGTTCTTTCTGCCTTCATGCAAGTGCCCCGACATTTTTTTTTAGATCCTGTTTTTGATGAAAAGGCCTATGAAGATAGTCCTATGACTATTGATCAAGGGCAGACAATTTCTCAACCCTTTACAGTTGCCTATCAAACTCAATTACTTGGGGTGAAATCTGGCGAAAAAATATTAGAAATTGGCACAGGTTCTGGATTTCAAGCTGCCATTTTAGCACAAATGGGAGTGCAGGTGTATAGTTTGGAAAGGCACGAAATTTTGCATGAAAAAGCTAAAAACCTATTGAATTCTCTGGCATATAAGAATATTCATCTTTTTTTTAGAGACGGATTTAATGGGTTGCCAGAGCATGCTCCTTTTGATAAAATATTGATAACCTGTGCTGTAGAAGAAATGCCCCAACATTTGTTTCAACAATTGAAAATAGAAGGACAAATCATTATGCCTTTAGGTAATGCCAAAGGCCAAACTATGGTACGTTGCACCAAAACAAGTGAACAAAGTTATGAGAAAGAGATGTTCGATAAATTTACTTTTGTTCCGTTTGTAAGAGGTATAAATCTCAAAGAAAAAAAACAATAGTATATATATGCATTTTATTACCTTTGCCTGCCCAAGTTAAGGTAAATCTATGTTGGAATCGATCCTGCTCATTTTATATTTTACGATATTTTCACTTTTTTTGATTAAATCCAATTTAATCAAATTTAAAGATTTAAGTCCTGCTTTCTTGATTTTTGCCTTCTCTGTTAAAGTAGTAAGTGGTATTTGTTATGGGTGGATACACAAAACTTATTTTAATGGAGTTGATACCTTCAGTTTTTTTAAAGATAGTTTGCAAATTGGCACAACATTTTTTCAGGCCCCCGATTATTATTTATATCATTGGATGGGATTCACGCCCGATATTCCCAAGGGAATACCTGTATTTATTTACCCTGAAACCAATTATATAGTAAAAGACTTCGGGTCCTATTTTTTGGTTCATCTACATGCCTTGCCTGTTGTTTTGTCTGCGGGTATCTATAATGTTCACATTATTTTTATTGCCTTTATTGCTTTGATTGCCAGTATTAATACTTATAGGGCTTTAAAGGATATTTTGCAATTGCCCAATGTTGTTTTGATCTTTGTCTGTTTTTTTATGCCCTCGGTTTTGTTTTGGACCTCAGGATTTCACAAGGATGTATGGTTGTTTTTAGGGTTAAGCCTAATATTATTGGGCTTGAGATTTGGCAAACTTTCAAAGCCAGCTCTGGTTAAAATAGCTGGTGGATTGTTGCTGTTTGTCCTCTTTAAATACTACCTTTTGGTCGTAGTTTTACCTTCTTTATTTGCTTATATATGGTCATTAAAACAGGATCAATTAAGCGCTGGGGTTAAATTTATGATTGTTCATATGGGTGTTTTGGGGATTATTTTTCTATTGGAATTCACGGGAGTTTTTTCGGTAACACAGATTTTGTCTTTGAGGCAACACGAATTTTTATCTGAGATAGGAACTTCAAACATACCGTCCTTAGAACCTTGGGAGCCCAATTTTTGGGGTATGTTGTGTTATATTCCAAGCGCCATCGTTAACGTTGCTTTTCGTCCTTTTTTTTGGGATTGTAAGGATGGATTACAGTTGATGGCAGCTACAGAAATTTTTGTGTTTTGGTTGATAGTGTTTTTTATTATCATTTTCAGGAATCCTGCTCAGAGTGAGCAGCCTGTCGGATTTTTTCTTATATTTTTTTCCTTGAGTAATTTAATTTTGGTCGGACTTTTGGTTGGTAATGTTGGAACTATAGTGAGATACAGAGCAATTGCCCTGGGTTGCCTGGCTATAATTATCCTGCAATTGGTAGGAATAGTAAAGAAAAAATTAAAACCAAAGAATTTGATATAATTAATTGATATTCAAATATATACATTTTTAAAACTAAGATATTTTTTTGACTTTGCAAAAGCTTTTTTTCTAAGTTGTGGATAGTTAATCAAATAATATTCTGCTGATTGTAACAATATTAGAATAATGTTCGTATTATTGTAGTGAGACGCGTTTTTTTAATTAGAGACCACATATTTATGAAAAAACTACTGACCTTGAGTCTGATAGGATTTTTTCCTTTCATGCTATCAGCGCAAAAAGTACTGAAATATCATTTCAAAAATAAAAAAGAGTACATCCTTCAAAAAGATCAATGGGATAAACCATCTTTAGCTGACGCAAGATTTGTTATTAATTTCAAAAATAATACTGTTGAAAAGATTGTCGATGGACTTGATGCCAAGATTTTTAGTATTACAAGAACCATAGAAGGAACTGACAATGAAACCTTGGAGGATTGTCAATTGATTCAATTAGAGGGTGGCGCTTACAGAATTGTATTGTATAAAAGAGAAGAAAGAGGCCTCCGATTTATTCAAAAAGAAGGCCCCATTGTTGCTTATTATAATTCTGGAAAATAAAAAATTTCCTTTTTCTTAGTTCAGTTTTTGGATTTTGGTTGCCTTCCAATTTCCATTCTCATCTCTCACGATCAATTGGTAGATCCCTTGAATCATATTTTCTACAGAAATAGATACTGATTTTTCATTCATTGTAGTAGACCAGATTAATTTACCTGAGAAATCATAGATCTCAATTTGTTTTAAATCTTGAAATCCTTCTGTAAACAATTGAAAATTGGATTGTGCCGGGTTAGGAAATACATGAATTGAGGGCGATATTATTGAAGAATTTGACAAGCTAGGTTCTTCACTTGTTTCATTGTTTTCTTCAGGGACATCAAGATGAATGTCTTCCTCTTCTCCTAATCTCAATGCAGTGCTGCTTGTGGTGGCTCTTAAGGTATAGCACAATGAACTTGAAAACGCGCCATTATAACCT
>Ga0169931_10005250_pt1 | contig 19791 bp, 10 predicted proteins | sample Kivu_15m_20L_FD_129675 | JGI IMG/M metagenome (GOLD analysis project Ga0169931, IMG submission 129675) | Freshwater microbial communities from Lake Kivu, Western Province, Rwanda to study Microbial Dark Matter (Phase II) - Kivu_15m_20L... | ecosystem: Environmental > Aquatic > Freshwater > Lake... | reverse complement strand
GCAATCCCGCGATCGAAGCACCGATCGGCGGCTCACAAATCGTGGCTGCCTGTTCATGTCGCTGGATCAATACCTCCAGCTGGTTGACTGGACCGGTCGTCAGCTGCGTCTGGACAAAGCGGGCCGGATTCCTCCACAGCTCGATTCCATTCTCACTCGCCTTGACTGCAGCATCGAAACGTGGATGGACCTTGTCAAAAACTTTCGCAGGCGATTTCTGACCGAAGCCGGCCGTCCGGAAACGCTGAGGTCAGTCTCTCGCCTGCGGCGACACTGTCGGGGCACGCATCACCGTCCGTAATCTGGAAAGCGTCGCCTGGGTGCACTGCATTCCCTCATCTGCGCGTGTCACAACCGCCAGATTCAGCCCAGCGCGGCCAAATACAGCTGTTTCACGCCCTGCCCGGTGATTTTGCGTGGCGGGGTAGAGTGAGCGATCATGAAAACGCCTCGCGATGGCCGTTCAATGACAAGCACCCTTGCCAGCCGTCCCCCCGTCCCCCACGCGATTCTGTCCGCCGCCAGCAGGGGGGACTTGCCAACGAGTAACCAAAGGCTGGGCAAACACAGGCCGAACGAGGTAAAACACTAACAAAGCCCCCAAAAGGTGCATGGCACTTTGACGGCACCACCCAAAAGGTGCATGGCACCTTAACGGCCCCAAAGGTGCATGGCACCTTATTGAACATGATGAGTGACGAAACCGCTGGATTGTCGGCTTCATCGCTCGGTTCGGTTGGCAATCCTGAGGACGCAATCGCTAGAATACGGCAGTCTCTTCCATTGATCCTCTGCTGCGGTTTCCTGCATGAGTGCCTTCAATTGCAACAAGCTAACGACTGTCGTGCCTGCTGCACCTGCAGGATTTTCACGGCGGCAGTTTGCGCTGCAGCTGGGGGCGGGCGCGGGGATGGCTGGCCTGACCGCGGCACTTGCGGCGGAACCTGAGTTCTCAGTTTTGCAGACTGTTTCCGGTTCCGGCGGCGGCACCCACTTCCCGCCGCGGGCTCGCCGAGTGATTCATCTGTTTATGAATGGGGGTCCGTTTCAGGGCGATTTTTTCGACCCCAAACCCGACCTGATTAAATACGCTGGCCAGCGACCTGCTGAAGCCGACCTGCGAACTGAACGCAGGACAGCGGGGCTGTTGCCGTCTCCTTTTCGGTTTCGTCCTGCTGGTCAGTCTGGTGTACCTGTCAGTGAACTGCTGCCGCTTACATCTGCCTGCATTGACGACATCTGTGTGCTTCGTTCGACCTTCACTGACAATCCCAACCACGGTCCTGCATTGCTGCTGATGAACAACGGGACCATCCTGCCCACGCGTCCGAGCATGGGTTCATGGCTTTCGTGGGGACTTGGTTCTGAAAACCGCAATCTGCCTTCGTACGTAGTGCTTTGTCCGGGCAAGCCCGTGCGATTTTCAATTCTCTGGACCAGCGCTTTTCTTCCCGGTTCACACCAGGGCACCTACATCAATCATTCCGACACCACTCCATCGCGGCTGATCCCTTTTCTGCGCAACGCGTCTGCCGATCGCGATTCCCAGGCCGCTCAGGTCGATCTGATCAGTCGGCTCAACCGTCGCCACCTGGAACGCACGGGTCCCGACAATCGGCTGGAGGGCCGTCTTGAAGCGATGGAGACGGCGTTTCGAATGCAGTTTACGGCGACCGATGCATTTGACATTCAACAGGAATCCAAAGGCACGCGCGAGAGCTACGGGGACGGTCATTTCGCCAACGGCTGCCTGCTCGCCCGGCGTCTGGCCGAACGGGGCGTGCGGTTCATTCAGGTTTATTACGGCGATGGTCAGCCCTGGGATACTCACAGCGATCACAACAACGCCACCCGCAATCTGGCTCGAAGTATCGACCGTCCCATCGCTGCTTTGCTCATGGATCTCAAACAGCGCGGGCTCCTTGACGACACCCTTGTGCTCTGGAGCGGTGAATTCGGACGCACGCCCACATCTGAAAACGGTTCCGGACGTGACCACAATCACTACGGTTTCACCACCTGCATGGCAGGCGGTGGTGTTCGTGGCGGCATGACGTGGGGAGAAACCGACGACTTCGGTTTCCGGGCCGTACAGAACCGCGTGCACATTCACGACCTCCACGCCACTCTTCTGCACCTGCTCGGAATTGATCACGAACGACTCACCTTCCGCCATGCCGGTCGGGACTTCCGCCTCACCGACGTCGCTGGTCACGTCATCCGCGAGATACTCAGCTGACACCATCCACGCGCGTGGAATTTTTCGGAGCACCGAGATGACAAGCCTGTGTCGAACCCTGTTGTCGGCCACCAGGGAATTGTCGCGTTTCGCTCTGCGAAACGGCCGCCACTATAACTACAACCACGACCGCTGCCGCAATCAGCTTTCGCAGAGCGAAAGCCGACTTTGGTTCTGCATCCTGCTGCTTTTGGCCGGCCCACTCTGCTCCTCAGGGTTTGCATGGCAATCATCTGCAGCAGCCACAGCCACGCGTCAGCCGTGGACTGATTCCCGCCTGGGCTACTCCCCCGAACCCCCGCTCCCGCTCGAAGCCGTTCCCGCCTTCAGTCAGCTGAAGTTTCAGGATCCCATGCATGTTCGCTGGCAACCTGATCTGCAGCGGTATTTCGTCTGCGAGCTGCGTGGCCGAATTTTCAGTTTTCCCCATGACGACAACGTTGCGTCCGCAGACCTTGTGGTCGATCTCAAACAGGAACTCAAGTCCTTCGATCCCGAACGCAGCAACGGCGTGCAGGACGTTTACTCAATTGTTTTTGACCCGAACTTCTCCAGCAATCGCTACATCTATGTGATGATGGTGTTATCGTCAAAACTGGGTGAGCCATTGACGGATGGCAGTCGTGTTTCACGGTTTCAGCTGACGATGGATTCTCCGCCACGAATCGACGTCAGCAGCGAACTGCCTCTGATCAGCTGGCTGGCCGGAGGTCACAACGGCTGTGACCTCGCCTTCGATAACTCCGGCTGCCTGCTCATCAGCACCGGCGATGCCACCGACCCCAGTCCTCCGGACGGACTGCAGACTGGCCAGAACCTGACTGATCTGCTCTCCTGCATCCTGCGCATCGACGTCCGAAACGCCGTACCCGGACAACCCTATCGCATCCCGACCGATAACCCGTTCATCAACCACCCCGACGCAAAGCCTGAGATCTGGGCCTTTGGTTTCCGCAATCCGTGGCGAATGTCTGTCGATGGTCCGACAGGGCGGATTCACGCGGGCGATGTTGGCTGGGAAAAGTGGGAAATGGTCCACGAGATCTTTTCCGGCGGCAACTACGGGTGGAGTGTGCTGGAGGGTCCGGAACGGATTCAGCCACAGCTTCCGGAAGGTCCCGGTCCCGTACGTGCTCCGCTGGCTGCATTGCCACATTCCGAAGCGGCTTCCGTCACTGGTGGTTTTGTCTGCCGCTCTGAACAGCTCCCGGAACTCGCCAATCAGTATCTCTTTGGAGACTGGGTGACGGGACGTATCTGGACATTGCCGCTGGATGGGCTCGCCAGCCCGCGGCTGGTTGCATCAACGCCGCTGCGCATCATCGCATTTTCGCCTGACCGCGACGGTCTGCCGCTGATCGTCAGCCACTTCGCCGGCACCACTTTGTTTCGGCTGCAGCCCACCGCTGATCTGGCAGCTCGCCAGGCCGCAGCTGCAGCCTTCCCGCGACAGCTCAGCCAGACCGGACTGTTCTCCAATACCGCTCACCATGTCTGGAATACCGGAGTTCGAGAATTTGACATCCAGCATCCGGCATGGCATGACGGTGCCACAGCGCAGCGAGCGATCGCTTTGCCGCAGCTTGCTCAGGCCGTTGTCTATCCATCTCCACAACCGCTGGAAGACATTGCGATGTTCAACAGCCGGTTGCATTACCCTGCCGGCACCGTACTTGCGAAAACGCTGGAACTGGACGGCCGTCGTCTGGAAACGCAGGTGCTGCAGTTTGATGGGCGACTCTGGCAGGCCTTCAGTTATCTCTGGAACGACACCCAGACCGATGCCGAGCTCGCCCCGGCCGCTGGCGTCGAATTTCCGATACCCGGACAACCGGGACGCACATGGCGAGTTCACAGCAGGACGGAATGTTTCCAGTGCCACAATCTCTGGGCCGAAACAACGCTGGCCTTCAACCCCGAACAACTCCATTCTGCCACTGCCACAGAAAAATCGCTCTGGCTGCAGCTGATCAATGAAGGCTATGCCGCGCCGCGAAGTTCTGATGGGAAACCAGTTGCCCCCGAAAGCTGCGTCCGACAACCACTCACCAACAGCACCTCTGCATCACTCGCTGAACGCGCCCGTTCGTGGCTGCACGCCAACTGTGCCCATTGCCACCAGCAAAATGCCGGCAGCGGAGTCACTCTGTCGCTTCGCAGCCATGATGCGGATGCTGACACAGGACTCTTCGATGTGATTCCCGCCAAAGGCAGTTTCGGAATCACTGATGCACGCATCATCGCCACCGGAGAACCCCACAAAAGCGTGCTTCTGTATCGCATTGCGTCAACTTCCGTCGGACGCATGCCCCATATCGGCTCACGCGAAGTCGATTTCACCAGCCTTGCCCTGCTGACCGACTGGATCACACAGCTTCCAGCGAAGAAGGGCGACACCCAGCCCGCCCCACTCAGCTCTGAAGCACAGCTGGCACAGTTGCACCAACGGCTGCAGGAATACGTTCAAAAGTCCCGGCAAACGACAAACACGCCGAAACCACCCGACGGCAGCTCCCCCGATTCCAGTCCCATTCCCGGTCCCGAATTCAGGGAGGACACCGCCCTCACGCTCCGCGAGGTGGTGCTGCCACTGGCTCAGATTGCCGCCCGTCAGCCCGAAGCAGCTCCAGGAACACAGCTGCCGGAATCCCTGCGGCCTTTCATCAAGACCCTCTCCACCACCATGGACACCATTAATTCCAGCCTGTTGGAAGCTCACCTTCCACCGTCAGAACGCCTGCGAAGACTCAGTCCCACCGCCGTCTTCGCTGACATCGCCGGAATCACCGGCAGCGCGGATCGCGGCAAGGTGCTCTTCCAGACAGCTTCACATCTGCAATGTGCCAAATGTCACCAGCCGGATGCCTCCGGACGTCGACTTGGGCCGGATCTGAAAGAGATTGGACGTCGCTCGTCTCCGGAACAGCTCTTCGAATCCATCGTCAGTCCCGATCGTCGCATCGAGCCGCAGTATCAGTCGCGGATCGTGGTCACGACCAGTGGCCGATCGCTGGTTGGACTGGTGGAATCCGAAACCGACATTGAGTTGGTGCTGGCGGCAGGCAACGGCGAACGCCAGCGGATTCCGGCATCAGAGATCGAGTCGCAGATTCGCGACACCAAATCTCTGATGCCCTCCGGCCTCGCCGTTCAGCTGACCGCTCAGGACATGGCCGACCTGCTGGCGTGGCTGTCCAGCGAAAAGCAGTAAGACTCAGGGACGAACTGCGTAGAGGTGTTTAAAGGTCCGGAGGTAGATCGTGCCCCCGGAAATGGCTGGTGATGCGGACTGGTCTTCGCCAAGTTCATTGACCGCCAGCACTTTGAACTCGCGTCCGGCCTGCACAACGGTCACTCGTCCATCGCGAGCCGTGAGATAGAGGCGTCCATCCGCCAGCACCGGAGATGCCCGGTGACGCTGGCGATGTGTGGCCTGAGAATACACTTCGGTGCCGGTTTCAGCTTCGAGGACGGTCAGGTTGCCGTTTTCCATGCACAGATACACAAGACCATCGCTGATAATTGGTGTTGGAACATCCGGCGTTTTCTTCCAGGTCCAGAGACACTTGTCAGAACCGGTCACATCACCGGATCCATCCGGCCGAATTGCGAGCACGGGATGCTGCTTGGCAGACGGAGCGATGATCAGTCCGGGAGCAGCGGCGGGAGAGGCCACAAAACGCAGCGTGGGGTCATAGGGCAGAACAGCGTCGTCGCGGCGATTAAGTCCTCCGCAGCGCCAGACTTCATGTCCATCGGTCAGGTCGTGAGCGACGATAAAGTCGGCACCATGGGTCAGCAGCAGTCGCGTTTTGCCGTCGCGGTACAGCATCGGCGAAGCATAGGAATGCTCGTTTTCAGCTTCCGCGTCGCTGGGCCGGTCCACTTTCCATTTCTCTTTCCCCGTCAGACCATCGATGGCAACAACTACGGCTTCGCGAGTTTTGGGATTGCCTTCTCCGTGAATCAGCTGCAGGTAGAGCACTCCGTCTTCAAGCACCGGAGTGGAGCTCATGCCGAACTGAATTTTGAACTTGCCGTACTTGTCCTGGACGTTCTGTTTCCAGACCTCCTTGCCGGCGACGGTGTAGCACGCCAGAGTGCCTTCGCCCATGAAGGTCCAGACGTGCCGGCCGTCGGTAACCGGAGACGGTGAAGCGGAATTTCCTTCGTCACCGCGCGAATTCTGGTTACCCGCGGCCACGACCTGCTGCCACTGCAGCTTTCCCGCGGTATCGACCGCCAGCAGCAGCAGTTCACCGGCTTCATTGACAGACGTCAGGAAGATCTGTTTTTCCCAGACCACCGGAGTGGCTCCGGCGGCTCCTGGCAATTCCAGTTTCCAGGCAACGTTCTTTGCAGGACCCCATTCAACAGCAAGTCCCTTTTCGCTGCTGATGCCATTTCCCTGAGGACCTCGCCATGCAGGCCAGTTTTCAGCGTGGGCAGAGACGGATGTGGCAAGGCAGGCTGACAGCAGTGCCGGAAGAAAGAGGCGGGAGACCATAAAGGGAATTCCTGAAACGCGGAGCGATACGGCATGGCAGCGCGGCAGCGTCGCGCTTCGCATCGTGAAAAGCATCACAGCGAAAGGCATCACGCGGCCCGTTGAAACTGCGGTTGAGTGTCGCGAAGAGGATGATTTCAGTCAAATCATTCGCGGGGTGGATTGTTTCCCTTCATGCCGCCACCCTTACCGCCCTTGCCCGCTTTGCCGCCTTTTTTGGCCGCATTACCGCCACCGCCGCCGCCACCTTTACCGCCGGTACCGCCACCCTTGCCGCCGCTCCGGGCGGACGAGGGGTCGTAGGCGGGGTTGGACTCTGTGGGGATTGCAGCCTGAGTTTCAGCCTGCCAGTCATCGAGAATGGCAGCGAGTTCTCTGAGCTTTTGCGGGTTGGAACCGGACAAATCGGATTCCTCGCCGGGGTCGGCCGCGAGGTCATAGAGTTCGCGGCTGCCGCCATCCTCGAAAAACTCGATCAGCTTCCAGTTTCCAGCGCGGACGGCGCTGGCCGGTCCGTTGCGGCCGACGTAGCAGGGAAAGTGCCAGAACAGGTGATCGCGCGGGAGGCTGGTTTGGCCTCGCAGGAGCGGCAGGAGACTGGTGCCATCGAGCACCTGTCTGGGGGACTGAAGGCCGGCGAGTTCCAGCAGAGTCGGATACCAGTCGATGCTGGCCACGGGCACATCGATGGTTCGGCCGGGGTTTCTGACTGCTGGCCCCGCCACCACCAGCGGGACGCGAATTCCACCTTCGTACAAGGCACCTTTGCCACCCCGCAGCGGCGGCGTAAAGGAGTTGGTACCGCCATTATCGGAGGTGAAGATCACGAGCGTATTTTCCGTGAGCTTCAGGCGGTCGAGCGTTTCCAGCAGCCGGCCGACATTCTGATCAACCGCTTCGACTGTGGCGGCGTGCGCGGGGTCATTGCGACGATCAGCCCCAGCCTCGGCAGCCCTCGCTTCGTATTTCTTCAACAGGTCGGGTTTGGAGTCATAGGGGGCGTGTACAGCATGGTCCGGGAGATACACGAAGAACGGCTTCTGCTGGTTTTGTTCGACGAATTCCAGTACGGAATCCATCAGCCGATCACTGAGGTATTCGCCGCGATCATTGAAGTAGGCATCTTTGCCGAAGTTCAGGTTTTCCGGGAAGACCACCTTCTGAAATCCCTGGCCGCCCGGAGTCATCGGGCCGGAGCGACCACGTCCCAGATTCCACATGCCGAAAAACGCAGTGGCATAACCGCCCTGCTGCAGCGATTCGGCGATGGTGATGACTTCGGTGTTCAGTTCTGAACGGCTTTCCGAACCGATCATTTTATGCCACGGAGATCCATTTGGCTGACGGGGATCGACAACCGTGTAGATGCCATGTCGCGGCGTGTACTGACCCGACATCAGACAGGCTCGAGTGGGCGCACAATTCGGCGCACTGGCATAGGCTTGACTGAACACAACCCCTTTTGCCGCGAGGCGATCGAGATTTGGCGTCTGAATGAAGGTATTGCCCATGAAGCCGACATCGCGCCAGCCCATGTCGTCCATCAGGATCAGCACCACATTTGGCGGCCGATCAGCGGCCAGCAGCGGAAATGCAGTGCAGGCTCCAATCAGAAAGAACAGCAGCCGTAACAGATTCATCACGGGAGAACTCCGGAAAGGCAACTTTAATCACGACATCACACTTCATTTCACGGAAGCATGAATTCGTGACAGCAATTCCGGAAATTTTTTCTTCAAATTCGAAGACATCCCGTCAGAACATACCGATCAAACTTACAGATCACAGTTCGACAGCGTTCCGCAGCAGCTGAGCGGCTTCAGTTGGGTTCTGTGACTGCGTGACGGCAGCGGTGACAGCGATACGACGGGCCCCCGCAGCCAGAAGTTCGGGCAAACGTGCTGAATGAATGCCACCGATGGCGAACCACGGACCAGCCGCGGCAGCAGCGGCCTGTTCCACAAATGAAAGCCCCGGAAAATCCTGAAAGACCTTTGTCGAGGAGGGAAACACAGGGCCAACACCCACATAATCGGCTCCCTCCACAAACGCCTGCTCCAGCTGCTGCACAGAATGCGTGGACACTCCGATCAGTCCATGCCAGCCGGGCAGACTGCGGACTTCGGCCACCGAAAGTTCTTCCTGCCCCACATGGACGCCGTCGGCGTCGGCGGCCATGGCCAGATCCGGACGGTCGTTCATGATGAAGAGTGCGTCATACGCGCGGCAAAGCTGCCTCAGCCGCCTCGCTCGCTGCAGCAGTTCCCGATCCGCCAGCTGCTTTTCCCGCAGCTGCAGCACATCGGCACCGCCCGCAAGCGCCTGTTCTGCCGCCTCCAGCCATGGAAGCCGACACTGTGACTCCGTAATCAGCACGCAGAGCCGCGCCTTTCGCAGTTTCTGAGTCCTTTGCTCTGCAGTGTTTCCTGCGTCCGAATGCCCATACAGCAGCGACATGTTCTGCTCGACCGTATAGCAGTGATATCGCAGTTGTTTCATGACGGCTGCGAACTCGGGATCGAGCAGCTTCCCGAATTCTTCAAGACTTCTCAGAGACTCCTGCACCCGTCGAGCATTTGCCAGTACCAGTTGCTGGAGAGACACACGGACGCGTTCGCGAGGATCCGTCAGCTGAGTGCCCACATCACCAGACGTATCTCGCACCTCAATCGGCAACTGGCCAGAAGTTGTGCGCGATCGAAACTGCTGTTCAGCCTCCGCAAGCTGATGACGCAGACTCTTCAGTTCCCCACACAACGCCGCCGCATTCAGGACGAAACGAGCGCAGTCCTCAAGAACTCGCAATCCTTCCCGTGCACGGTTCAGCGAGGCATCAATCACTCGCAGAACTGAAGAGTCCATATCACCCGTCCCCAAACCCGTCCCGACCCCCGACACGACCTGCACCAATCGCGTTTCGGATCGCTCGGAAAACGAAGTGGACTCGGAGGCGGACGCCGCAGAGTCGATTGACCACTCCAGTGGTTCTTCCAGCTTCAGCTTCTCTACGACGGAATTCTGCTCCGGCAGCAACCTTCCACGAAGCACGTCCAGCGTGCCACCCTGTCGGGCAAGCCGTTCGCGGACGAAAGAGTTCTGATCCGGAACCGCCAGCAGCAGGAGCGAGCTGGTGATTGGCTGATCTGCAGATTCTCGCCGGGCAAGGTCTCGTGCCCGCTGCAGAATATCTCGGAAGTCCCCTGGATCCTCGTCCATCACCAGCGATCGCTGCGGACCGCAGCCACTGCCCTCCGACTCGAAACGCTGCGGTAATCCCGACAACACTACTGCAGTCACTGCGGAACCAAGACCACCGGCCTGCAGCCACTCCACTGTAACGCCGAGATCCTGCAGACAGGCCGATGCCAGCGATTCGTCGTGCAGCAGTGCCAGTACAAGGAGTGCGGCGCGATCATCGGCAGTCGCTGCCATGGAAAGCAGCTGGCGGCACCACTGCACGGTGCGTTCGGCAGCGGGTGTGAACCCGGAGTATTTACCGTGAACCATCGTTGCCCTGCTCTGACTGCATTTCGGCAGTGATTGTTGCTGACGCCTGTGCCGCAGCGATCGCCAGCGAACGCTCGAATGCCGTCCGCAGATCGTCCGGAATGCGGCTCACACGCTGAGTCGTATAATCGAAGACCACAATCACACATTTGCCCGAAGCAGCCGCCACACCCTGTGATTCGCTCACCACCACGTGTTCGAGTTCCACACTGGAACGCCCCACACGAGCTACTCGAGAGCCGATCCATACGGTGTCGGGAAATCGGAGTTGTCGGCGATAATCGCACTGAATCGATGCCAGAATCGGCCCGAGCCCCGAGGCGGACATGGAGACCGAAGACGGGCACGCATTCAGCAGGTCAATGCGGGCAGATTCAAGCCAGCGAAAGTAAGTCACATTATTCACGTGCCCGAAGGCGTCCTGTTCACCCCACTGCACCGGCAGACAGGTAACAGTGTGGAAACCTTTGAGCGCATCGCGGACGATCGACGGGACAGCCGGCGAGTTTGCAGTGAGCACGCTGCCTGTGTCATTGCCCAACATCGGTGTCATAACTCTGGCCCTTCATCAGTTCACTACTTCCGGGATTCCTGCGAGTCGCGTTGCTGCAGAAGATCATCCAGATTTCGCATGTGTTCTCGATACTGTCGGTCCAGCTCCAGCCAGCCGACTTCGGCGATTTGCGAGAAGTCGGGATCGGATTCCGGGTTTTCTGCATCCGGCCGGTAAATGGCTGCCAGCAGCTGAATGAGATCGTCTCGGTACAGTCCATCTTCATAGTGCATCAGAAAATGTGCGAAGCCGGATGACTGCGTATACAGGGGGCTGATTTGCGGATGTGACTGAAATTCATCTCGTCCAAGAGCGAAGAATTCGCGTGCCGGGAGATAGAAGTGATAGGCTGGGTCAAGCATTCGCTGTCGGGCAGTATCGAACCGCACGTATGCCGGATCGCCGATCGCGACATTGCCTTCGTCATCAATGACGAAGGATTCAAAGTAACAGGCGAGGCCTTCAATCAACCAGAAGTTCGCGCGTTCACAAAGAATCCAGTCCTGCGGCTGCTGGCGACGTTTCAGCCCCAGCATTCTCGCGGCGACGCGTCTGGCTTCTGTAGTATGCACATCCAGAATCTGATGGGTCGCCTCGTGGAACAGAGTGCTGAAGTCCGGCCCCTGACTCTTCAGATAGAAATAACAGGTGCGGTCGGGCTGCCAGTAGAGTCCATTGGTTTCCAGACCCGGAGGTACCTTGCCCTGCACGCGTTTCTGGTATTCGTCCCGAGTTGCATAGTAATGCACTTCGAGTGGTTTGCTGCGGCGGGCCGAGGAAGTGCGGAGGGCCTTTTCAAAGCGATCCTGAAGCGATTGCGGAGTATCAAAAAATGCGGCGAAGTTCTGTTGCAGCCAACTGTGAAACGTCTCCAGTTTCAGAGACAGTTCCAGTCCCGCTTCAAGGCTCACATTTGTCTTCACCAGAAAATGTTCACTGGGAATCTCCCAGGCATTCCGGAAATCACGGCGAAACTCGGCTTCTCGTTCAGCACTGATCCAGTCACCTTTCCATGGTCTCAGGCCCTGCTCATAACGCGTCACATTGGCCACCGGAATCCAGCCAAACTGCGGATGCCGCACCTGTGAATTTCTTCCACTCCGCATCTGTTTCTCGAAGGGCGAGATCCATTCACCCGCATACCCGCTGTCCGTTCGCCGTTCAGGGTCAATGAACAGCTGATATCCAAGCACTCCTCGGGCAAATTTGTGGTTGGGATCAAGGCGAACCACGTCACCGATGAGCGAGAAGGCGAGCGAAGGAAAGCCAGCCCGCAGAGCCGCGCGCGCCAGCGTGTACAGTTCACCAGCTGATTCCTTTCTGGCAGACAGCAGCTGAGCCTGCCACGATTGTTCGTCCGTCACCGGCTCCGGCAGCTCCGGCATGACAAGAGGTGAGGGTTCCGGGAGCAATTCAGGCTGTCGCAGCTGTTCCTGCAACGCAGCCGTGGTGGCGGCAGGTTCTTCCAGCTGTCTTGATTCACACCAGGCAGTCAGCTTTTCAAGTCTGTCCGAAAGTGCAGTCAGAACCGCGCCGCGACGTTCATGAAGCTGCCGATAGCGGCGATCCCGCGTCGCCGTTTCATCCGCGATGCACGGCCGCAGAGAAATCAGTGTGACAGCGACGAGCACGGCCAGCTGCAGGAGCTGATATCCGGCCGGCAACCTGTTTTGTGTTTTCGACATCAGCCAATTACCTCTGCAGGTCTCCGAACTTACTCACTGGCACGATTTCCACAGAAGAATGCTATCAGATCAGTGCCGATCGGCCCAAATCGAGTTCCTGTTGCGGTCCCAAAACTGCACCCGGCAGCCACGGATTTCGGCGGATTTTGCTTGACTTGAATCGATATCAGGGTTTTTTCTGAGGCGTTTGCTTCATCCAGTAGAATCCTTCCGCAGGCCAGAATTCGCCGTCCGCTGCAGTGCTCTGCCCCTGCAGTCGCACTTCATACAGAAAACCGGCTCGATGCTCCCCGGTGCGCAGAAACACCGTTCGTCCGCCAGCACTTCGCCGTACACTGGAAATCACCTCCGTCCGCCGCTCGGAATCTGCAGTCGCATAGCTGCCCTTCCAGACGCGAGTGAAGGACTGCACGTCCCAGTCGTCCGACTGCGTCGCTGTGGCTTCGGACAACGGTGCAAAAAATTCCACCTGAAACCCATCAGCCACAGCTCGAATTTCCCGAATCCCGTTTGGCATGGTTCCCCCGGGAAGCAGCCGTTCGATGCAGCCGGTGTTGCGTGCGCCCTGCCAGCCACTGTCCCGCAGGCTGCCGATGTACAACGCGTGATCCGGGGCGAAGGCGATCGAGATGGGGCCCTGCAGGCCTGCTTCTGCACCGTCTTCAGGCAGCCGACTGAACCGATAGCACGCTCCCTGAATCACACCATTCACCTCATCAAAGCTCATGCGAATCAGGCACTGCGTGTCATACTCACATCCGATCGCCTGCCCCCGCAGCTGGGGGAGCGGATAATCCGGAGGAAAGAATGCCAGACTGTTGACGCTGCGCGTCCATGGGTGCGGTATCTGCAGCGCAGGCGTTTCGGGTTCCGTATCCGGCTGATCAAATCGCGAGGGCACTCCGTAGCGTCGGCCTGTCTGAATATGATTGAGCTCGTTGAAAGTGTTCTGCACACCCTGATTGTCCGTAGCGAACAGACGTCCGCGAGAATCAAAGGCGAGCCCCATCGGAAACCGCATGGAAAAGGCGATCGGTTCGATATGGCCAGCCGGGTCAATCTTCAGAATGGTGCCTCTCCAGCGATCGTTGTCCGCCGCTCGCTTGTTCTGCGAATAGTCACTTCCCAGTCCCACATACAGATTACCTGCGCTGTCGCGTGTGAGTCCGGACGTCCAGTCGTGATAGTCATCGCTGAAGCCCCAGCCTGAAGCCAGCACCTGACTCATATCGGCACGCCCGTCACCGTCAGAGTCCCTCAGTCGCAGGACTTCGGGTTTGTGTGCGACGAGGACATCAGAGCCATCCACGAGCACTCCGTAAGGCGCTGCAAGTCCGTCCGCGAACAGATCCGCAGCGTCATAGCGTCCATCGCGATCGCTGTCACGCAGAACTCGCACTTCGCCACGAAGTGAGCTGATCGCCATCCGCCCATCTGCAAACCATGCCATACCGGTTGGCATCAGCCCTGTCGGCAGAGGCAATCGTTCGCCGGAAAATCCCGGAACACAGCTGACCGGTCCGGACTCGGTTACCAGTGGCGGAACAGCCGGCGGCGAGAATGGCACAGCCGGCAGTCGGGCCTGCAGCCGACGGAACAGGCGATGACCGGGTGAAAGTCGCAGAGGAGATTCTGAGGACAGTTCTGTGGGGAGCGAGTCTGTCGGAGACTGAACAAGAATCTGTTGCGAGATCACCAGTCCGTCACTGCGTCGTGGCAGTTCCCAGGAGCCGCACAGCAATCCGCTGCCCTCCGGTGCTGATTCAGGGAAATATTCCATTTCGATCCCGTCGCTGATCGCAGCGATTGTGATGCGCAGAACGGCAGTCTGCAGGCCCGGTCGCGGGGTCCATGCTGTCATGGACGAATGGGGTGATTCGGTGGTGGTTGTGTCGCGTTGAGACGAAGGGGTCTCTGAAAGTCCATAGTGCAGTCGGAGTCGCAGGACAATTCGACCGGAGGTTTCTTCGATCGAGATCAGTTCTGCGGTGCGTGATTCGTCGCGAACAGGGTTGAGTGGCACATCGGTGCCGGGTGTCAGCAGCCGAAATTCGCCATCAGCAGACGTTCGACCAAAGTCAGCCAGCGGTACTCCGGCAAGGTCCCAGAACCAGCTCTTGCCTTCGGTGCGTTGTCGAGCGAATTCTCCGGCGGTCCACTGCACCAGTCGGCCACTGTCGAGATCCAGCAGAGTATTGTGTCCATTACTGAAGCCTGCTGCGAGTGCTCGCGCGGTGCCGCTGCCAACAGGGCTGCCCTCCGCGAGAAACACATCGCGGATCACTTTTGGTCGCTCGCCCTTTGGAACGGCCACCACCTGTTCGTAACGGCTGATCACTGTAGGTGGCACAAAGCGAGGATCCGCGAGTGCTGTCCAGAGCTGGCCAAGCTGCTGTGCGAGTGTTTCGTTCAGTCCGCGATCAGCCGGTTTGCGAAGTTGTGGCATTTCGATGCCCGGCACGACACGAATTGGATTGTGCATCCAGCGGAGGAAATAGCGGGAACGCAGTCTGCGGCCCATAAGCATCAGGTCTGAGCCGCGAGTGCCCATGGCGACATTCCGCGGTTCCCACTTCCCTGCTTTGTGGCAGGCGGTGCACTGAAATCCGCCGGCACCTGCAAGCTGGTTACCCGAGTAAAGTTCTTCCGGGGAGGCCAGCGTGGGATGCTGCGGGTTGACGTATTCGAAGAGCTCCTGTCTCATGGGATCAGCAACGTCGGGGATTCGATCTTCGGTGATCAGGAACCGGACGAGGGCATCACGTTCGTCGGCTGTGTGCCTGAATCGCGGCATTCGCACGAGAAGCCAGGGAAGTCGGCGTTCTCCGCCGCCACTGACAGCTTCGGCAAGGACATCATCGCGCAGACGATCACCCACAGCGGTAAGTTCTGGGGGAATGAGGGCCTGAGCCTGACCGCGAAGATCGTCCCGACGCGACTCAAGCGCCGCTGCAATTTCTGAGAGTCCTGCAGCACCGTCGCGGTCATGACAGGCAAGACACGAACGTCGCTGGAGTGTGAGCTGGGCGAGAGTGTGGCCGGACGCTGCCGGCAGAGGTCGTGCAGCGGATCCAAGCCACGCAGCAAGCTGCTGACGCTGAAGTTTGCTGACTGTGAATTGTGGAGCACGGGAATCGGCGGTGCCACGACTGATGATCGTGTTTCCATCGAGACATGGAATGCGGCTTTCAGCGTCGGGCCATGTTTTGAAGGGCCGCAGCGGCCGGCTTTCCAGACCGGAGACTGTGTGACAGGCCGTGCACCCGGCGGATGTGACCAGCAATCGACCGCGTTCGGAGTCACCCTGCGGCAGAGTGGCTTTTGGCGTCGCCTGCTGCTCGGGCGCTGCGGCGTGGGCGGCGGCTGACTGTCGCTGAAGCAGCGCGGCAACGATTTGACGACGTTCGTCATCGGTGAGTTCAAACAAGGGCATGCGATGCTGGCGATTGAGCGTTTCGGGGGCTTTGAGCCATTGCATCAGCCATGCAGCGCTGCGGCGTGGGCGGCCATGACGCAGGTCCGGACCACCCCACGGTCCGACTGCAGCCGTGACTTCCTGATCGACAAGGTGGCAGGCCGTGCAGCCGGTGGTGAGCACCAGTTTTTCGCCGGCGTCTGCATCGTCGGGCTTGAGTTTGGGTGCAGCGGGAAGTTCCGGACCTGCCGCTGAAGCTGTTTCCAGCGTACGCAGAAAGGCAATGACATCAGCGGCCTCTGTGACTGTGAAATTGAAGTGCGGCATCGCTGAGTTCTGGCTGCCGGGGAGCAGTCGAGCTTCGATTTGTTCGTCGGACAGCTGTGGGAGTGCATCCTGAAGGCTGGGGGCCGGGACAACGGGACCTTCCGCCCAGCCGCTGTGACAGGCTCCGCAGCGGAGCGCATCGGTCAGGAAACGTCCGGCAGAAGAATGCTGTGCAGCGACTTCAGTGGCAGGCTCCGGGAGGTGGCTGAGCACATCAGCGGGGAGCGGCTCCAATGTGAATTCGGGCGATGACCAGAAGACCTGCAGAAACCCCTCGATCGGTGGCGCGCGGAAGCGAATCTGCAGCACGTGCTCGCCACCGCTGAGCGTCACTGGTTCACTGCTGAAAAAGCGGTCTTCTCCGGAAACCTGCAGCACTGTCTGATGATCGATCAACAGCGTACACTCGCCACTCAGCTGGACATGAAAGCGATGCGGTCCCGCGCTGCGAACGAGCAGGAGTCCTGAGAATTCAGATGTGCCGGCTGGAGACAGTCGGGGATCAAGCTGACCTGCTGTCGTCTGCAGGAGCGGACGGATGGCAGGACGGTGAACGGATTTTTCACCGGAGTTCAGCAGGAGCGACAATCCAGGAATCGCCTCATCGGGATCCAGGTCCTGCGGTGTCTGAGCGATTGCGGACGAGCGCGCGGACGCGGCCAGCGCGAACAGGACGACAATCGAGCGAACGAGCGCAGTCGAATTGCGAGGCGTGAGACAGCTGTGAAATTCAGCGATGGCCATGAATGGTTCCGGCACGTCTGAGTGAAGGGAACAGCGAAGCAGTCGGTGCAGCATACAGAAAATCCGGTCTCAGATCAGCCATTTCTGTGTGACCCAGAGCACAAGTCCGGCCCAGACACCAGCGGCCTGATCATCGGCCATGATTCCGGACCCCCCCGGGATTTTTTCGAGCCGGTTGACCGGCCACGGTTTGGAGATATCGAAGATGCGGAAGAGCACAAACGCGAGCAGCAGACCCTGCCAGCCGGGTTTGGCAATGGCAGCCAGCAGCGGGAAGGCGGTGATTTCATCCCAGACGACGCTGCCGGGATCATGTTTTCCGCGAAGGACGGCCGCCTGCTGACAGATTGGAATACCGCACAGGAAGCAGAGCAGCCAGAGTGCGAGGCAATGCAGTGGAGTGGCATCGAGCACCTGCAGTCCCCACATCATTGCGAGGCCAGGCAGGCTTCCGAAGGTGCCGGGTGCAAATCGAGTGCGACCGAATCCGAACCCCTCGGCGACAAACAGGGTGATTCGCTGGCCAGGAGTGAAGGGCTGGGTATGCATGGGGGTGAGATTTTGCGGAATGGGGTGAAATCGGTCAAAGTCAATGAAATTTCGCGCCGATTTTTTGGGAGGCAGTCTCGGGGATGACTTGGCGGATTGGGTTGGACGGCTGCCCGCTGCATGTTACCCTGCGGGGCTCATCACAAGCCAGCGGGCCGCGAAAGGCCGGTGAATGGGAAAAGTCTTGATGGTGTTTCGGGACGATCAGTGGCATGCAGTCACCAGTGACGGCCGGTGAGTTTTTTCAGCTGCTGGAAAAGAGCGGATTGCTGAACATCGAGCAGATCCGACGGGTGCAGCACGCGCTGGATCTGGCCAAAGACGAAAAGGCTCAGACTGCCGCCACTCGCCTGATTCAGGAACGCATCCTCACACCGTTCCAGGCAGAACGTATCCTTGAAGGTCGTTATCGGGGACTTGTGATTGACGGTCATAAGATTCGCGAGCTGCTGGGATTCGGTGGCATGGGGGCTGTCTACATCGCGGAATCACCGGATCACGAAACCAAAGTGGCCGTCAAAGTTCTGTCCAGCGAACATTCACTCGACAACGGAATGCTCGCGCGGCTGAAGCTGGAGGCCGCGGCCGGCATGCGACTGCAGCACCCGGGCATCATTCACACGCATCGGCTGGCAAACACCGGCGCCGTGCACTATCTCGTCATGGATCTTGTGCGCGGCATCAGCCTTCACGAACAAGTAGCGCTGCATGGACCTCTGCCGTTCGCCGCCGCCTGTGATGTGGGTGTTCAGGCCTGCGAGGCACTGCATGCCGCGCATGAAGCAGGCATCATTCATCGCGATCTGAAGCCGGCAAACTTTCTGCTTGAAGCCGATGGACGAGTACGCATTCTTGACTTCGGGCTGGCACTGATGAAGGGGATGGCCGACGAGGAGTTCTCGCTGTCAATGGTCTTCGGCCATGACTGCCTTGGCACTCCCGACTTCATCTCACCCGAACAGTCGCTCGACAGCAGCCACGTGGATCGCCGCGCCGATCTGTATTCGCTCGGCGCCAGCCTCTACGTGGCTCTCACCGCTCGCGTGCCATTTCCAGACAAAAACAATCGTGCAAAACTGGAAGCTCATCGCACCCGCACACCGAAAAATGTCTGCGAACTCCGGCCGGAAATTCCGGCGGGCGTCGGAGCCGTCATCCAGAAACTGATGGCCAAAGACCCCGCCCAACGCTACCAGAACGCTCTTGAAGCCGCCGCTGCACTCCGACCCTTTGCCGAACGTCAGCCAGTCAAGTTCGACTTCAGAGAACTCATCACACTGCGATCCAAACTCGCCAAAGCCCGCGCCGCCAGTGCCCCACGAAAAGCGGCCGCACCTCGATCCTCCATCACCCATTCCAACGACTGGCTCCGCTCAGACAGCCCCCTCCCAGAAGGCTCCGACAACTTCGCAATCGACGATTCACGCGAGATCACAGTTGAACCAGTGAAGAGCCCCGGACCCGGACCCGGATCAGGAAAGATATCCGCCCCACGAGCCACCAGTGCTGCTGTTGCCACTGCAGAACGAACTGCAAAAGTGACTCAAAGCCCCCCTGAGATCAAACCAGCAAAGCCGGCTGACAACAGTCAGCAAGGCCGCTCATCCGCATGGAAAGTAATCGTGGCCATCGCCTTGATCGCAGCACTGATTCTCATTGCCATCGCATTCCTCCCGGGTTAGTGCGGGCGCAGCTGTCTGTTGTTCGAAAATCGGTGATGACAGGAAATGTTTAGCTTTTTGTAGAGTTTGTGGATGGATCAAACTCCATTGCACAACCTGAGCCATGAAGACCTTGTGGGGCTGATTCTGCAGATGCGGAAGCAGTTGGATGTAGTTGTCAGACGGGACTCACACAAAGGTGCCATGCACCTGTATTATTAGCGGTCCGGCGGCAGCCCAATGGCGTTGAAGTTCTCTCTATCCGGGCGAAAATCAGCCACAATCCCCCCTCTCCCCTTCGAGGAGAAAGGGGACGGGGGTGAGGGGTCAAAGAACACTGCCAGTCCCCTCGCCAACACTTCCAGGACACTGTGAATCCAGCATCCTTCTGAACGACCGTTCCGGTGCCATGAACCTTGGGAGTTGCGCCATGCACCTTGGGAGTTGCGGCCGGGTGTTGTGGTGGTGTTTCCGCTCCCTGACAGTCGCGGCTCGGCAGGGGTGTTTGCGGCGGCGAACGGGTCTTCTGAGACGTGGCACAAGTGTGGTCCCAGAAGTGCTTGCGGTGAATAAAAACACTGCAAATCCGGCGTAAAGGTGCATG
>Ga0169931_10005249_pt1 | contig 19792 bp, 18 predicted proteins | sample Kivu_15m_20L_FD_129675 | JGI IMG/M metagenome (GOLD analysis project Ga0169931, IMG submission 129675) | Freshwater microbial communities from Lake Kivu, Western Province, Rwanda to study Microbial Dark Matter (Phase II) - Kivu_15m_20L... | ecosystem: Environmental > Aquatic > Freshwater > Lake... | reverse complement strand
TGGCCGCGACGAGGCACAGTACATGCGCGCAGCGGAGCGGTACTGGGGCTGGTTCGCGCACCTGTCCGACAACATCAAGTCGGGTCGTATTCGCTCGTCCTTCACCCGCTCGGGCCTTGACGCCTACTGGAGCGACAACGCCCCGGATCATCCCGTGGTGATGAAGGTCCTCTATGGCGTCTCGTGGCGCTTGTTTCACGGCGCCGAGGCTTCGGAGGGTCGGCCCTATCACCCGATCGCCTACGAGCTTGAGCACGGCACGCTCCCGATCTTCAAGCGTACGACGACGGCGTTTCGCCTGCCCGCGATGCTGATGGCGGCTCTGCTCGCCGCCCTCGTGTTCTTCCTCGCCCGCGTATTCTTGCCGCGTCTGCCCGCAGCCCTCGCCTCGGTGCTCGCGATTGCACAACCGCACTACTTTTTTCACGCACCGCTCGCCTGCTTTGACGCGCCGGTGACGACGATGGCCGTGGCCGTTGGGCTTTGCTACTGGAAGTCGCTGCGCTCACCGCGCTGGGGCATCGTGACCGGGATTGTGTTTGGGATTGCGCTCGGCGTGAAACACAACGCCTGGCTCATGCCGATCTTTCTGCTCGGCCACTACTTCTGGATGCACCGTGCGCGCCTCCTGCGCTTTTCGTTGCCGCCGGTCCCCGTCGCATTCCTCTCGATGCTGGTGGCAGGCCCTTTGCTGTTCCTCCTGCACTGGCCCTGGATCTGGGTCTCACCGGCCTCGCGAACCCAGATCTACGTGTTGCGACATCTGGAACACGAGCACTACAACTTCGAGTACCTCGGTCGAAACTGGAACCTGCCGCCGACCGAGCTTGGTGCGAAGCTGCTTCGTGCGACGTTTCCCTGGGTTTCCACGTCGTTGACGGTTCCCGTGACGACGCTGGTGCTCGCGCTCCTCGGGGCGGTGGTGCTGCTGCGAAGGCGCTCCGAGGTGGTGAACGTCGATGCGGAAACACCGCCGGAGAAACCAACCTGGAAGCGACCGGGTCAAGGGATCGATCGGGCGCAGGGCGCGTATTTCGCCGTGCAGGTCCTCGGCCCCATGGCGGTGTTGACGGTGCCTTCGACGCCGATCTTTGGCGGCGTGAAGCACTTCATGCCCGCGTCTCCGTATCTCGCCATCGTCGCCGCGATGGGCGCCCACTGGGCATGGTCGGTGGTGAGCCCCATCGTGATGCCGTGGTTGTCGCAGCGCTGGCGCCGCCTGGTTCCCGTTGTCCCCGTGGCCTTTGTGGGCCTCTTCGCCTTGCCGGCGGTATCCGAGACACAGCGCTCCCATCCCGATGGGCTCTCGCACTACAACCTCATCGCCGGTGGTTTTGCAGGCGGCGCCTCGATCGGCATGAACCGACAGTTCTGGGGTTACTCCGTGTTGCCGCTCCTTGGCGACATGGCAAGGCAAACGCCCGAGCGTCGCAACGTCTACTGGCACGATGTCATGGGGGATGCGCTCCACCTGTACATTCGGGATGGGCGTCTGCCACCGGGCATGGGCAATACCGGGGTTGGTGAGGATGCGATCCGGAACTCGGATATGGGCATCATCGTCCACGAGCTCCACATGAATCTTTACGAAGCCGTGTTCTGGGACAACTATCGAACCGTGACGCCGACATGGGTGCGCACCCGCGAAGGTGTTCCGCTTGTGACCGGATACAAACGACCCGGCGCACCCTTTTTGGATCTGACCAAGCCATGAAGCACGAAACCACGGATCCCACGCTGTCGGTGGATGCCATCCCGTCGGTCCAGGGGACGCCAGGCTTTTTGACCCGGCTCCTGGGCAGCAAGAAGGGGCTCCTTGTCATCTACCTCGTGTTCCTCGCAGCCTACCTTGGCGCGTCGGGTTCACGCCTGCGCCGTCCATCCCCCTACAATCACTTTGCCTACCTGGCCCAGGGATGGCTCAAGGGCAGCCTCTCCCTGACCACGGAGCCCCCCAACGAAAACGACTGGGTGCGGGTCGAGGTTCTGAAGTTGCAGGACGGCAGCGAGTTGAAGGGTCAGTTCTCTCAGCGCGGCGCGACCGATCGTTTTATTCCGCTGTCGGGCCCTCCGCGCACGATCAGCGACAGTGAAATCGTATCACGTCACTGGGTGCGCTACGTTTCGTTCCCGCCGTTCCCGGCCGTGGTGATGACGCCGCTCGTCGCCCTGTGGGGTCTTTCCACCAACGACGTCATCCTCACGGCGGTCTGGGCTGCTCTCAATCCGGTGTTGCTCTTCATGCTGCTGGGATTCTTGCGCCGCAAGGGCTACTCCGAGCGCACGCCGGTGGACGACCTGTGGTTGACCGTCATGTTCGGCGTTGGCTCCGTTTATTTCTTCTCTGCGGTCGTGGGTCAGGTCTGGTACACGGCGCATATCATGGCCACGACGATGGTCATCGGGTACGTCTGGGCGAGCATCGAGGGCCACCGGCCGGCGCTTGCAGGTTTGTTCGTGGGCCTTGGCTTTGCCACCCGGACACCGCTTGGCTTCATGGTCCCCCTTTTCCTGTTCGAGGTGGTACGCGCCGAGGGTGGATGGAAGAAGCTCTGGCAGGAGCGACGGCTACCACGGCGCCTTGTGCTGCGCTTGCTGCGCTTCGCCGTGCCCGCCGCCTGTATCCTCGGGGTGCTGCTCGTGCACAACCACATGCGTTTTGAACGCTGGGGAGAGTTTGGCCACAAGTTCCTCAACATTGTCTGGCAAGACCGCATGCAGCGATGGGGCCTGTTCAACTACCACTTCGTGTCGCGAAACCTCACGGCCGCGCTGGTGCTGTTGCCACGCATCCTGGCCAAGTGGCCCTACGTGCAGGTCAGCCGTCATGGAATGTCGCTTTTCCTGACCACGCCGGCGCTCGGTTATCTCGGAAAGCGGGGCGTCCGCAGCCCCCTGGGTGTCGCGCTTTGGCTATCCGTTCTTGCCACCGCGTTGCCGTCCCTGATGTATCAAAACTCGGGGTTTGTGCAGTTCGGCTACCGCTTCAGCCTCGACTACATGGTCTTCCTCATGGCCTTGCTGGCGGTGAGCAACGTGCGCCTGACGTGGTTCTTCAAGTTGTTGATATTGCTGTCGATTCCCGTGAACCTCTTCGGCGCGGTGACCTTCGATCGGATGACCCAGTACACCTACGCGGACAGCTTCTTTCCGAACGGTCCCGAATAGTGTCAATCGTTTGACGGCGGCATGACCATAAAGGGTGGCGCGGTTTGTGTCGATTCAACCCCGCGGTGTCAGACGATCGAAAAGGTGGTGGGGAAAAAGAGGCGCTTTCGCAAGCAGCCAGTCGTTTGCACGCCGTGGAGCGCCAGCTTGAACTGCAAATTCAGCAGCTCACGACGCTGAACCGTTTTACGCTTGAGGTCTCGGGGTCGATCCGACCAACGGCCATCGCGCGCGCCGCGGCGGGCGTTCTCTTCGATGTGTTCACGCTTGATCTGGTGGTCGCACTCGTGCCCGACATGTCCGGCAAGAATGTCCACCGGATCCTGCGTTTCCCGGGGGAGGAGATCGAACGCGTCGAGTCGGCCGAGGTGCTCTCCTGGCTTGCGGATTACGTTCCCGGAACGCCCGTCATCTGGCCGTCGGGCGACATCATTCCCGCTGCGATCATGCGCGAAATCGACATCCTCGTGGTCGAGGCCTGCGGTGGCCGATGCGAAGATCTCGCGATAGCCCCCAACGTGGCGCTCTTGCCCCTTGGAAACCCCGAAGACGTGGAGGGACGAGGGGTCCTCATCGGCGTGACACTGGCGCCGGGCAAGAAAGACGGGGAGATCGTCCCCGATGATGACGACGACGTCTTCCTCTCGCTCTTCGCACGCAATGTCGGTGCAGCGCTTGAGCGTGCGGGGCTTGTGAATGATCTGGAAGCGCGGGTGAGCGATCGTACGGCTGCGCTCGCGGCCGCGCGCTCTGCGCTGGATACCGAGGTGGCCGAACGGCACGCCGCCGAGAATCGGCTTCGCCTCGCGGAGCGCCTCGAATCGGTGGGTCGTCTCGCGCTTGGCGTCGGTCACGAGATCAATAACCCGCTGTCATACATTTGGTTCAACCTCGAGTACGTTCGAGACATGCTCCGGGATATGGAAGACCAGCTTGGCGCGGGGCGGGTCGAGGAGCTGGCCACGCCGCTTGAAGAGGCCCTGGGTGGTGCGAGCCGCATCAAGCGCATCGTTGAAGATCTGCGGATCTTTGGCCGCGACGACAAGCCGCGCAATCAGGCCGTCAACATACACGAGACGCTTGAACTGGCGGTCAAGCTGGGCGTGGCCGAGATCAAGCCACGTGCCACCGTCGTACAGTCGTTTTCAGCCACGCGACCTGTGTTCGGCGACCGGGGTCGACTGGAGCAGGTGTTCGTCAACCTGCTGGTAAACGCAGCACAGGCGATGCCAGAGGGTCAGGTCAGCCGCAACCGGATCGAGCTTCGCACCCGCGACGGTGACGACGGGCCCGATCGCGTTCTCATCGAAGTTGAAGACACCGGCCCGGGCATCTCACCCGAGGATCTCGAGCGCGTCTTCGATCCCTTCTTCACGACCAAGCCCGTGGGCCGCGGCTCGGGGCTGGGGTTGTCGCTCTGTCACGGCATCGTGACGGGCATGGGGGGACATATACGGATCGAGAGTCAGCCGGGCGTCGGGACCCGCGTGCTTGTTGATCTTCCGGCGGCGAACGTTGGCGATGCACCGGGCGTCCGGGAGAGCAACACCGAGCTCACCGCGATCGTGCAGCCGGGTTCGGGTGGCGTTCGCATCTTGCTGGTGGATGACGAGCCGCTGATCCGCCGCTCGCTGACACGACTGCTCAATGGCTACGAGGTCGCAACGGCGGCCAGCGGTCGGCAGGCGATCGAGATGCTGCGCAACGAATCCTTCGATGTCGTCGTTTGCGATCTCATGATGGGCGACCTGACCGGCATAGACGTGTATCGCGCGATTGAACTGGATTCTCCCCGGCTGAAGAACCGCGTCGTGTTTATCACCGGCGGTGCGTTCACGGATGCCACGCGTGAGTTCCTCGCGCGTACGACGAATCGCACGCTGAAAAAGCCGATCTCACGCAAGGAACTGCACGCCGCGATCGCCCAGGCGATTCGCTAGCTAGCGGCGGCGAATCAGCCCTGCGCCCTGCGGCGCGGGTGCCGGTGCCGGCGACGGATCCGGAGCGGGGAGGTTACTCTTGGCGTCGGCTGGCATGGGAGGCAGCGCGCGCCCACCGCGTGCAGCAGCGCCGAGCTGACTGTTCACGTTCGAAGGCTGCATGCCACCACCGCCGCGCTGAAACCCGGCGCCGGCAGGCGGGTAACCCATCGAAGGATGCACCACCGGTCCGGGCCCGGGCATTTGTGGCTGGTGCACGACATCGGGCGCTGGCATCTGCGGCGAATCGGGCTCGACGATGCGACGGGCGCGATCATAGCGGTCAAGCCGTCGACCGCGCACCAGCGGATACTGGTTTCGGTAGTACTGATTGTAGTAAGGCCAGTAAGACCAGAAGTAATCGTCATACGCTCCCTGCCAGGTGTAGTAGCCGCCGACCTGCACGAAGAGCGAGGAGACCGGGCTCCACAGGTGCTGATGGGGTCCTGTCATGAAGCACCACGAGCCCGTGTTCACCGGTTCGTTGGGGTGAGCGCCGTGATACGGATAGACCCGTCCGCCCTGATGTCCGAAGTCGACCGGGTCTCCACCGAAGATGTAACAGTCGTCGCGCTCGGAGAACAGGCGCATGTCGACCGGAGGGTAGGGATGAAAATGGAGCGCGTCCTCGTCGTGCCAGTTGCTCGGTCGCGCCTCGACGGTCGGATCGGATGGATGCGAGCCGATGTAGCAATAGCCGTTGTTTCCCGGCCGTGGCACCCGCTGCACCACCGGGGGGACAGGCGGCTGCGCGTTGGGCTGGATCGTGGTGCCGGGCGCAGGTGCGCCAAAATCGGCGAAGTTGCCGTAGTTGGCGCCCGGCGCGTCGAAGGCCGGATCCTGCGCGAAGGCCTTGCCCATCTGAACGCGCCCGATGCCAAGGGAAACCGCCAGGGTGGGACCGGCCACCACCAGCGCAGACAACGTGATCCAGTAACGCAACATCGAGTTTGTCCTTCGACGCCGCCATGACCGCGAAACTTCGTGTGCCATGGAGACAAGGCTAGCGTATGCAAGGCGGAGGCCGAAAGAGCGTTTTCGCCCGTCTCAGTGATAACAGGGGTTTAAATGCCCGGGCCTGCCCGGACCCCGTGAAAAATCCACCACAGGCGAGGCCCGGGGTGTGCCCGTGCGGCCCGATCTTCCCTCTGGCCCACGGCACGCGTTCTGGCGCTTTCTGTGATAAACCCCGGGGCATGTCGGATCAGCCACTCACCATCGAAGCCAAGCTCTCCCAGATTTTGAAGGACGCGATGCGCTCCAAGGACTCACAGACGGCCGATAGCGTCCGGATGTTGAAGACCAAGCACATGGAACGCCGCACCGCGGCCGGCTTCAAGGGCGAGCTCGACGACAGCCTCTGGCTCGAGGTCATCACCGCCTACCAGAAGCAGCTGAAGAAGACGCGCGATGAATTTGTCGCGGCCGGCGATCGTGGTCAGGAGGCTTTGCCGCAGATCGATTTCGAGATCGGCTTCTGCGCACAGTTCTTGCCGTCGCTCGCGAGCGAGGCCGAGACACGGGCCATCGTGTCGGAGACCATCGCGCGCCTCGGTGTCACGGATGGCAAGCAGCAGGGACGGGTCATGGGTGAGATCATGAAGTCCCACAAGGGCAAGGTGGACTCCGCCATCGTGAAGCAGCTCGTCGCCGAGCTGCTCCCCTGATTTCCCGGTGCGCGCCGGTCTACTTCAGGCCGGCGCGGCGCAGGTTTTCGAGGATGTGACGGGTCGCGGTCGAGCGGTTGAGGGTATAGAAATGCACACCCGGTGCGCCGGCCGCGATGAGTCCCTCGCACTGCTCGGTTGCATGGGCCACACCCAGGGCCTCGACGGCCGGGCCATCCTCACGAATGCGATTGAGCGCCTCGTGTAGAGCCTTGGGAATGCTGGCGCCGCACATCTGCGTGAAGCGCTCGATCTGCGCCGCGTTCAAGATCGGCATGATCCCGGCGATCATCGGCACCGTGACGCCCGCCTGCCGCGCGCGTGATACGAAATCAAAATAGAGGGCGTTGTCGAAGAAGAGCTGGGTGATGAGGAAATCGACACCGGCGTCGACCTTCCGCTTGAGGTGCGCGAGATCCCGTTGCGGGTCGCGACACTCAATATGGGTTTCGGGGTAGGCCGCGGCGGCCAGGCAGAAGGCGTTGCCGTGGCGCTGCCGGATGAAGGCGACGAGCTCGGAGGCATGGGCAAAGCCATCGGGCGGCGGCTCGAAGTGGTCCGTACCGGCCGGCGGATCGCCGCGCAGCGCGATGATGTTGGTGATGCCGACCTGCAGCAACCGATCGAGCACCTGGGCTATCTCGTCGCGGCCAGCGCCAACGCAGGTCAGGTGTGCCATGGCGGTGATCCCCAGCTTGCCCTGAATCCGCCCCACGAGGTCGATCGTGCGATCCCGGGTCGAGCCGCCGGCGCCATAGGTCACGGAAACATAGGCCGGCTGCAGGCCCGAGAGCTCGGCGACGGTCTCTTCAAGTCGTCGCGTCCCCTCGTCGGTCTTCGGGGGGAAAAATTCGAAGGAATAGAGCGGTCGTCCACCGCCCAGCAAGCCGGAGATCTTCATTGCGGGGGGCCATCTTAGCGAAACAAGACGGAAATGCTGCAAATCGTGCCCTAGACAGGGCTTGCAGGACCCGTGGCCGCCGTGCCATGTTCGCGGCCAAATGACGACAAAAGCCATCATCAAGAGAATCTCAGCCCGTGAAATCCTGGACTCCCGCGGCAACCCAACGGTTGAGGCAGAGGTCGAGCTCGAAGGTGGCGTTGTCGCCACGGCCGGCGTGCCCTCGGGCGCCTCGACCGGCGAGCACGAGGCCCTCGAATTGCGCGACGGCGACGCCAAGCGCTTCCAGAAGAAGGGCGTGCTCAAGGCTGTTGAGAACGTTCAGAAGTACATCGCTCCGGTCCTGGTGGGCCGTGATGCGTTTGACCAGGCCGGACTCGACGCCGCCATGTTGAGCGCCGACGGAACCGCCAACAAGGGCAAGATCGGCGCGAACGCCATTCTCGGCGTTTCGATGGCCGCTGCACGCGCCTCGTCGCTGGCGCTCGACATCCCGCTTTACAAGTACCTCGGCGGACCGAACGCCCGCGTTCTCCCCGTGCCGCTCATGAACATCATCAACGGTGGTGCTCACGCGAACAACAAGCTCGACTTCCAGGAGTTCATGATCGCGCCTGCCGGTCTGCCGACCTTCGCCGAGGCGCTGCGCGCTGGCGCCGAGATCTTCCAGACCTTGAAGAAGATCTTGCACGACAAGGGCTTCCCCACCTCGGTCGGTGATGAAGGTGGCTTCGCCCCGAACCTCGAAGGCGCCGAGCAGGCTTGCACGGTCGTCATCGACGCGATTGAAAAGTCTGGCTACAAGGCCGGCAAGGACGTGTTCCTCGCCCTCGACGTGGCGTCGAGCGAACTGTACGACAAGGCCTCCGGAAACTACGTCTTCAAGAAGGAAGGCAAGACCCTGGACCGCGCTGGCATGATCAACCTCTACAAGACGTTGTCTGAAAAGTACCACGTCATCTCGGTTGAAGACGGCATGGCCGAGAACGACTGGGACGGCTGGGTTGAGTTGACCCGCGCCATCGGCAGCAAGGTGCAGCTGGTCGGCGACGATCTCTTCGTCACGAACCCCGTTCGCATCAACGAGGGCATCAAGAAGGCCGCTGCCAACAGCGTGCTCGTCAAGGTCAACCAGATCGGCTCGCTCACCGAGACGCTCGACGCTGTCGAGACCGCGCACCGCACGGGCTGGACGACCATCATCTCGCACCGCTCGGGCGAGACCGAGGATTCGTTCATTGCCGACCTCGCCGTCGCCACCCGCTCCGGTCAGATCAAGACCGGCTCGCTGGCCCGCTCGGAGCGCGTTGCCAAGTACAACCGCCTCCTCAAGATCGAGTCCGACCTCGGCGGCACGGCCATCTACCCCGGCCTCTCTGCCTTCAAGGCCCGCTAGTTACCGGACCGTCCGCGTCGGCGCCTGAACAGCGTCGACGCGAGTCCCAGGCCCAGCAGGAGCGCGAGCGAGGCTCCCTCCTGCCTGGGTGCGTGGGCGAATGAACAGCCCCCCGCCGAGCGTTCGGCGGAGCTCCCTTCGGAGGAGCCCCCTGTGGACGGGGACATCGTTGGGCCGTCGTCCACCGGATCGTCAGGCGTCGGCGTTTCAGGGACGCTCGCCACGATGGTGCATCGACCCTCGATGCATTCCGAGCCGGGTGTCTTGCAGATGTCGTCGCCCTCATCCACCTCACCGTCGCAGTCGTCGTCGAAGTAGTTGCAGGTCTCGACACGTGGCTTGCCCGGCGTGCAGGAGACCGAGGGGCCGCAGCCTGAGGAGAGTCGGCGGCACCAGCCGACGCCACAGTCGGTCCGTGCCTCTTCATCCGTACGGCCATTGCAGTTGTCGTCGATGCCATTGCAAAGCTCGGTCGCGCCGGGATTGATGGCCTTGTTGTTGTCGTCGCAATCGCCTTCGCCGACGCCATAACCGGCCGTGGCGCCACAACCCATCTTGCTGGTGCTGCCAGGGCGGCCGTAGCCATCGCCGTCACCATCTTCAAACAGCGCGACGATCGGCAGTCCCTCGTCGATCATGTTGTTGCAGTTGTCGTCGCGCTGGTTGCAAACCTCGGGATTGCCGGGAAAAACGCGCTCGTCGTTGTCGTTGCAATCGTCGGCCGCTGGCGCGAATCCGACAGGCTTGCCGCACGCCTTCATCTCGAATTCTTCGCCTGCCCGTCCGTGTCCGTCGCCATCGAAGTCGCGGTAGTAGGTTTCACCTGTCGCGCAGCCGATGGCCAGTGACGTGGTGGCCGTGTTTGAGCTGTCGCCGGTTCGGCGCGAGTCCATGTTGGCGCCCACCACGGCGACGCCAAAGACGACGCCCTTGGTGTTCGCTGCGGGTTTCCAGTCCGCGAGAAAACGTACCACGCCACCCGTGGCGCGTTTGGGGGTGCTGTGGACAATGGAGGTGTCCATCACCTTTGTGCCCTCACCGTTTACCGGGACGAAGGCTCCCTCACCGCCGTCGGACCACAGCGAGATGCCCGCGCCGGCGGCATTTTCCACGCGCACCTCAATGCGGACCGTCTGTCCGGCGGTCAGCACGGGTCCCATTGGCACAAGCGAAACCCGGGGTGTCGTGCCCGAGTTGTGACAGCCCGAGCAACTCTGCGAGGCGATGCCTCCCAGCTTGGCAACGGCAGGTCGGGGCATAAGCCCCACGCCAAGCAAAATCGCCAGCAGCCAGGTGCGCATAGGGGTAGGGGGGCGTCGAGACAACAACTTCAACATCTCTTTGTTCGCGTGGCGGCGGGTGGAGGGACTGAGAGTCACGAAAATTAGCACAGACAGGGTTGAACAAAGCTTAGACGCCGGTTGGTGCCACCTGCGTCTCAAAAATTCGTCGCTGTAGGGCATTCGGGCCATTCGATCGGGCTGAAACAATGCGTTGCGTTAGAAAGGCAGGAAAATTGCTTCCTGCGGTCGGGGCTGCGAACCTTTTGGCACCGATGGCCCTTGCCGAGCTCACCCTGGGTACTGAACCCGGATTTGCGGATATGACCCTGGCCGTGACGACGGCGACCTCGGGGTCAGGTCTGCGCTACCTCGCCACGGCGCAACACCAGGGGCAGGAGGTCGCAATCTCCGTGGTGCTTCATGGCCCGTGGATCGCAGGCCGCCTCGACAGCGAGGTGCAGCTGACCGTGTATCGAGGTCGCGTCGAGCTGATTCGCACCGACCCTCGCTCGGATGTCCTCGTCACGGTGATGGACGGGTTGTACGGAACAGCGCTGGGTGCACACCGCATGCAGAGCCGTGTTGCGTTTCCGGCCGTGTCACTCGCAGGCGATCCGGCGCATCCGGAGCAGGGGATGGTGAAGCTCAAGCTGTTTCACGGTGATGAAGGCTCGGCCGACTATTTCGAGCTGTACCTCAACCTTGATGCACGCCAACAACGGCTGCAGCTGCGCGAGAAGGATCCGGCGTACCGCGCGGCTGTCGTGCGAACGCTGATGGCTCAACAGCCCTGACCCCGTCACGGAAGTGAGTCGGGGCTCGCGTCGCGCTCGTCCGGCGGCGTGACACCAGCATCGGGCAACGCCTGTATGGCGGCCGCTTCCCGGGCCTTGTTGCGCGCGATGATCTGATACTTGGCCCGGTGAAGGTAGGCCACGGTGGAGATCAATCCACCACCCACCGCAAGGGAGACGAACACCTTGCCCATGATGCTGCCACTCGGTTTGACGCTGGGGGCCACCCGGTTTCCCTAGCATGTTTTCTTCGCAAACTGCCTTTGGTTGAGGTACATAACGCGACCCCAACCCATGAAAGAAGCCGTCTTTACAGGTCCAAGCAGTGCCGGAACGGGCGTGTTCGCCCGCCGAAGCTTCACCGCGGGTGAGACGGTCGGAACCATCACCGGGGCCAAGACCATGGCGCCACCCAATGGCTACCAGATCGAGTTTGGGGATGAGCTGTACTGGGAGCCGGCTGCACCCTTTCGTTACCTGAACCACTCCTGCGAACCCAACTGCGAGGTTTGGTTCGTCGAGGACGAGGACAATCCGGAAGAATCCGAGCTCATCGTCCGCACCCGGCGCCGCGTCGAACCCGGTGAAGAGCTGTGTTTCGACTATCAGTGGCCCGAGGACGATCCCATCCGCTGTTCTTGCGGAACGCCCAGCTGCCGCGGCTGGGTGGTCGAGGATGTTCTCGTTCCGCATACGCGCCGTGCCCATTACCGGGCGCTCGCAAAACAAAAGCCTGCCGCCGCGCTCTCGAAGGCAAACTTCTTTCATTTGTTGTCACCCCGTGGCCAGCGCTTTGCGCGCATGGAAACACCGAAGGCCGGCAAGGCGGCGCTTCACGAGCGGATGCGCGTTTACGAAGATCTGCTCGACCCAAAGGCCGAGAAGCGACTTCGTGCGGCGCTCGACAAGGACCTCTATCCGGTGATGCGTTTGCACTCGCGGCGCGTTCCCGGTGCCGATTCAAAGCTGCAGGGTGCAGGGTCAGAACGTCACCGCGTGGCCAGCGTCGCCGATGAAAAGCGCGCCATTGCGAGCGCGCTCGAGAACACGGGCATCGCGTCGTTGTTTCGATCCATCGAATTTCACGATCTGGCACAATCGCTCTCCGGCCTGCGTCTGCAGCGTCGCTTCGATATTCAGGTCCGTTGTTACGAGGCAGGCGATCACTGTGCGTCGATCGCCTTGCAGAAACAGGAACGCAAAGCCTTCGCCGACGGCGTCGACGTTCAGCTGACCCTGTGTTCACCCACGGTGCAGTCGCAGTGGATCGTCTACGAGGATGACGGTCACTTCTCTCGCGTCGCCAACGTGGCGAGCCCCGGCGTGTTCTCGGTTTACCGAACGCCTTTCTCGCACTACACGACGCCGCTCGTGCTCAAGCCTGGTGCGACCCGTGGCTCACGCTGGGTCATCTCGGCGCGCCTGCAGCGCCTCGGCAAGTAAGGGCTAGCGCGCGCCGAGCACGTTGCGCGCGATGACCATGCGCTGAATTTGGCTCGTGCCCTCGTAGATCTGCAGCAGCTTTGCGTCGCGCATGAGCTTCTCCACCGGGTACTCCTTGGTGTAGCCGTATCCGCCGAAGATCTGCACGGCATCGGTCGCGACCTGCATGGCGGCGTCGGCCCCGAAGGCCTTGGCGTAGGACGAGACAATGCTGTCCACCTGGCCCGAGTCGATGGCGACCGCGGCCTTCTGATACAGAAGGCGCGTGGCCTCGTAGGCGATTGCCATGTCCGCCAGCATGAACTGCACGGCCTGGTGTTGTGCGATGGGGACACCGAAGGTCTTGCGCTCAAGCGCGTAGGCCCGCGATTCTTCGAGCGCGCGGCGCATGATGCCGGCTGCACCGGCGGCGATCCAGGGGCGGGTGCGATCGAAGGTGCGCATGGCGATCTTGAAGCCTTCGCCCTCCTTGCCGACGACGTGCTCCGGGCCGAGCTCCACGTCCTCGAACAACACGTCCGTCGTGTTGGAGGCGCGCTGGCCCATCTTGTTCTCCTTCTTGCCGACCGAGACGCCTTTCGTATCACGGGGCAGCACGAAGCAGGTGATCCCCTTGTGGCGATCGGTGCCCTCTGCGCGGGCGAAGGTCACATAGAAATCCGCGACGCCGCCGTTCGTGATCCAGCGCTTTTGTCCGGTGAGAAAGAACCGATCACCGACCTTGCGGTAGCGCGATTTCATGCCGGCCACGTCCGAGCCGGCGTCGGGCTCGGAGCAGGCGTAGGCCGCGAAGAGCGGTTTTTCCAGCAGGCGACCGAGGTACGTTTTTTTCTGCTCGGCTGTGCCCGCCAGAATCAGCGGCATCGAGGCGAGTGAGTTGCCAGCCATCGTGGTGTTGACGCCGGTGCAACCGAAGGAGATCTCCTCCAGCAGCAGACAGTGCGACAGGCATGACAGACCAAGGCCGCCGTCGGCCTCCGGAACCTCGCAGTTGAGCAGGCCCGTTTCCCAGGCCTTCTCACAGATTGCGCGCGGGAACTCGCCTTTTTCATCGAGATCTGCCGCCACCGGGATGATCTCGTTGCGGGCGAAGTCTCGCGCGGTTTGTACGAGCGCGTTCTGTTCTTCGCTGAGGTCAAAGCTGATCATGGGGCCTCCTCCGGTTTGTTGGTGTCACCTGATTTTGCGCGCGCTGCCGCACGCTCGGCTTTCTTTTGCTCCCGCGCGGCGGCGCGTTCGGCATCAAGGCGAATCTGCTCTCGCGTGGCCCGTGCGCCCATCACAAAGCCAAGCACGATGCCCAGCACCAACACCACGGGGATGTAGATGAAGTGGCTTGAGGGCGGCAACTGCAACACGGCGTTCAGCTTCCCAGTTTGCGCTTGAGCTCGGCAATCTCGGCGTTGGCACGGCCAAGCCCGCGTGCCACCGAGATGACGTAGACAAGGAGCGCCACCCAGATGAAGCCGTAGGCCCCAGCGATGAAGGGGTTGGCTGCGATGGTGGTCGGATCTTTGTCGGGCACCGGCTGATATTCATCGGCTGCCAGCGCAGACAGCGGTGCGAGGAGGCTCAGCGCGAGCGCCGAGGCCGGCAGGAGCCCGGAGCGGAACAGTTTTTTCAAGGTCGTCATGGTTGGTTCTTTCCTAGGCTTCCAGGTGGTCCTCGACGTCGAGCGCCAGGGTGTCGAGCTCATCGCGGGCTTTCTCAAGGTGTCCTCGCAGGACAAAGAGCACCACCCACAAGAGGGTGAACATGCCAAGCGAGGTGAAGAACACGCCCATCATCTCCTTGCCGAGCGTCGGCACCACCGTGGTCTTCGGGTGAATCGTGCGCCAGATGTGCACGGACAGGTAAACGAGCGGCACATCCGCCGCGGCAAACAGGGCGAGCGCCGCTGCCAGCTTGCGGGACGCGGGGCCACCAAATCGGCGGGCCATCACATAGGCCACCATCACGAGCCAAAGCAAGAGCGAGCTCGTCAGGCGCGCATCCCACTGCCAGTACACGCCCCAGGCGACGCGTCCCCAGAGCGGCCCGGTGACGAGGGTGCAGATGCCAAACAACACGGCGAGCTCGGCAGACACACGTGCGACGCGATCGCCGCGCATCGAGCCCTTGAAGAGATACGCGATGCTGCCACCGGCGCAGACGAAGGTGGACAACATCAGAAGCCACGCGCAGGGCACGTGATAGTAGAAAATCTTCTGCACGGGTCCCATGGTCCGTTCGATGGGAGCCTGAACCACCATCTGCGGCAGGTATGCGAAGCCCAGAATGCACAGGACCACGGCAGCCATCCAGACTGCACCGGGGCCACGGCTACTCGGCGTTGCGGCTTGGTTCGCCATTGTGTTTTGCATGATACCTCAATCTCCGCTCAGCACGGGCTCGAACGCCCACAATCCAAGGACCACAAAGATGCCACCCGAGATGCCCAGAAACTGGGTCCAGAACACGGCCGAGCCGAGGTCCGCGCTCTTGGGATCGAGCAGCAGGCTGGTGGCGCGTGCGCCCGCTATCAACACGGGCAACACCAGGGGAAAGAGGAGCGCCGACAGCAAGACATCGCGGCTCTTCGAGCGCAGGAGCGCCGCAGAGAACACCACGCCGACCGCCGCATAGCCGAAGTTGCCGAGCACCAGGATGAGCGCGGTCCACAGCAGGTGGCTGCCAAGCTCGGCCGAGAAGAACATCGCGGTGAGCGGCACCACGATGACCTCGACGCTCGCCATCAGGACGACGACGCCCAGCAACTTGCCGAGGTAAATCGCAGAGCGCGCGATGGGCGTCAGCAAGAGCGCACGGATGGCCTCGCCGTCCCGTTCGCGATCGAAGGTTCGGGACAGGGCGACCGTGCCCGAGAAAAAGACGCTCACCCAGAGGATGCCCGAGGTGACCGATGGGCTGAGGCGTTCGCCGCCGACCGTGACGAAGGCGAAGGCAAAGGCGAGCACGATGACGACCGCGAGGTATCCCATCGTCAGCAGGATCTCGCGGCTCTTCCACTCGATGCGCAGGTCTTTGGCGGCGATCCGAAGTACCTGTGTTGCGAATCCAGGGACGGATACGGACTCACGCGGCAACACGAAGGGCCTCCTCGTAGAGGGTGCGCAGCTCGGCTTCGGACATCGGCGCATCGAGCGTACGATCCATCGCGAGTCGTCCCCGGCGGAGCAGAAGGATGCGGTCCGCGATCGTCGCCGCAAGGCCGAGATCATGCGTGATCACGATGACCGTGCGTCCCGCCTCGCGCGAGCGTTGAAGATGTCCAGCGAGCCACGAGGCGCCCGTGGGATCGAGGGCCGCGCTTGGCTCGTCAAAGAGGAGCAGCGCCGGGTTGTGCAGGAGCGCACGGGCCAGCGCCAGGCGTTGCTGCATGCCTCGTGAGAAGGCACGCACGGGCAATTCGAGGCGTCCTTCCAGATCTTCGGCGAGCCCAACCGACTTCAGACTCTCTGCGAGCGCCGCGGGAGCCAGCTGTTGCCCGTAGAGCGAGGCGAAGAGCGTCAGGTTCGCGCGCGCCCCGAGATCGGGATAGAGGCCCGGTTCGTGTCCAACGTAGCCGATCTGCGCGCGCATCGGCGTTCCAGCGACGAGCGGCTGTCCCTGCCACAGCACGGTGCCTGTTGTCGGTGCAACCAGCGTCGACAGGATGCCCATCAGGGTGCTCTTGCCGGCGCCGTTTGGCCCGAGCACAACCGAGATGCGCCCGGCGGGAAACTCGGTGGTGATGCGGGACAGCGCCCGGTGACGCCCGTAGTTCTTGCAGACAGCCTGAAGTTGCAGGCTCACCCCGCGCGGCCTCGATCAAGTGCCGCCACTTCCTTGTAGATGGACTCAAGCTTGCCAACCAGATCCTGGCGGCGATCCATCAGACCCGGGTCGTCACGTCCGGAGAGGCGTTGCTCCTCCAGCGCCTGCAGATCTGCGAACAGCTTCTCGCGGCGCTTCTCCAGCTCGGCGCGCTGGGCCACGGTCGTGCCGCTTTGCTTTCGTACCACAAGGCTGCCCACGATGGCGAAGAGCACGAGCAGCGCCACCAGGACGGCGGTCACGCGGTGTCCGGTGCGGCTCAGGATGGGGTAGCCGGTGACCGTGAACTTGATGGGCTGTCCGGCCTTCAGGTCCGGCATCTTGTAGCGGTGAACCTGCACACCGGTCTCCATCTTTCGCACGTCCAGATATTCGATGCCCTCACCCTTGATCTCCAGCTTGCCCATCGGGCCTTCGGGGACCAGCAGCAGGGTCTCGGTGAGCGACACCGGGAACGTCTGCGTGAAGGTGAGCTCGGGATCGGCATCGGTCGGCATCAGGAACGCAAAGCGTGCTGCGGTTTCTGCCCGGCTTCCCGCCGATGGCATGATGCGCGCGCGCATCATCATCGCCACGCCGGGTTCAAGTTCAAGCGGCGTTCCCTCGGCCATGGCCTGCGCCTGTACGAAGCCAGTGGGCAGGTCAAAACGCAACGCACCCGGCGAGGGATCGTACATCGTGGTGCCGCTGTTCTGGATGGTCAGGTTCTCCTGAACGACGACGCCGCCTTCTCGGTACTCCATGACGATGTACGAGGGCGAGGCGGTGAGCAACTTGGACGCGTCCTTGGTGCTCTTCAGTGGTTCGAGCAAGGCGCGCATGCCCGCAGTGGCCGGCATGCGAAAGGGTTGGCTGCCAACCCGCATGCCACCAAGCTCGGTCACGGCGACAAAGCCATATTCCACGCCTGTGGGCAGATCCGACAGGCGCGCGGTACCAGTATCGTTGGTGGTGGCCTCGTAGGCCTTGACCGCGCCATCCCTGGCCATCTGTGCGACCCGGACAATCTGATTGCCAACGGGTTTGCCTTCGGCGTCCATCACGCGGACATCCAGAACACCGGGAGACAGCTCGCTGGCCTCGTCGACCTTGCCGACCATCGCGGAGATCTCGAAGCGGCTTTGCTTCTGCTCGAGATCGACCGGGGCTTCGTCCATCGGCGCGGGTTCTGCACCGATGCCCGCTATCAACATGATGCGGACGCCACCTGATGACGGCATCGCGAAGTTGGTGGAGGCGAGTCGCTCGCCATCCACCTCGGCCTCGGCATGAAAGATCGTCCCGGGTGCGATCCCCTCGAAGAGGGCGCGACCATCTGCCCCGGTTGGCGCCATCTTCGTCGTACGGTTTCCCTGTTCGTCAGCGAGCGTCGCGACGACGTTGACCTTGGTCACCACGTCGGCGGGTGTCTTTCGCGCAACACGAATGCTGACGCTGCCCGCCTCAAGATCCGAGACCGGCAAAGGCCGTCCGGCCATCGTCTTGAGATCCGGCATCTGTGCCCAGGCGGCCGGGGCGGACAGGACCAGTGCAATGAGCGCGACCCACAAACGTTTCACGAGGCGTCTCCCGAAGCTTTGCCACCGGCGCCGAGGCGTGTCTTCAATTCCTGTTCGATGAGCGCGCGGAAATCGTCGCCTGCCTCCAGCTCGGCGATGATGCGCATCGCCCGGCTGCGGTAGCGCGAGATCAACTCCTTGTGATCGTCGTCCGAGATCTTGCGCATCTGATAGTCGAGTTCGATCTCCTTGAGCGCCTTCAGCACCATCTGCTTGTCGCGTTCCAGATCGCGCTTGCGCACGGGATCTTCACTGACCTGCAGCGCGGAAGAGCCGTCGGTGACGATGGGCTCAAGCGTGCGAAAGGCGGCATAGGCCGTGAGCAGGAGCGTCATCCCACCGAGCCCCAACATCACGAGCGGCGCGCCCATCTGGAGATCAAGGGCGAGCCCGAATGCGAGGCCTCCCGCTGTTCCCAGAACGCAGAGGGCCGCTATGACGAGGCGCGGGTATTTTCTAGTGGAGGTGGCCACGGCGGAGGGTTCTATTCCAGGCGATCGAGTTCTTCGTCAAGCTTATCTTGCAGCTCGCTGTTCACGTCTTCTGCAGGCGCTGCAGCTGCCGGGGCGCTGTCGGCGCCTGGCCGTCGCTTCGAGAACCGCATGGCCACGAAGACCAGCAAGGCTGCGCTGCCAACCCCAAGACCGTAGGGCAGGGCCCAGGCGAGGCGGTTGATGCCCTTGTCGACCGGCGCTGCAAGGACGGCCTCGCTGCCGTAGCGCTCGACGAAGAACTTCATCACATCCTCACGGGTCTTGCCGGCCTCGAGCATCTCGCGGATCTCGGCACGCTCCTTGGGCGCCGGATCGCACTCGCCGCCGCAGTCACCCAGCAGGTGGCGGCAGCCGCACATGCACATGAGGTTTTTGTTGAGCCACTGCAGATCGGCCTCGACCTTTGCCTTGTCGACAGCGAAGGCGGGCGAGCCCGACAGCAACATGCCGGACAGCAACAGCACGCCCGCGACGGTGGCGCCCTGTTTGGCGAGGGCCTTTTGCTCGCGGGCCGTCACCGAGGCCAGGACACTCTCGGGCAGAAGCGCGATGCCTGTGCCGATGGCCAGCATCATGAAGCCAAACCAGATCCAGTCGACGAGCGGATTCGTGACCAGCTTGAAGTTTCCGACGTTCTTGGCGAGGTCGAAGTTGCCGAGGGTAATGTAGAGATCTTCCTCGGGCGCGCGGCGGATCGCGACCTCGGTGGTGCGGTCGTTGTTGGTGTTCTGGTAGTACCAGATGGCGGGCTCAAGGCGATCGACGACCTTGCCGTTCACGAGGATCGAGAAGTCTCCCGTCACCATTTCTTTCTGGCGATCTTCCTCGAAGCGCAGCTTCTCAAAGCGCAACACATATTTGCCGAACTTGGTCTCGCTGCCGGGCTCAAGCAGTACGTCCTCTTCCAGCTTGTAGGCTTGCCCCGCGAAGCCGATGAACATGAAGACGATGCCCACGTGGACGAGGTATCCACCGTAGCGACGGCGGCCACGCAACACCATGCCGACCACGGCGGTGAACCAGTCGCTGCCCGTGTTCTTGCGGCGAATGCGCGCGGCGCGACCGATTTCCTGCACCATGCCGGTGAGGGTAAATGCGCAGAGCGTGAAACACAGGACGGCGGCCCAGGATGAGCCAAGGCCACGGACCAGACAGTAAACGAGGGTCACCGCGGAGACGACGCCCGGGCCCACGAACTGATACTTGAGATGCGCCGTCGAGGCCTTGCGCCAAGCGATGAGCGGTCCGACACCGGTCAGAAAGAGCAGGCAAAGGCCGATCGGGATCATCCA
>Ga0169931_10005248_pt1 | contig 19792 bp, 14 predicted proteins | sample Kivu_15m_20L_FD_129675 | JGI IMG/M metagenome (GOLD analysis project Ga0169931, IMG submission 129675) | Freshwater microbial communities from Lake Kivu, Western Province, Rwanda to study Microbial Dark Matter (Phase II) - Kivu_15m_20L... | ecosystem: Environmental > Aquatic > Freshwater > Lake... | reverse complement strand
TTGTACCGTTTGATCAACTTGCGCTTCGCCTCGCCGCTGGCTACGGGCTATACGACAACCCCAGTTCCTGTTCTCTCTTTACTACTCTTACCCCCGCGCCCTCTGTGCTCTCTGTGTTTACCTCTCCTCCCCGCAGCTAAATCCGCTTCAGCGTCTCGGTCAGATACCGCCAAAACTTCTGCACGCTGCTGATTTGCACCTTCTCGTCGGGCGAATGCGCACCGGTAATGTTGGGCCCAAAGCTGATCATTTCCATCCCGGGAAAATGGCTGCCGATGATCCCGCACTCCAATCCAGCGTGACAAGCCTCGACGTGTGCCTCTCCGATGAACATCTCTTTGTAGAGCCCCGACATCAGCTTGACGATCGAGGACTCGGGGAGCGGCTGCCAGCCTGGGTAGTCGCTGTCAGTCTCGGCACTCGCCCCAAGGGCTGTGAATAAGGAGCAAATCACGCGGGCGACTTCGTCTCGCTCGCTGTCGACCGAACTCCGGGTCAGGCAGAGGAAGTCAACATGGTCTCCCTTCAGGGCAACGCTGGCCAGATTGTTGCTCGATTGAACCAGCCCCGGGATGCTGGGGCTCATTCGGAAAATCCCGTTGGGGCAAGCATCGACGATCGCAAAGAGCTTGGTTTGATCAGAAGTCGTCACGACCTTTTCGGGAGCCGCCGCGAGGAACTCGACATCGATCCGCATATCGGGATCGGTCAATTGATACTCTTCCCGAATCACTCTGCTCGTTTCACCGAGCCACCCAGCAAAGGCGTCACGGTCTTTCGGATTGATGGCTCCGGTGGCGAATGACTCACGCGGGATCGCATTCCGCAATCCTCCACCTTGCACGGCGGCGAGTTGGAATCCGAACCGCTGGGACGCTTCATACGCGAGCCGGTTCATCAGTTTGTTGGCGTTGGCACGCCCGAGCACAATGTCCATGCCGGAGTGACCACCTTTGAGCCCACGCACCGAGACTTTGACTCCGAGCGAGTCCTTGCCGGTAGTTTGCATGGCGACAGGAAGCTTTCCAGAGACGTTGACCCCACCGGCACAGCCTATTGTCAGAACGTGATCTTCCTCAGTATCCAGATTCAGCAGAATGCGACCGTGCAGCCAGCCAGCGGGCAGCGACTTTGCGCCGGTCATTCCAGTCTCTTCGTCGATCGTGAAGAGCGCTTCGATCGCTGGATGCTCGAGATCCTTGCTCGCCAAGATCGCCATGATGCTCGCAACGCCGATTCCGTTGTCGGCGCCGAGGGTCGTGCCGCGGGCTTTGACCCAATCTCCTTCGATAAACATGTCGATGCCTTGATTGTCGAAGTCAAAGCTCGAATCGGCATTCTTTTGCCAGACCATATCGAGGTGGGATTGCAGGACGACGGTCGGGCGACCTTCCCGGCCAGCAGTGGCTGCCTTGCGAATCAAAACATTCCCGACGCCGTCGACTTCCGTTGGCAACCCAAGTCGCTGTCCAAACTCCCGCATGAACTGCGTAACGCGAAGTTCGTTCTTCGAAGGCCGCGGCACGGCATTCAGGTCAGCGAAAGAGGCCCAGAGCGCAACAGGTTCAAGGGTGCGAATAGCAGTCATGAATTTACCTATGAAGCGAAATGCTTTTTAAGCCGAAACGTGAGCGGCCGCGAATCCTTAGGAATGTCCCAGCAAGGGCTACCGCCAGCCCGTTATCGACTTCGATTATAGCTGGATTCCTGTTCTGGTTTGATAACTCGAGGTTGGCTGTTGCCGAGCGGCGTTGACCTGTGCCTTGAAAAAATGCGAGTTCCGGCGAGGAACGTTTGGCTGGAATCGCTTTTGTGGCTGAATCGATCTGCCCTCTTAGAAACTGAAGCTGGACCTATCGAGCTTGGTGACCTCCGGCATGGCAGGCGTGCCGTTTCGCTTCTAAAAGGCAAAAAACCTTTCGCGCGGCGCTAACCGAGCCGCGCTCTTTGCGGTAAAACGTTCAGGAAAGCTCTGCTTCGACTGTTTTTCGTATCACTCAGGAGTCAAATCATGACCAAACTGCTGCTCATCGCATCGCTGCTTCTCTTGGCTGGCATCGCTAAAGCCAATGAACTCGGAAACGACGACAAGTCCGCAGCGCTCAATTTCAAAATGAAGTCGATTGACGGAAAAGACGTCGATCTCAACGACTACAAGGGCAAAGTAGTTCTCGTAGTCAACGTCGCCAGCCGCTGTGGCTTGACCCCGCAGTACAAGCAACTCCAAGCCCTGCACGATAAGTACGCAGACAAGGGACTGGTAATCCTCGGCTTCCCCTGCAACCAATTCCTCGGACAGGAACCTGGCAGCGAAGATGAAATCAAGACCTTCTGCGAATCGAAGTACGGCGTCGAGTTTCCGATGTTCGCCAAGGTCGAAGTCAACGGCAAGGGAGCGTGTGATCTCTATAAGCACCTGACCAGCTTGGAGCTCGCCCCTGTTGGCAATGGCGATGTTTCCTGGAACTTCGAAAAGTTTCTGCTCGATCGCGAAGGCAACCCGGTCGCTCGCTTCTCGCCACGCACCAAGCCAGACGACGCGCAAGTCATCTCGGCGATTGAAGCCGCACTCGGTGGCAAGTAATTGCTGAATCTGCTGACAGACAAAATCAAAACGGGAGGCGTCAAAAGCCTCCCGTTTTTTATGCGCCGCCTGAAAATAAATCGGCCACCACCCGACCTTGTGTCGGTGGAGCCATGACTAGCCAGCTACAGAGCAACCTTCCCCAGAGATTCTTTCAATCGGCGGTTTGAACCCTCATCCGCGGACGGAAAACCAGTCGGCCGATGCTTTGGGGCGGGCCGCACTTGAGCCTCGCCTCGCCGTTGGCTACGGGCTAAACGAAGAACAAAACCGAAGCCCGATCGTTGAAAGTCTGGGCGCTCAACGCGTCCAAAGAAAAGTCACCAACATCGCAACCCAGACCACATCCAGAAAATGCCAGTAACCCGCGCAGTGGTTGACCGCCCAGTGACGTTCGTGGTCATAGCGGTCGCGTTCAGCCTGATACCAGACCCAGCCCATGAAGATCAGCCCACCCAGCACGTGCAAGGCGTGCACGAACGCAATCGTGAACGACATGCCATAAGCCTTGGTCGATCCATCGCTAGCCGAAAAATGCTGGACGAGAAGGTCGCACAGCCCCACGCCCTGAATCAACGTGAACAGCAAGCCGCCCCAGAAGGCAAGCCGCAGGGCGAAGCGAAACCCGGGCTGGAGTTCTCTCCGCACGTGCCACGCAGCCCGCTCCAGCAAATAGCTGACCACCAGCAGCAGCCCCGTGCTCAGCCAAAACGTTAGTGGTACCTTCAGCGCGACATACTCCCGCGTGATCGGCTGAAACGCCTGCGTGCGGATGATGACATAGGTGGCGAGCGTCGCCAGAAAGAACATCGTCAACGAAGCAATGAACAGAATGAATACCAGCTTGGCCTGGTACAGGTCGCGCCGCGATGAAATCAGACTGAGCGACTGGCGAAGCATGGTGCAGCTCACAGGGGAGGTTAACCTCGGCGGCAACGTCCCAACAGGAAAAGAAACTCGTCGCCGAAGCAATTGGCATCGGCGGTCCAGCCAGTTGGCACTTAGGCTAACCCCCAACCGGCTTTCCTTAACCGTCTGGGGCTTTCCAGTTTAACTCGTTCGCCTGTCCTCACGCCAATTTGCGAAACCGCAGAATTAGAAGGAGTACTCGAATCGCTATTTCATCTCAGCCGGCGCGGCAGTCACTTGGTCTGCTGCCCGCGGGAAGGCATCAATGTCATTTTGGTAGTGGTCCGTATCGAGCATCGTAAAGCCGATGAACAACGAGACGAACACGAAGGAGCTGAGGAAAGCGATTAAGTTGAAAGCCTTGTCTCCATACATGTGCATGAAGAACATGCACACCAAGATCGCCTTGGCCGTGGCAATTGCCATCGCAACCAAGGTGCCGAACGGCCCCATCTTTCCCGAAGTGGCAACGGTCAGGATGGTCAAGAAAATCAGAGCGAAGAACACCGCCAGCAGCATCTTGATCGAAGCTGGGTGAGCAAAACTGTGTTCGTCGTGGTGATGATGATGTCCAGCCATGTGACTAACTCAAATTCAGGAAAGGTGAAAGGGTAAACCGCTCGCGTAGCCAGCCGACTCGTGTGGCCAGCCGATTAGGGCTAGTCGATCAGGTAAAGCATCGGGAACAGATAAATCCAGATCAAGTCGACCAAGTGCCAGTACAAACCGACGTACTCAACTGGACCGAAATAATCGCTCCGCCAGTGCCCCTTGAGCGAGCGGAAGTAGATCCACGAGAGGAACGCGATGCCACCGAGGATGTGGAAGGCGTGCAGACCCGTCATGCAGTAATAAATGCTAAAGAAGACGCCAACGTCACGGTCCAGTGACTTCGGGTCAGGATGGTGTGAATCATGATGTTCGCCGGCGTGGCCGTGCTCGCCAGCGTGCTCGCCGGTATGGTCATGCTGCTGAGCGGATGCCGCTGCTTTGTCGTCTGCATGCAACACTAATGGGCTGACCTGTGCCGTTCCCGCAGCTTCTCGCGCTTCGTAGTTCTTCATGTAAATCTGGCCGCCGAGGGCGCCGAGGAAGTAGCCCCCCACGGTAATCGCCAGTCCAGCGTAAAACTTGGACCAAATCGGCTTGGCCATCAACGTGGCGGTCACTGACGCTACGATGAAGACGCCCAAGAGGATTGCCGGGACGATGCTTAGCCAAATCAACCAGTCCGATACCCCAAGTTGCTGAGCGATGCCCAGTTTGGCTTCTTGGTGATCGAGCGTGTAAGCCCACATGCTGCGAACCAAGATCCCTTGATCCCATTTGTGGCTGTATTCAATTGCCTTGACGCCCAAGAAGATAGCCGCACAGACCATCGTGATGAGGGTATAAAAAGCCGTCCCCCGGTTGTTGGACATTTGGGAGCAACGAACTGCCAAAGCCATCGTCAAACTGCTGAACAGCAGGACGACCGTGTTGATACCGCCGAGGACTTTGTCCAGGAATACGTGTGCTTGCTGGAAGATCTCGGGATGGTGATATCTCCACAAAATGTAGGCCACGAACAAGCCGCTAAAGAATAGGACTTCCGTCACGAGGAAGACCCAGATCCCTAACTTGCCCGAGTCAAACTGCTGCTCGGCATTGTCGAAGTGGTGCGCAATGAACTCACCATGATCGTGGTGATCGTGATGATGGGTATCCGCCACAGCCATGATTGGCTCCCAGGATGGTCAGTATGAAGGCAATGAATCGAGGAACAGACTGCCTAAAGGGGCAGAAAAATCAACCACAATTAGTGCGTCACGGGCACGCGTTCGGGAACCTGATTCGGGTCCATGAACTCGCGTGCGACGTAAGTGTCGAGACCCTTGTCGTAGACCAAGGCGTCGAAGTCGTACGGGTCGTGGAAAATCGGCTTGTGGTCGAAGTTGTGGAACGAAGGAGGCGAGGAAGACTGCCATTCCAGCGAACCGGCACCCCACGGATTGCCCGCAACTTTGCGACCGAACCAAACGGCGTGCAGCAGCACGGCGAACGAAAGCACAATTCCAATTCCGAGCACGAACGCGCCAATCGTCGACCATTGGTGGAAGATTTGGAATTCAGGGTCGTAGCTCGCATAGCGTCGCGGCATGCCACGAGCACCCATGACGAACTGCGGGAAGAAGGTCAGGTTGAATCCGGCAAACACCAGGAAGCAACCGATGCGTCCGAGGAAGTCGTTGTACATCCGGCCAAAGAACTTCGGCCACCAGTGGAACATCCCTCCCAGGAAGGCCGTCAACGTGCCACCCACCATCACAAAGTGGAAGTGGGCAACGACGAAGTAGGTGTCGTGCAGGTGAATGTCGGTCGAAAGAGTCGCCAGGAACAACCCGGTCAGACCACCGATGCCGAACAAAAAGATGAACGACAAGGCGTAGCACATCGGCGTGTTCAGAGCGATCGAACCCTTATACAAGGTCGCCAGCCAGTTAAACACTTTCACCGCCGAAGGAATCGCAACCGAGAAGGTGATCGCACTGAAAATCAGGTTGACCACAATCGACTGGCCGCTGGTGAACATGTGGTGACCCCAGACGAGGAAGCCGAGCAAGGCAATCGCGACGCTGGAGAACGCAATAAAGGAGTAACCGAAGATTCGCTTCTGGGCATGGACCGAGATCAATTCGCTGATCACACCCATCGCCGGGAGAATCATGATGTACACGGCGGGGTGCGAGTAGAACCAGAAGAAGTGCTGGAACAATACCGGGTCGCCACCAAACTTGGGATTGAAAATGCCGATGCCCAGCATTCGTTCGGCAATCAGCATCAGCAGCGTGATGCCAAGCACTGGAGTAGCCAGAATCTGAATGATGGCTGTCGCGTAAAGCGACCAGAGGAACAGCGGCATGCCGTACCAGCCCATGCCAGGTGCCCGCATCGTGTTCACCGTCACCAAGAAGTTGATTCCGGTGAAGATGGAGCTGAATCCCAGAATGAAAGCGCCCATCGTGGCATAGACCACGCCGGTGTCGGTTTCAATGCTGTACGGCGTGTAGAAAGTCCAGCCCGTATCCAAGCCACCGTTCATCAGCGCGACGATCAGGAAGCCGGTGCCGAACACCCAGAGGTAGAAGCTGGCCAAGTTCAGCCGCGGGAACGCCACATCTTTGGCCCCGAGCATCATCGGCAACACCATGTTACCCAGTGCCGCAGGGACGCTGGGAATGATGAACGAGAAAACCATGATCGCCCCGTGCAGGGTGAACATCTGGTTGTAGACCTTGTTGGCGTTGTAGTTCGCGGCTTCGCCGAACAGCCATTTCAGCGCCAGGAAGCTGCTGTCACCGTAGTACAGGTGCGTCCGCAGCATCAGCGCGAAAAAGCCGGCCAAGAGCAAAGCCACGCTCACGCCGATCAGGTACATGATCCCGATCCGTTTGTGATCCAAAGTGAGCAGCCACGAGAGCGCTCCTTTAGAGCAGTTCAGGTAGTTCTTCTGTTCAGCGTGTCCGAACAGCTCATGTCGAACTTCTGCTGTAGCCATATCTCAACTCGCAATTCAAAAAACGAAAATTAGTCTCGAAATGTTTCGGTCAACTCGGAACTAGCCGCCAGTTCCTTCCGCAGGCTTGTCAGCTGCGGGTTCGGCTTTCGGCTCTTCCGTCTTCGCAGGTTCAGCAGCAGGTGCCGCTGAACCGTTTCCTTCCGCCCCGGTTGCCGGAGCGCCGGCTGTGTCACCGCTGCCTGGCTGCTTGAGGTGCTTGAAGTAGGCGATCAGGTAGTCGATATCTTGGTTGGAAAGTTTCCCTTCGAATGTTTGCATCTTGGAGACCGGACCGTAGCCCGCCACGACTTTCGCATTCGGATACTTAATGGATTCGCTGACGTAGTTCTCATCGACTTTGACTTTGGTGCCGTCGATCAGGGACTCCTCGCTACCCCAGATTGCATTCAGGGCAGGACCGGTCGCTGCAACACCATTGATATTGTGGCAACCTGCACAGTTCAGCTTGAACAGTCGCTCGCCGTTTTCCCAAGCCTTGTGGTCCTTGTTGATCCACTCAGTCTTGGCTTTGCGAGTCGCATCGTCCTTGTGAACGTGGCACCAAGTTTTCATCCCGGAGTGGTTGTCGCCGCAGTACTCCGTGCAGAAAACCCGAAAAATCCCGTCCATGGTTGGCTTGACGTAGTAGTACGTATAGCGGCCGGGCACCACGTCCATCTTTTGACGGAAGGCGGGAACGAAGAAGCTGTGCAGAACGTCTTCTGACCGCATCACCAGCTTGGTCGGTCGGTCCAAAACAAGGTGCAATTCGGAGGCTTGATCGCCGTCGGGGTAGGTAAAGGTCCAGTCCCACTTCTTACCCGTGACGACCACCTCTTCGGCGCCTTCAGGGGGATACTTCGAAATCAGGTAGTCCCACGCCCCCTGATAAAAAAACCAAACGAGAAGGATGCTCGGAAGAACACTCCAGAGGATCTCAATTGTCGTGTTGTGCGAGCTGCTCGGCTGAGGACAAACGCCCGGACGGCGGCGGTACTTGATCACGAAGTAGCACATCACCCCAACGATCGCAAGAAAAAAGGCCGTCGAGACCCAGAAGATGGCCATATAGAGCGAGTCATTGCTCCGGGCGATGCTCGAGGCCTGCTCCGGGAACCAGTAGCTGGAGTCCGGGCTGCGAGCCCCATTGGGTCCGAACTGGTCAACGTACTTGTTGACGTAGTCCGCTTGGCTGAGAAAGTTCAGGATTTGAGGAAACATGTCTACTCCCAAGACTGCCGATAAAAAGTCTTGCTTTAAGATGCGCTTGCAGGGGGCGCGTCGGAATTGATTAAACCATTGGAAGCAAGTGGCGATTCACCACTGGAGGCCGAGCCACCACTGGCAGCGCCACGTCGCTTACTACTAATCCAATAAGGAACCAATAAGACCAACAAGCCAATCGCGGTGGCCGCGCCAGCCAGCCGCATAATGCCAACTGCTGCCATCGTGTACTTGCCGGTCGTCTCGTCGTATACAAAGCATCCCGCCACATAGGTCAGAAAGATCAGCGGCGAGCCAATCTTGCCCGCAGCCGCATCGACCAGCGCCAATTTGACGGTGCCCGAAATGTAATCGAAGCCCTCGATGTAACGCACGACTTTCCCTTCGGGAGAAATCAGCAGGAACACAGGAGGATGCGAAAACAGTTTTTGATGCGGGATGTACTTGTACTTCACGCCGCACTGGTCGGCGAGTTTCTTGATGTTCTCTTTCTCGCCCGTGAGGAAATGCCAACCAACTTCGCTGCCAGTGCGGTTGTAAAGCTTGGTGTACTTTTCCTTCGTCTGTCGCGCCCGGGAAGCTTGTTCGTTGGGGTCGATGCTGACCGAAATGATCTGAAAGTCCTTCCCAGCCTCGAAGTCAATCTGCCGCAGGGCCATGGTGATCTTTTCGAGCTGGACACTGCATTGGCCAGGACAGTTTGAGTAGTTGAAAGAAAGCAGTACCGGCCGCTTGCCGTCAAAGTACTCGCCAATCGCAACTGCGTTGTTATCTTCGTCACGGAAAGGAATGGTCGGGTCGAGTAGAACACCCAGCTTGTATTCGACACCCGTGTCCTTAAGCGCCTCAGGTTGCCGCCCACCAGCAGTACTCGCCTTTGCCGCTTGCGCATCAGCAGTTTCCGCAGAAGACTGCTCCCCAGCGGCTTGATTGCTACCTGCCTCGGCGGCGCCCTGAGCGAACGAAGCTTTCTCCCCCCAAGGCGCAACGCCCACCAACTCGATCGCAATCAGCGCGAGCAGTGTGCAGACGAATTGGCGTGAAGTGTAGTGCATCGTATTGTTTCTATCGGAATTATAAGTCGCTTTTCGCCCCTAACAAAAACCGGAGTTACTCACCCGAGGCAACTTGTGAAGAAGGATTGGACGATTCGGTCGAGTTGGATGTTTTAGGAGCCTCAGACGGCTGTTTGAATTTTTCCAGAACCTGCATCTTGGCCTTCTCAATCGTGACTCGACCGGGAATTGATTGTCCGTCTTTGTCGGTTACGGTTGCCAGAATTGACCGTTGAGCTTCGACCTCGGCCCGAACCTTTTGATTGACGGCTTCGATTCGCTGCTGCTCAAAATGAGCTTGCCAGCGATAAGCCAAACCCTGAACGAAGCCAATGGTCAAGAAAGTCACAATCGCCGAAATCAAACCGACCAAAATGATGGTTCCGGTGTTGATGTCGTCGTACTGTGGGCGATTGGATACCTCGCCCGCAGCGGGACTGGAGTCAGAATGGCCGTGTGAGTGATGATGGTTGGTCATGGCAGTTTCAGGGTAACAGTCTGTCAGGGAGTCAGTTTCGGGCGGGTAAGCAACGCTTACGGGTTGACGTGATTGAGGGACTCGCCCAACCGTGGGTCTTGCTTAGGAACCAGCGGACGGTCGCCGGCAATCAAGCCGAACAGGGCGATGTACAAACCCACCATGCCAATCGCACAGGGGAAGTCGATCCACCAGCTGAACGGAAAACCGGCCTTGCCTTCTATCGGGTCGCCTTCGATGCCGTATCCGTATTGCGGCATCACAATGTAGAAGTGGTCGAACCAGTGAATGCAGAGAACGTAAATCGAAGCAAACAAGAGGTAGGTCTTGTTGCGCCGGACAGTCCGGGCCATCAAACCAAGGAACGGAATGAGCAGGTGGAAAATCAGCAGAGCCCAGCTCGCCTTGCCCCACGCGGAATCCCAAAATCGAAATTTGTACCAAAAGGTTTCTTCCGGAATGTTGGCGTACCAAATCAGGAGGAACTGGCTAAAGGCGATGTAGCCCCAGAAGAAAGTAAAGCCAAACATCAGCTTGGCGAGGTCGTGGTACTGGTCAACAGTAATCTCATCAGTCACCCGGCCGCTGCGCTGAAGCAGCAGCGCGGTGAGCGTAATCGCGGCCAAGCCTCCCAGCACGCCGCCGGCAAAGAAGTAAACCGGGAACATCGTGCTGAACCAGAGCGGCGAGAGCGACATCTCGAGGTCAAACGAGGCGAACACAATTGTCGAAGCGAACACGATCATCATCCAAGTGCTCGACCTCTGCATCTTCAGGGTCAAACCGACATCGCCAGTCTGATCCTGCTTGGTTGACTTGCCGAAGAAATTCCAGGCGAAAAATGCCCAAATTGCGAAGTAGGCAATCCAGCGAATCACGAACCAGTTGCGCGAGAGATAGTCGAGCTTCATCTGGAACAGCGGACCGCCTTCCTCCAGCCAACCGGCCTGATTCCAAGGATAAAGTTCGGCCCGGCCCAAAATCACTGGCACCACGATCGGGAGAAACAGCAGAGCGAGCGGAATCAAGCACATCGCAAAAATTTCAGCGATCCGGCGGACCGTGACGCCCCAAGCAGCCTTGGTCAGGTGCTGGATGATCACAAAGAACAAGCAACCCAGCGAAGTCGAAAGCAGGAAGCTGAAACTCGTCAGGTAAGCGAAACTAAACCGACGATATCCACCTGCCGCCTCGCCGAAGAAGAAGGCCATGCCGATCCCGATGGCAGCCACAAGCAAGCCAATGGGCACCAGTTTCACGCGGCCAGTGCTGAGCGAAATCAGCGGTGAAGTAATCTGAGCGGGTCGTGTGTTATGCATGGGAACAATGTCTATTCAACGTGTCGTTTGAAAGGGAAACCATCTCGGCGGTTGGCTTTTGACAGTTACTGCTGCGGCGGAGTCGCTCCAGTTGCTGGCTGGATTCCGGTCTCCTGCAAGGCTTTGACATACAGGGTGATTGCCCAGCGGTCCTCGACAGGGATCTGCGATCGATACGGGCCCATCGAGTTGCGACCATTGGAAATCGTGTCGAAGATCCGACCTACCGGCTGAACCTTGACCGCTGGGTCGTGGAGCGACTTGGCGGTTGTCCATTGAGCTTGTCCGGTTGCGGCTAGTGCGAGGGCTCGCTGGTTGACCCGCCCGTTGCCATTGCCGTCGTAGCCGTGGCAAACCGAGCAGTAGATTTCGAATCGCTGCTGGCCGCGCGCCAAAGTCTTCTCGTCGACTTGGAAAGGAGCGGGGAAGCTGTCGACCCAATCAGGCTCACCGGGGTACTGGCCGGTCGCAGGGTCTTGGCCGGCCGGGGCACCATCTTGTGCGTTTGGCCCACGGACCGAAACAAAGGTCTCGGCAGCGGACTGATCAGCCGTCTTAGGGGCCGGAGGCGGAAGCGTTCCCGGCTCGTAGCCGCGGAAGAAGCGGTCGTCTTCCTGCAAATCGCCCCGAGCAATCGTGCCGTTTAAAGGAGCACGCATTGCGCGGTCATCTGCGTAGAGATAGACGGGTTCCTTTTCCGTGCCGATGTTCGGGCTGACCTGCTGCGGCTTGTACTTGTCCTGCCAATCCATGTCTGGCACGACGTGCAGACGTGGGTGCCGGTTCGTTCCGCCGTAAGAACGGAAGATCATCACCGGTGGCACCAATAACAGGAACAAGCCAACCAAGGCGGCGAGCTTGAAAAATTTCGGGATCTCCTGGTCCGTCAGGTCTTCGTCGACGTGCTCAACGGCCGTCGCGCCCCACTCTTCAAATTGTTGCCGCGTGCGATTGGTATCGTACTTGGCATCGTCGGCTTCAATCATCAGGAAAAAGCGATCGTTGGTCGCTCGTTTGAAGCGGGCAATGCGGTGCAGTGGATTCGCAAACCGCGGGAGCTGATTGAAAATCCACATCCCGAAGAACGTGGCAAAGGCAGACGAGAGAATGATCACTTCAAACGTGACCGGGATGCTCGCCGGTGAAAGCTCCAGCGGCTTGCCGCTGATGTAGAAAGCATAGCCCGGGAAGATCTTGGTCCAGTCCACCGCATTCGTGTAGTACTGCATGATCAACGCGATCACGCAGCCTGTCATACCAATCGCCAGCACGAAGAAAGGGAGCTTGGTTCGGCGAATCCCCATCGCCGGGTCGATGCCGTGCACCGGAAAGGGCGAGTAGGCATCAAACTTCTGATAACCAGAATCGCGAGCGCGTTCGCAGGCCGCAACCAGCGATTCCTGGTTGTCAAACTGGGCCAGCAGCCCGATCGTCTTGGACTTCGGTCCGGCCGGCTTGGACGTCTTTGAGTGTGAGTGTGCCATGTTGGTCTTATCAGTCAAACGAATGGAAACAGTCAGGCATCAATCGAATTACAGTCGCGGTCGCCGGCTTAGTGGTTGGTCGCCGGATGAGCCGCATGCTCATCTCCATGGTGGCCGTGGTTGTCATGGGGAATCACGTTCTTCACTTCCGACATTGCGATCACCGGCAGGTACCGGCAGAACAGCAAAAACAGAGTGAAGAACAAACCAAAGCTGCCGATTAGCATCATCAAGTCGACGTAAGTTGGGCGGTAGTAGAACCAGGAACCCGGAAGGAAGTCGCGGCAGAGGGTCATGAGGATCACAAACCGCTCGAACCACATGCCGATGTTCACGAAGATGCAAACGATCACCATGAACCAGGGAGTCGTGCGGCACCACTTGATCCAGAACAACTGCGGGATGAACACGTTGCAGGTGAACATGATGAAGTAGGCCCAACCGAAGTTACCGAAAGCTCGGTTGTAGAAGGCGAACTGCTCGTTGCCGACGCCGCTGTAAGCCGCGATGAACAGCTCGATCGTGTAGGCCGTGCCGACCATCAAGCCGGTGGCCATGATGATCTTGTTCATGTTCTCAAGGTGGCGAATCGTGATCAGGTTCTCCAAGCCGTACAGCTTGCGGACCGGAACGAGCAGCGTCACCACCATCGCGAAACCGCTGAAGATCGCACCGGCGACGAAGTACGGAGGGAAAATCGTGGTGTGCCAGCCAGGCAGCTGCGAGACGGCGAAGTCGAAGCTGACGACCGTATGCACGCTAAGCACCAGCGGCGTGGCCAGGGCAGCGAGAATCGTGTAAGCCGTTTCATAGCGGTGCCAGTTGCGAGCCGAACCGGTCCAGCCGAGCGAGAGCAATCCGTAAACAAACTGGCCAATCTTTGATTTCGAGCGATCGCGGAAGGTCGCCAAGTCGGGGACCATACCCATGTACCAGAAAAGCAACGAAGTCGTCGCGTACGTACCGACGGCGAACACGTCCCAAAGGAGCGGGCTGCGGAAGTTCGGCCACATCGCCAAGTGCTCAGTCGGAACCGGGAAGAGCCAGTAGAAGACCCAGATTCGGCCGATGTGAATGCCGGGGAACGTGGCCGCGCAGATAACGGCGAAAATCGTCATCGCTTCGGCGGCTCGGTTGATGCTCGTGCGCCAATGCTGGCGGAAGAGGAACAAAATCGCCGAGATGAGCGTACCGGCGTGGCCGATACCGACCCAGAAAACGAAGTTCACAATGTCGAACGCCCAGTACGTCGGGTTGTTGTTACCCCAGACGCCGACGCCCTTGAAGAACAGGTGTCCAATCAGCGCACCGAAGACCAGCGTCAGCGAAAGGGCGACGCCGAAAATCGGCCACCAAATAGCCGGCTGCTTCTTCTCCCAGACGCCCGCGACCGCATCGGTCACGTCCGCGTAATCCATGCCGCCCAACACGAGGGGAGCTCGGTGCTTGCCGTCTTCAATCGTGTTGTCGAGTGATGTCAGGTCAACCGTGGCCATCGTTATCCAATCTCAAACGTCGAGTAAAAGTTACAGTTGATTTCGTCGATTTGCCGCTCGTGATTAAGCGTGCGGCTTGGCATCCACAGCAGGCTTTTCGCCCTTCTCCGCCCCATGTCGAGCCTCCGCCCCATGTCGAGCCTCCGCACCATGTCCAGCCTCCGCACCATGTCCAGCCTCCGCACCATGTCCAGCCAAAGTGTGGCGGTCATCCCAGTCAACCAAGGACGGATGTGGATTGCGAACGCGCGAGAGGTACCGAGTACGCGGGTAGTTGTTCAGCTCTTCGAGCATCACGTAAGCCCGCGGGTTAGCGTGAGCTGCGTGCACGTCGCTCTCAGGATGATTCAAGTCCCCGAACTTAATCGCGCCGGCCGCACAAACGTCTTGGCAAGCGGTCGTGATTTCGTTGGCGCCGATCGGCCGCTGCTCGTTCTTTGCCTTGATCTTGGTGGTCGAGATTCGCTGCGTGCAGTAGGTGCACTTCTCCATCACACCGCGGCTGCGGATCGTGACTTCCGGATTCATCATCATGTTCTGAATCGCCCGGTCGCCCGATGAGAGCCGGTCGGCACCCGGATACTTCAAGAACGTCACGGCATCCGAGTAATTCAAGTAGTTGAAACGACGAACCTTGTAAGGACAGTTGTTACCGCAATAACGAGTGCCGATGCAGCGGTTGTAAACCATGTCGTTCAGCCCCTCGGTCGAGTGGACCGTCGCAGCGACTGGGCAAACCGTCTCGCAAGGCGCGTTCTCGCAGTGGTGACAGGTGACTGGCTGGTGCACAACCATCTTGTCATCGCTCTCAGCCGCTTCCTTGTTGTAAAGGTTGCTGCCGAAGTAGGAGTCGACCCGCATCCACTGCATCTGGCGATGTCGCAGAACTTGTTCGCGGCCGACGATCGGGATGTTGTTTTCTGCTTGGCAGGCGATCACGCAGGCCGAGCAACCGGTGCACTTGTTCAGGTCGATCGACATGCCCCAAACATTTCGCAGGTCTTGGTTTTCCTGCTTGTACTTCTCCCGCACGCCCGGCGTCAGGTCGAAGAGCTTGTGGTGCATGTGGAAGCTCTCGGGCCACTGAGCGGCGTGGCCGTGAGCGTCATCCGACGGCGGGTTGACCGGTTCGAAGCTGGAGTTGATCACCGGCAGGAAGGTTAGCTTCGCAGCACTGGAGTGCTTCTCCCCCTCCGGATGATCATGCTTTTCGTCATGGCTGTGATCATCGTGAGGATGCTTCTGCATGAACTCCTGATAGCTCGCAAAGCTGCCTTCGCGAATCAGGCGGCTGCGGATGCCGTGCTTGTCCATCAACATCCGAGCTTGAATCTCGTCGCGACCGGTGGCGTCGATGGTCCACTTTTCCTGAGTGCAGGCGAGCCGGTAGAACGGTCCGCGAGCATTCGTCGTCGCGCCGCCAACCCAGTGCCAGTTGGCCGTGGTGCGGAGCTGGTTGACGTCCGTGCCGGCGCTTTCAACACCCGCCAGTTCGTCGCCGCCAACCTTGCCGGCGGCCGTGCGGCCGTAACCAAAAGCGAGGCCGATCGTTCCGCGAGCTTGACCCGGTTGGACATGCACTGGCAACGTCACCGTCTTGCCGCCGATTTGGAACTCGACCTTGGTGTCTTGTTTCAGCCCAAAAGCATCAGCCGTCTCGGGGCTGACCAGAGCTGCGTTTTCCCAAGTCAGCTTGGTGTTGAAGTCAGGCAGTTCCTGCAGCCAAGCATTGTTGGCGAAGCGTCCGTCGTAAACAGACAAGCTCGGAGTGAAGACCACTTCCATTTGCTTGCCATCCCACTTCGAACCCCAAGCCCCATCGTTGGCAGGGTATTCGACATTGCCTAGCGTCACAGCAACTGGCTTGGCTGCCGTTCCGGCCACGAAGCCGTCGTGCACAGCGCGGTTCCAAGCGGCTTGGAAGTCGCCTTGTAGAGCGGGCTTGGCCGTCTCTTGAACCAAACTCAATCCATCGGCTGCTTTGCCGGTCAAAAGTTCGGACAGCAATTCGATTTCGCTCTTGCCACCAAACAGCGGCGCGATCAGCGGTTGCGAGAGGCAGTGGCTGCCATCGACCGATTGACCATCACCCCACGACTCCAGTGGGTGAGCGACGTTGTAGAGCCAATTGCAGAGCAGGCTGGTCTCATTGCGATGCAGCGTGCAGTGAATCGTCGTACCGATCGAGCTGATCGTCTTGCCGATATCGAGGTCGGCCGGAGCATCAAATACCGGGTTGCCACCGAGAATCAGCAGCGTCTTGATGCCGCTGCTTTGAGCAGCCAGTTGCTTGAGGCTTTCGACGCCGCTGGGCCGATCGGCATCCAGCGGCTGAGTGAATTCGATCGTCGCGCCGAGGTTGCCGAGCTCTTGATTCAGCTTCCAAGCAGCCGCGTGGACTTCGGCGGGCTGCGACTCGCCTACCAGGATAATTCCTGAGCCGGCGTTGTCGCGGAGGTCCTGAGCCATTGCGGCGAGGAGCTTTTCACGGTAGGGCAACTTGCTGTCGACGGCGTCGCCCGCCTTGCGGCCAGCAACGGCAGCCGAGAGCGCACCGAGGAAGCTGGCGATCTTGCTGCTCGGTAGCGACATCCGGTGGTCGGCGCATCCGCCAGTGATCGAGTTGGCCGCCTCGACAACGTAGAGCCGGCTCATCACGCCGTGGTCCGCATCGCGACCAGCAGCAAACTTCTTGTTGTTGCGAATGACAGCAGGGTCGATCTTCAGCGGGTCGGCTTCGAGGCAGACGATGACCTTCGCCTTGTCAAAGTGATACTGCGGACGCAGGCTCTGACCGAACGCCAGCTTGGTGCCAGCGCGGCTATTGTCATCGTTGATCGGAGTAAAGGTAAACCACTTGCCACCGCGGGCTTCGAAGTCGCCCTTCAGTTTGGCCAGCGTCGGCGAAGCGTTGGGCTCGGCCAGCACGGCAACCGAAGAGAGGTCTTGGCTGAACAGCCCACTAGCGGCGCCAAAGAAAGCGGTCCATTGGGAGTCGCTGAACACGTCGTTGTCCCGCATCTGCGGACTGCGCAGCCGCTCGGGGCAATAGAGCTCCAAGATCCGGGCCTGCGTGAAGGTGTCCGAGGCACCCAGCGAATCGGGGTGCAGCTTGTTGCCGTCCAGCTTGATCGGGCGGCCGTCGTAGCTGGTCGCCTCAAGCGGATGAGCAACGCCAGCGAAGTTGAGGCTGGTCGCGTACTTGACCGGGATCCCTGGGATCCGATTCTGCGGCCGGAATGCGTAAGGCGCAATCTTCTCTTCTTGGTAGCGGCAACCAGTGGTTGCGGCTCCAAGCGCCAGTGATGCGCCCATCAGCTGCAGCCAACGCCGCCGCGACAGCCCATCATCCAGACCTTCCAGCGCAGCGCCGAATTCGGCATCCAACGCACCCGACGCTACCCCTTCCGGAGTTCGCGAATCGGCGTGGAATTGCTCCAGCTGCTGATACTCGTTAGACGCAGCAGCTTCGGCAGCTGCGTGTATGGTTTTTGAATCGATATGGTTCATCGGTGACAGGTGGAACAGCTAACGTTCGGGTTGATTTTCAATTTTTCAGCCCACTGCTTGCCATACTCCTCTGGATTTTCAGGTTTGAAATCCAAAGCAGTGACGAGTTGCGGGTCGCGAATGTGAGGAGCCGGATTGCGGTGGCAATCCAAGCACCACTTCATGGACAAAGGCTCAACTTGAGTCACGACTTCCATCGTGTCGATGCGGCCGTGGCAAGAAACACAGCTCACACCGCGGTTGATGTGGGCGCTGTGATTGAAGTAGACAAAGTCAGGAACGTCGTGAACTTTTTCCCAGAGCACCGGGTTCTTCGTTTCAAGACTGACGCGGACCGGTTCCAGCAGCGGGCTGTCGCCTTTGACAATCCCCAGCGTCGCGCCTTCCTTAACCCGATTGCCACCGTGGCAGTTGCCGCAAGTCGCAGTCGCGGGAATCGCAGCGAAGCCAGCTTTCTCAACCGTGTTGTGGCAGTAGCGGCAGTCGAGCTTCAGCTGACCCGCATGAATCCGGTGACTAAAGGGGACCGGCTGCTTGGGCTGGTGACCAACGTTGATGATCTCTGGATGAATGGCGCCGAAGAGACAGGTGGCCAAGTAACCGGCCACCGCCAAACCACCAGTAATCGTGAGTAACGTGAACTTATTTACCCAGTTTGGGAAGACAAAATTTTGCATGGAATGCTTCTCAGCGCAGAACTCACGCGAGGGTCGAAATGTGACCGCTCAGTGGTCCGCGATTCCTTGAGGTTCGATTGCCTTAACTGAAGCCGAAGGGCGACGCGAGGAGTCCCAGCCCGAACCAAAACCGTTTCGGACAGTGCGCAGAATCCCCGCGACCTTGTACAAAGTCGAAGAGTCTACCGTAGCAAAAACAGCTGAGTCTACGTGTTAAACCGTCACACCCCTGCCAAGAGGGGGGATATTTAAGGCCGGGGGTTCGGGGGTCGCTGGCGAGCTGAGGGGCTTGCGCGGTTTGATTCGCTCAATCCGTTCAACTCACCGCAAAAATTGGCAGTGCCGGGACTAGCATCAGGCTTACCGCTAGCAACCACTCTCTTTTCATTTAGCCCGCAGCCGCAGCCTGTTTTTCGTTTAGCCCGTAGCAGTAGCCCAAAGCCTTCCGGCTTTGGCGCAGGCGAGGCGAAGCGCAAGCGCGTATGGCTTTTCGAGCGGTCAAAGCAAACGCGAACCCCCAGCAGTCCAGCTTCCTCGAATCGTCAGCTCTAAGTTCGGTTCTCGACGTTTGCCGCTGCGGGGCTGCAACCAAATCCCCGCTGGGCAACTGCTTCCAGCAAAACAGCCAGCAAACGCGGGAGCAACTTCTCAATTGAACCAAACCGCGAAGCCGAAAAACTGCCCTTCGAAGACTTGGGTCATTCTCGTCCAAGCTTGGGGGGTAGAAAGCGGGCCGTCCTCCAGAAACGATTCGACCCCCGTCCCTTGAATCCAGAGGATCAGGTCGAACTCTTTTGACTCGTAAAAAACTTTTTTCAGATTCACGCCCCTGCCCCGTTCGGGGAATCCCTGTTCGCCTCCGCCAAACCCCAGCAGCCAGCCAGGATTATCTCGCCAGTAAGGAACCAGCTTTTCTCCTTTGAGAATTCGTTCAATCTCGTCCAGCACTGCGCTCCACCCGGTCACCATCTCGCGCGGCACGGCGACTTGCAGCACGCCTTTTTGATCGGGGTTGGGAATCCATTCATTGCGATCGTCTTTTTCTGCAAGTGCTCGCTCCCAGCAAAGCCGACTCTCGCGAATCATACCGAGCAAGTGTTCATGCGCGGCCCGCATTCGCTCGGGCGAAGTGACTGGGAAACGAATCAAGTGGATCGCTGCGATCAGGTCGGAGATCGCTCGCGGGTCGAATTCACCCACGCGCCCCGGAGTCTTGGGAGCCTGAAACGGAGTTTGAATGTTTGGGAAAACCAGTTGCCCGCAGCGCTCGAACAATTGCCGTTCATCGTGAGCGAGGATCACATCGCAGACCGCTTGAAGGAAATGGCAGTAACCTCGCAGCCAGTGCACGTCCGCGCCATCGACGCCGAGCGAAAACGCTTCGCCTTTGGCTTGCTCGATTTGTGGGCTGACCACTTGCATCAGCCGCCAGAGCGTTTCCTCGTCGGCCATCGCGCCATCGCCGTTGAGATCCAGTCGCACGCGGCCGAGATAGAGCGGCAAGTAGACATCGCTGGT
>Ga0169931_10005247_pt1 | contig 19794 bp, 21 predicted proteins | sample Kivu_15m_20L_FD_129675 | JGI IMG/M metagenome (GOLD analysis project Ga0169931, IMG submission 129675) | Freshwater microbial communities from Lake Kivu, Western Province, Rwanda to study Microbial Dark Matter (Phase II) - Kivu_15m_20L... | ecosystem: Environmental > Aquatic > Freshwater > Lake... | reverse complement strand
TTCGCGGGCAATATCGAGATCCGCGTGGGCGACGGCGCCCAGGCCACGGTCATCTCCCGACAGGCCTGGGACCGCGATGCCGTGCACGTCGGCACTCACGCGGCGCATCTCGGGCGCGACGCTCGTCTCCTCATGGGTCACATCACTCTCGGCGGCGACCTCGTGCGCCTGAGCCCCGTGGTCTCCTACGCCGCCCCGGGAGGCGAGGCGGAACTCCTCGGGCTCTACTTCGCCGATGCCGGGCAGCATCTCGAGCATCGTGTGTTCGTCGATCACGACACTCCCCACTGCACAAGTTCGGTGCTGTACAAGGGCGCACTCCAGGGCGACGGCGCGCACACCGTGTGGATCGGCGACGTGCTCGTGCGTGCGCAGGCGATCGGCATCGACACGTACGAGGTCAATCGCAATCTGATCCTCACGGATGGTGCGCGCGCGGATTCGGTCCCCAACCTCGAGCTCGAGACGGGCGAGATCCAGGGAGCAGGTCACGCGAGCGCCACGGGTCGCTTCGATGACGAGCAGCTCTTCTACCTCCAGGCGCGCGGCATCCCCGAGGACCTGGCCCGCGTGCTCGTCGTCCGAGGCTTCTTCTCGGACATCCTGGGCCGACTCGGAGAGCCAGATCTCTCGAAAGCGGTGATGGCCGACGTGGACGCGCGCCTCGGAGTGGACATCCGGGGGTTCGATTCCGACGATCTCGGCGCCGACGACTCCGAGGCGGGCGAGGCGGACGACGAGGCCTCATCATGAACCGCATCGACGTCTGCGCCGTGGCGGACATCCCCGAAGGCGCTGCACTGCGCGTGATGGTCGGTGATCAGCCCGTCGCCCTGGCCTGGTGCGACGGAGAGATCCGTGGGGTCCTCGACATCTGCTCGCATGCAGACGTCGCCCTCAGCGAGGGAGAGGTGGATGACTGCAGCATCGAGTGCTGGCTTCACGGCTCCCGCTTCGACCTGCGTTCCGGACAGGCGTTGTCCCTGCCCGCGACCGCACCCGTCCCGGTCTTCGACGTCGCCGTCAGCGGCGATCGCGCAGACGCCCGTGTCCTCGTGGGGGAGCACCCCGTGAGCCCATCCCTGCACGTCGAATAGGAGCCACGATGTCCACCCTCGAGATCCGCAATCTCCACGCCACGGTCGAATCGGATGGCGAGCCCCGCGAGATCCTACGCGGCGTCGATCTCACCGTCGCCGGCGGGCAGACGCATGCGGTGATGGGCCCCAACGGGTCCGGCAAGTCCACGCTCGCCTACGTCATCGCGGGCCATCCCAAGTACACCGTGACCGAGGGCTCCATCACGCTCGATGGGGCGAACGTCCTCGACATGTCCGTGGACGAGCGGGCGCGCGCGGGCCTCTTCCTGGCCATGCAGTACCCCGTCGAGGTCCCGGGCGTCTCCGTCTCCAACTTCCTTCGCACCTCCGCCACCGCGGTGCGTGGCGAAGCCCCGAAGCTGCGCCTGTGGATCAAGGAGATGAAGGAGGCGATGGCAGCGCTCCAGATCGATCCTTCCTTCGCGGAGCGGTCGATCAATGAGGGATTCTCGGGCGGAGAGAAGAAGCGTCACGAGATCCTCCAACTCGAGCTCCTCAAGCCGCGCATCGCCGTCCTCGACGAGACCGACTCGGGCCTCGATGTGGACGCGCTCAAGATCGTGGCCGAGGGAGTGAACCGGTTCCAGGCCGATGGCACTACGGGCACGCTCCTCATCACGCACTACACGCGGATCCTCCGCTACATCCACCCTGACTTCGTCCACGTCTTCGTGGACGGACGCATTGTGGAGAGCGGTGGGCCTGAGCTCGCGCAGAAGCTGGAGGACGAGGGCTACGAGCGCTTCGTCAAGGCAGGCAGCGCGGCGTGAGCGTGGCCATCTCCCCGGGCACGATCGACGTGCGGCGCGTACGCGAGGATTTCCCGATCCTCGACCGCTCCGTGCGCGGGGGCGGCCGTCTCGTCTATCTGGACTCAGCGGCCACCACCCAAAAGCCGTTGGCGGTGCTCGATGCGGAGCGCGACTATTACCTCACGAGCAATGCGGCGGTGCATCGCGGTGCGCACCAGCTCGCCGAGGAGGCGACAGAGGCCTTCGAGGGCGCGCGGGCTCGCATCGCCGACTTCGTGGGCGCGCGCGCCGATGACGTCGTCTTCACGCGCAACGCCACCGAGTCCCTCAATCTCATGGCCTATGCCTTCAGCAACGCCACCGCCAAGGCCGCCCACGGGGCTCCACTGCCCCCGGGCGCCGAGCGATTCATCCTGCGCGAGGGCGACGAGATCCTGGTGACCGAGATGGAGCACCACGCCAATCTCGTGCCGTGGCAGGAGGTGTGCTCCAAGACAGGTGCGATCCTACGGTGGATTCCGCTCACGCCCGACGGACGGCTGGACCTGTCTTCACTGAGTGATCTGGTGACCGACCGCACCCGCGTCGTCTCCTTCACACAGCAGTCCAACCTGCTGGGCACGATCAATCCGGTGGCGCCCCTGGCGCAGGCGGCACGGGCCGTCGGGGCCCTCGTGGTCCTCGATGCCTGCCAGTCCATCCCGCATATGCCCACGGACGTCACAGCCCTGGGCGTCGACGCCGTCGCGTGGAGCGGGCACAAGATGTTGGGGCCGACAGGCATCGGGTGCCTGTGGGCGACGCCTGAGACTCTCGCCTCCATGCCTCCCTTCATCACGGGTGGATCCATGATCGAGACAGTGACGATGGAGGCCTCGACGTTCGCGGAGCCCCCCAAGCGCTTCGAGGCGGGGGTCCCGATGGTCGCCCAGGCCGTCGGCCTCGCCGCCGCCTGCGATTATCTCGATGCGCTCGGGATGGGCAACGTCGCGGGACACGAGGCGTCACTCACCGCATATGCCCTGGAGGGGATCGCTGATGTGCCCGGCGTGACGATTGTCGGGCCGGCTGACCTGGTCGACCGGGGCAGCGCCATCTCCTTCACCGTCGATGGCGTGCACCCCCACGACGTCGGGCAGGTGCTCGATTCCAGCGGGATCGCCGTGCGCGTGGGCCACCATTGCGCGTGGCCTGGGTGCCGTGCCATGGGGGTCCCCGCCACGACGCGCATGTCGCCGTACATCTACAACGACACGGACGACATCGACGACTTCATCCAGGCACTGGGGCGCGTGCGCCAGGTCTTCGGCGAGGCGTGATGGAGGATCTTTACCAGGAGATCATCCTGGACCACTATCGCAACCCCCAGGGGCGGGGATTGCGCGAGCCGTTCCAGGCGCAGGTGCATCACGTCAATCCCACCTGTGGCGATGAGATCGACCTGCGTGTCCATCTCGAAGACGACAACGGCGTCATGCGAGTGGCGGACGTGTCGTACGAGGGACAGGGCTGCTCCATCTCCCAGGCTTCCGCAAGCGTGATGTACGACAGTCTCGCGGGGCGGACGCTCGACGAGGCACTCGAGGCACTCGGCCGATTCCAGGAGATGGTGCAGTCCAAGGGCGAGATCGCAGGGGATGAAGACACGATGGGCGACGCCGTCGCCTTCGCAGGAGTCGCCAAGTATCCCGCGCGCGTGAAGTGCGCACTCCTGCCCTGGTTGGCGTGGAAGGACGCGGCAATGCAGTCAATGGACGACGTGCAGTCAATGGACGACGTGCCGTCAATGGCCGGCGTGCGGGTAGAGGGAGAGAGCAATGGGTGAGCAGGCCGTGTCCGAGGATCTCTGGGAGGCCATGAGGGATGTCGTTGACCCCGAGCTGGGGATCAACGTCGTCGATCTCGGGCTGGTCTACGACGTCCACGTCGATGAGGGCAACGTGGCTACTCTCGACATGACGCTCACCTCCGCGGCGTGCCCGCTGACGGACGTCATCGAGGATCAGACGCGGGCCGCCCTCGACGGCCTTGTCGACAGTTTCACCATCAACTGGGTGTGGATGCCGCCGTGGGGTCCGGACAAAATCACGGACGACGGACGCGAAATGCTGCGTGCCCTCGGCTTCAACGTCTAGGAGTACGCTCGCCAGGCCGTGATCACCGCCCAAGCCCTCGAACTCCGCGCCGGAGCCCGGCTGCTTCTCGAGGCCGCGTCCATCCAGGTCGGACCCGGTGACCGGGTCGGCCTCGTGGGCCGTAACGGCGCCGGCAAGACCACCCTCACACGTGTGCTGGCGGGGGAGGCCGAGCCCGCGGCGGGGAGCGTGAAACGCACCGGAACCGTCGGCTACCTCCCTCAGGATCCCCGCACGGGGGATCTGTCGATTCTTGCCCGGGATCGGATCCTCGGGGCCAGGGGTCTAGATGAGGCTGCGCACTCAATGCGTCTGGCAGCCGAGCGCATGGGAGACGACAACGACGAGACACGTGAGCGCGCCATGCGCGGCTACGACCGTGCCACTGCGGAGTTCGAGGCGCTCGGCGGGTACGCCGCAGATGCCGAAGCGGCGCGGATCGCTGCGAGTCTCGGCCTTCCGGAGCGGGTGCTGAGCCAGCCGATCGGCACGCTTTCCGGGGGACAGCGCCGGCGCGTGGAGTTGGCCCGGATCCTCTTCGGCGGATACGACGTACTCCTCCTCGATGAGCCCACTAACCACCTCGACGCTGACTCGATCATGTGGCTACGACGCTTCCTCTCCGCGTATGCCGGAGGGTTCGTCGTCATCAGCCACGACGTGGGCCTGCTGCAGGCCACCGTCAACACCGTCTTGCATCTCGATGCCCAGCGTTCCGTGCTGGACACCTATGCGATGGGGTGGTCGGCGTACCTCCAGCAGCGGGAGACCGACGAACGACGTCGAAAGCGCGAGCGTGCGAACGCCGAACGTCAGGCCAGCGCGCTGCGCGAGCAGGCCGAACGCATGCGCGCCAAGGCAACCAAGGCACGTGCCGCCCAGTCCATGCTCAAGCGTGCCGATCGGCTTGTCGACAGCCTCGAGGAGGCGCGCGCGAGCGACCGGGTCGCGAAGATCCGACTGCCCGAGCCAGCCTCCTGCGGCAAGACGCCCCTGAGCGCCCGAGGATTGTCGCGCTCCTACGGGTCTGAAGAGGTCTTCACCGATGTCGACCTCACCGTCGATCGAGGATCGCGCGTCGTCGTGCTCGGACTCAACGGAGCCGGCAAGACCACGCTCCTGCGCATCCTCGCGGGCGTCGATGCCCCTGACACGGGCGAGGTGACGCACGGCCACGGCGCCCGCGTCGGCTACTACGCGCAGGAGCACGAGACCCTGGATCTGGAGCGCACGGTGCTCGAGACCTTCGCCAGCGCCGCCCCTGACCTCGCGGAGAGCGATCGACGCTCCGTGCTCGGATCCTTCCTGTTCACAGGGGACGACGTGGCCAAGCCCGTGCGGGTGCTCTCCGGCGGTGAGAAGACACGACTGGCACTGGCCACACTCGTCGTCTCAGCAGCCAATGTGCTCCTGCTTGACGAGCCCACCAACAACCTGGATCCCGCAAGTCGCGACGAGATCCTGGCGGCACTGCGAAGCTATCGAGGCGCCGTTGTCCTGGTGACCCATGATGAGGGTGCGGTGCGCGCGCTCGACCCGCAGCGCGTGGTCATCCTCCCGGAGGGCGACGAGGACCTTTGGAATGACGACTACGCTGAACTCGTTGAACTGGCCTGATGCACCCGCCGAGCCGGAGGACCCGTGACGATTTCCCTGCCCCATGACCTGCTCGTGCGCGGTCACGTGGGGGCCGTCATCGATGGCGGCGTGCTCAACGTCACTCTCGACCGCCCGGAGGCTCGCAACGCCCAGACGCCGGCAACCTGGGCCGCCCTCGCGGCTCTCGGGGAGGCCTGTTCCCAGGGCGGCGTCGACGTCGTGATCTTCCGAGGAGCAGGAACGGCGTTCTCCTCAGGACTGGACCGCCGGATGTTCACGCTGGAAGGCGTGCCCGGTGAGGCATCGCTCGCCGAGATGGCCGCGATGGCCGACGCCGAGCTCGTCGAGCGCATCGAGGAGTTCCAAGCTGCCTTCCTGTGGCAGCGCGAGTCGCCCGCGATGACCGTGGCCGCGGTCCACGGGGCGGCCATCGGTGCCGGATTCCAGCTGGCGCTGGCCTGCGACGTCCTGCTTGCCTCGCCCGATGCATCCTTCGCCATGCGGGAGACGTCCTATGGACTCGTCCCCGACCTGGGAGGCACGGGCCCGCTGGTGCGTGCCGTGGGCTACGCGCGCGCGGTGGAGATCTGCGCCACGGGCCGTGCCATCGACGCCGAGGAGGGCTACCGCCTCGGATTCGTCACGCGCATCGCGCCCGATCTCGACGCCGCGGTGGCCGACTTAGTCGCAGCGGTGGGTGCGGCGCCGAGTGGAGCCGTGCGCGAGCTGAAGCCGCTCCTGGCCCATGCAGAGAGTGTGGACCGCCGTGAACAATCGCGCGCCGAGCGCCTGACCCAGGTCCGGCGGTTGCGCCAACTGCTCGGCGGTGGCTGACCGTGTCGGGGGTCAATCCCTGGCAGATCTACCAGTCCATGACCCGGGACCCCTCCCAGGTCTCGCGCGTCGGCTGGCCGGTCGTCAAGCGCATCCTCGTCTACGCCCGTCCCTATCGCGCCCTCGTGGTGGCCTTCCTGGTCACCCTCGTCATTGCCTCATTGCTCACGGTCGCCCAACCACTCGTCTTCCGGCAGATCATCGACAACGGCATCTCACAGGGCAACGCCAGTCTTGTGACCATCCTGGCCATCCTCGTCGCTGTGCTGGCCCTGCTCGATGCCGGGATCAACCTCGTCGGCCGGTGGTATTCCGCGCGCATTGGGGAAGGCCTGATCTTTGATCTGCGCACGCAGGTCTACGACCATGTGCAACGCCAGTCGGTTGCCTTCTTCACGCGCGCGCAGACAGGTGCACTGGTCTCGCGCTTGAACAGTGACGTGATCGGAGCGCAACAGGCCTTCACCTCGACGCTGGGCGGAGTCGTCGGGAACCTCATCACGGTATCGATCGTGCTGGTGACGATGCTCCTGCTGTCGTGGCAGGTGACGCTCCTGTCACTCGTGCTCGTGCCGCTCTTCCTCCTGCCGGCACGCTGGATGGGCCGACGCCTCCAGAGCCTGACCAAGCAGCAGATGCAGGTCAACGCCCAGATGAGCACGCAGATGACCGAGCGATTCAACGTCGCGGGGGCCTTGCTCGTCACCCTCTTCGGTCGACCCGAGCGCGAACACGGGGACTTCGCCGGGCGCGCGGCCCAGGTGCGCGATGCCGGCGTCAGCATCGCCATGGCCAACCGGTGGTTCTTCACGGCCCTGCTCCTCGTCGGTTCCATTGCTACCGCGATCACCTACGGTGTCGGTGGCAATCTCGTGATCCAGGGGACGATCACCCTCGGCACCCTTCTCGCGCTGGTGGCACTCCTGGCCCAGCTCTATGGACCGCTGACCGCACTGTCCAATGTGCGCATCGACGTCATGACAGCGCTGGTGAGCTTCGAGCGCGTCTTCGAGGTGCTCGACCTGCCGCCGCTGGTCCGCAATGCCCCTGGGGCGCGACCAGTGCCCGAGGGTCCCCTGGACGTCGAGTTCGACCATGTGGGCTTCCGATATCCGACCGCCGACGAGGTCAGCCTCGCGTCCCTGGAGTCCGTCGCACGCGAGGAAGCTCAGCGCTCCGAAGAGCCGGTCCTCCACGACGTGTCATTCCGTGCCGCTCCCGGCCAGCTCATCGCCCTCGTCGGGCCATCGGGCGCTGGCAAGACGACGATCACCGCACTGGTGCCCCGGCTCTATGACGCGACACGCGGGAGCGTGCGGGTCGGGGGATCCGATGTGCGTGATCTCGACCTCGAGTCGCTGCGCGATGCGGTCGGGGTGGTCACGCAGGACGCCCATCTCTTCCACGACACGATCGGCGCCAACCTCAGATACGCGCGCCCGGATGCCTCGAACGAGGATATCCGGGCGGCCCTGCGCGATGCCCGCATCCTGGACCTCGTCGATAGCCTCCCGGCCGGGCTCTCCACCGTCGTGGGCGACAGGGGCTACCGGCTGTCCGGAGGTGAGAAGCAGAGGCTTGCGATCGCAAGGCTGCTCCTGAAGGCGCCGCGCGTGGTGATCCTCGATGAGGCGACGGCCCACCTGGACTCCGAGAGCGAGGCGGCGGTGCAACAGGCTCTTGCACAGGCACTGCGCGGCCGGACGTCCATCGTCATTGCCCACCGTCTCTCGACGGTGCGGCAGGCTGACGTCATCCTGGTCGTCGATGATGGTCGCATCGTCGAGCGCGGCACGCACGAGGAGCTCCTGGCCCGTGGCGGCACATACGCCGTGCTCTACGCCACGCAGTTCGCCGACGAGCCGGCTAGCGGGCGGACCTGAGCAACCCTCCGTCCACGGCAAGGATCGCACCGGTGACGTAGGACGCGGCAGGGGAGAGCAGGAAGGCCGCTACCCGCCCGAACTCGGCCGGTTCGCCCACCCTTCCCAGCGGGACACCCTCTCCCACATCCCCGGACGCGACCGCCATGAGTCGATCGGTGGCTATCCGGCCCGGCATGATGCCGTTGACCCGGATCGCGGGGGCGAGGGTGTTCGAGAGTTCCTTGACGACCATGGCCAGACCCGGGCGCAGGGCGTTGCTGGCACCCAGGCCAGCGATCGGCTCACGCGCTGTCGTCGACAGAACCACCAGGATCGACCCACCCTCGACGACCTGCGCACTCAAGGTGCGCAAGACGCGCACGGTAGCCAGCAGGACCCCGTCGATCGCCTCCCGCCACTGCGCGTCGCTCAAGTCCAGGGTCCCGCCGGCCGGAGGACCTCCCACGTTGACGAGCACGCCGTCGATCGGCCCGACGGCGTCAGCGATGGCCTCGGCTGCGCCTTCGACGGCCACGTCGATGGCCGTGAACCCATGGTCGGGTCCCAGTGATTCGGCGGCTTCTCGCAGACGGTCAGCGTGTCTGGCCACGAGCCAGGTGCGTGCTCCGTCGGCGGCGAGCGCGCGGGCTGTTGCCAAACCGAGTCCACGGGAGCCCCCTGTGACCACGTAGCGGCGACCCTGGAGTCCGAGGTCCATCAGGTCACCTGGTCCCGGTTGTCCATGAGCGTGCGGTCCTCGCGGGCCTCGCGTCGCAGGAAATACCACCACCCGGTGAGCGCAATTGCGGCGAAGACCAGCCACTGCAGTGCGTAGCTGATGTTCTGCGTCTCATCGATCACGGGAGCCGGGAGTCGGGTGACCGCGGGGTCGGCGGGCTCAGAGGCAGTGGCTTCGAGGTACAGCGAGGTGACGCCAGCCCCCATGCGTGCCGGCACGAGTGAGGAGACCTGACCCGCAGGCAGGTCGGTGGGCTCAGGTGTGTCGCCCGACTCCGCCAGACGCACGCGGGCGTCGACGATCACCGGTCCGCCGGGGGCCTCGGGGGCTGCGACGACGCCCGTTGCGGACCCCGTCACCGGTATCCAACCGCGGACCACCCACACGCGGCCGTCCTCGGTGTCGAGAGCGGTGACCACCCAGAAGCCGTTGCGGCCATCGAGGGGGCGTTGTCGCACCAGTAGCGTCGACGTTGCGTCGTACTCCCCAGCTACGCGCACGGGAGTCCACTCCTGTGGGTCGGCAATCGAGGGAGCGAGACCGGCACGCTCCGCCGCCGTCTGCGTCGCCCACGCGACGCGTGCCGTGCGCTCCTCCTCGGCACGCTGCCACTGCCACCGGCTGAGGAGGCCGAACGCCGCGATGGCGATCACCACGAGGAGGGTGAAGGCGATCCATCGCCGTGTCCGCAGCAGGGCCCACACGCCCACCACGGTAGGTCAGATGCGCGGGTCGGCTGCCGCCGGACCTGCAGGCAGCATGCGACTCGTCGTGATGACCGGGGCCGGAGGCGGCGTCCCCGCACGACTCCTGCCGGCGTTGGCCGCGACGACCGCGAGGTAGGGAAGGGCAACCGCCCCGGCCAGGAAGACCCAGCGCGGCCAGCCCGGCACCACGATGGCGAGCAGCACACACGCGGTGCGGATGGTCATGGAGACGAGATAGCGCTTCGTGCGGCCGGTCTGCTCCTGGGACAGCGACTCACCGGCGCCGGTGATGCTGTGGACCTCGGGGGGGCGGGGGGCCTGCATGCCTCCACGCTACGACGAGTCTGCCCACGGCGCAGGCCGAGACCCTCAGTCCCCGCTCGTCTCGGCCAACCGGGAGGCCTGGGCGAGGGCCTCGGCCTGGGGCTTCGTCGGGCGGAGGATGAAGTCCAGGGGGATGATCACCAGGAGGGCGTAGAACCCCAGGAATGGGTAGACCAGGGTCAAGAGGCCCGCCAGCACGAAGGCCGCGAAGAACACAGCCCCACGCAGGCGAGCCCTCGTCGTGACGAGGAGTGCCCAGTAGGCCCGGTCAGCGGGCTTGAGCAACGGCGGATGCCGACTGATGTAGCTGGATGTGAGCGTGCCGATGCCGCTGATGTAGGCCATCGTCCACCAGTAGAGCGCCCCTGTGCCGTCGCTGCTGAAGAGCACGACTTCGCCTGCTCCCCAGTGATCGCCCATCCCGAACATCGTCGAGGGCCACGGGAGGAAGACGAATCCGATCAGCCACACGATGTTGAGCCAGAAGACCATGCCGTCGTATGCCACAAGGGAATTCATCACGCGGTTGTGAATGCTCCACATGATCGCCATCACGTAGAACGTCACGATGAAGGTGAGGATCTGACCGGAGTGGGTCGCGAGCACATCTAGGACGTTCTGGCCGGGGCCGGGACCCTCGATGTCGACGAGGGGCAGGGCCAGCACCGTGATGGCGACGGCCACCACCGCATCGGAGAAGAAGAGGAGCCTCTCCACGCCCGTGCCGGAACGCAGCTCCCACTGGGCCATGAGGGCATGCTCCCACGCATGTCGCCGTGACGTGCGGCAGACGCGACCACTAGCGTCTGCCCCAGCACTCGCTCTACGGCGAGTGAGGTCGCGCCAGGCGGCGCGCGGGAAGGGGCGGGAAGGGGATCGTGGTCGCGTTCGTCACCGGTGGCAACCGCGGCATCGGCCTTGCCATCGCCTTGGCTCTCCGCGGCGCCGGACACGACGTGGTCGTGGGCAGCCGCTCTGGCGACGCACCCGACGGCCTCGCCGCCGTACGCCTCGACGTCACGAGCACGGACTCCGTGGACGCCGCCATCGACCGCGTCGAATCCGAATTCGGATCCGTGGACGTGCTTGTTGCCAACGCTGGCATCACACGAGACACGCTCCTGGTGCGCATGGATGACAGCGACCTCGATGCGGTGATTCAGGCCAACCTGGTGGGGGCCATCCGCTGTGCGCGGCGTGTGGCTCGGGGCATGATCCGTGCACGATCGGGCCGGATCATCCTCATCTCCAGCGTCGTATGGGCCGCAGGGTCGGCGGGACAGGTGAACTACGCCGCGGCCAAGGCCGGGCTGGTGGGCGCCGGACGCAGCCTCGCTCGTGAGCTCGGCGGACGCGGCATCACGACCAATGTCATCGCACCCGGCTTCATCGAGACCGACATGACGGCGGCACTGACGGATGACCAGCGCGCGGGGATCCTCGCGCAGATTCCCGCGGGACGCTACGGCGCGACCGGTGAGGTCGCGGCCGCGGTGGCCTTCCTGGCGGGCCCGGATGCGGGCTACATCAACGGGGCCGTTCTCCCTGTCGACGGTGGACTCGGCATGGGGCACTAGGAGCAGGAGCATCTGATGGGGATTCTCGAAGGCAAGCAGGTCCTGGTGACGGGCGTGCTCACCGACCAATCCATCGCCTTCCACGTCGCGCGCCTGGCCCAGGAGCAGGGTGCCAGCGTGGTGCTCACGTCCTTCGGGCGCGCCCTGTCACTCACCCGACGCACGGCGTCGCGGCTGCCTGTGCCGGCGCCGGTGGTCGAACTCGACGTGACCTCCGAGGCCGACCTCGATGCACTGGACGCGCGAGTTCGCGAGCACGTGGACGCGCTCGATGGGGTCCTGCACTCGATCGGCTTCGCGCCGGAATCCGCTCTGGGGGGACGTTTCCTCACCACCCCGTGGTCAGACGTAAGCATCGCCCTGGAGGTGTCGGCGTACTCCCTGAAGGCTCTCGCCGTCGCCTGCCGGCCCCTCTTGCGCGAAGGCTCGGCCATCGTCGGCCTGGACTTCGATGCGAGCGTTGCCTGGCCGACCTACGACTGGATGGGGGTGGCGAAGGCAGCTCTGGAGTCCACCACCCGATACCTGGCGCGGGATCTGGGCCCCCAGGGCGTGCGCGTCAACCTCGTCGCGGCCGGGCCGATCAGGACCATGGCCGCCAAGAGCATCCCGGGATTCGAGGACTTCGAGAGCGTGTGGCAGCAGCGAGCTCCGCTGGGGTGGGACCTCGACGACCCGGGCCCCGCGGCGCGCGCGTGCGTGGCGTTGATGTCCGAGTGGTTCCCGGCGACGACGGGCGAGATCGTCCACGTCGACGGGGGAGTGCACTCCCAGGGGGCCTAGGCCGTGGGGATCCTGCTGCTCATCCGTCACGCGAAGTCGGAGTATCCGCCCGACACTGTCGATCGCGATCGTCCGCTCTCCGATCGCGGCTGGCGCGACGCCGACGCGGCCGCTGCCTTGGTCGGAGCGGCATATCCCGACCTCGACGAGGTCGTCACGTCACCCGCCACGCGCGCACAGCAGACGTGGTCCCGCATCAGCACGCGCGTGCGTGCCGCGCGCTCGCGCGTGGATGAGCGCGTCTACGGAGACTGGGGTGCGAGCCTGCCCGATGTGATCGCCGATCTGGACCCGCTCAGTCGCGTGTGCGCGATTGTCGGTCACAATCCCGGGATCGAGGAGTTCGCGGCAGCCACGCTGCACGAGTGTGAGCCCACCGCCCGAGAGCGCATGCTGCGCAAGTACCCCACCGCAGGCATCGCGGTTGTGGAATTCATGGAAGGGTGGAGGCGTCCGTCCTCGGCCGTGCTGCGCGCCTTCGCCGTGCCCCGCGGCTAGGCCGGCGGCTCGGCATCGGAGGGGTGTGGCGCCAGACGACGGGCGTGCGGACCGAACTGCGGGCGACAAGTGCCCTTGGACGGCCGACTCCGCCCACAGTTCACGCCCGCCGTGCCCCGCGGCTAGGCCGGCGGCTCGGCATCGGCTTCCTCGATCTCCTCTCGGGTGATCCCGAGGAGGAAGAGGACCGAGTCCAAGTAGGGGGCGTTGAGTGCGGTGTCCGCTGCGGCTTGAACGACGGGCTTGGCATTGAAGGCGATGCCCAGCCCGGCGGCGTCGAGCATGTCGAGGTCGTTGGCTCCGTCGCCAATGGCGATGGTGCGGGACATGGGGATATCGAACTCGCGCGCAAACTCCTCGAGCGCGGTGCGCTTGCCCTGGCGATCGACGATGGCGCCGCGCACCGCGCCGGTGAGCCGGCCGTCAACCACCTCGAGCTCATTGGCCCGCAGGCCGTCGACCTCAAGCTGGGCTGCGAGCGGAGCGATCACCTCGGTGAATCCGCCGGACACCAGGCACACGCGAAAGCCGAGCCTCCTCAGGGTGCGACAGAGGGTGCGCGCCCCGGGGGTGAGCCGGATGCGCTCTGCCGTCCGTGCGACGTCATCCTCGGGGAAGCCCGCGAGGAGGGCCACGCGCTGGCGCAGGGACTCGGCGAAGTCGATCTCTCCGCGCATCGCGCGCTCGGTAATGGCCGAGACCTCGCTCAGTCTGCCGGCTCGTTCGGCGAGAAGGTCGATGACCTCGTCCTGGATGAGCGTCGAATCCACATCCATGACGACGAGCCGCTGGCCGCGCCGGTCGAGGCCTGCGTGCTGCACGGCCACGTCGACGCCCAGGGAGGGCGCTGCCTCGGACAGTTCATGGCGTAGATCGGCCATGTCCTCGCCCGATGCCTCGAAGACCACCGCGGTGACGGGATAGGACGCGATCCGGCGAATGCGGTCGATGTTCCATCCACGCGCTGCCATGCGTCGCGCGAGTTCGGCAACGGCGCCCGGGGGCAGACGCCGGGCCATCACCGTCACGTGGATGCGTCGTCGCTCGGGATCCTTGCGAGCGATGCTCGCACCGGGGACGGTCTCGACCTCCATGCCCAGGCGCGCTGCCTCGGCGTGGATGAGTGCGCGGGCATCGCCGACATCGGATGCCCCCAGCGCAAGCAGACATGCGAGCACGAGGCGGCCGCGTACGACGATCTGCTGGATATCGAGGACCTCGCAGCGCGTGTGACGCAGGGACTCGAATACCGCGGCGGTCACGCCAGGACGATCGCGCCCACTGAGGATGGCGAGGAGTGTGCCGTCCACGTAGGCAGCCTAACGGGGCCGGCGTCGAGTGGAGTACGCCGCCTCCACCGCCGTGCGTGCTGCTGCATCGATGGTGGCGGCATCCACGATCGCTCCCAGGGCATCAGCGGCGAGAAGAATGCGCAATCCGAGGGCAGCCACCTGACGGGGCTCGGCGGGCAGCGCTGGTGGACCGAGCACCCAGGAGTCCACGAGCGACTCCCCGTCGTCTCGCGAGCCCGACGATTGCGCCCACTCGGCCGGGTGTGTGACATCAGCGATGTGCGCGGCCTCTACGACGCATCCGCGCAGCGACCGGTGCGCTTCGGCCAGGTCATGCGGCTCCAGCAGGTGACCGGCGACATCGTGCTCACGCCACAGGTCTGGGTCGGACGGCAGCAGCCACCGGCTCCCATCCACCTCCTGCCAGCCCACGGCGCCTCCCGCGTGGACCCCTCGCGGCAGCGCGAGTCCGCGGGGGTCACCGGGCCGGGGGAGGATGAGGACCACGGTCGTGTCGATCGAGCCGAGGACGGACAACCACCCCCGCGGCGGCACCCCCAGCGGAGCGAGGGCACCCAAAGCGGTGTCCGGCGCGGTGTCGCCGCGGACGTAGGCTCCGAGCGCCGCAGATGCGCGAGCAGCCCGCCAAGCCGATGAGCCTATGCGCAGGGATGCGAAGGACATGGGGCGACGCTATCCGGCTAGGTTGTCGCCGTGACCGACGTGCTCGCCCTCGACGCTGTCGGCGTACGGAGAGGCACGGCCTGGATCCTCTCCGACATCACATGGACAGTGCGGTCCGATGAGCGATGGGTCCTCCTCGGGCCCAACGGTGCCGGCAAGTCCACTCTTCTGGCGATTGCCTCCACCCGCCTGCATCCCACCGCGGGGACCGTCGAGATCCTCGGCGAGCGCCTCGGGATGACCGACGTCTTCGGGTTGCGTCCGCAGATCGGGCTGGTGGGCGCCAGCGTCGTGGAGTCGATTCCGGCCCGCGAACTGGTGCGTGACGTCGTCGTCACGGCTGCGTGGGGCATCACGGGCCGGTGGCGCGAGGAGTACGACGCCGCCGATGTGCGGCGCGCGGATCGCCTGCTCAGGCTCATGGGCGTCAGCGATCTGGCGGATCGAAGATTCGGTACCCTGTCGGACGGGGAGCGCAAGCGGGCGCTGATTGCCCGCGCCCTCATGACGGACCCGGAGGTGCTCTTGCTCGACGAGCCCGCGGCGGGACTGGACCTGGGGGGGCGCGAGCAACTCGTGCGCCGGCTCGGGGACATGGCGGCCGACCCTGCCGCGCCCACCACCGTGCTCGTCACGCACCATGTCGAGGAGATTCCCCCGGCCTTCACTCACGCGATCCTCCTGCGCGCTGGCACGGTCGTTGCCCAGGGACGAGTCGAGGATGTCTTGGTCAATGAGGCGCTATCCGCGACCTACGGCATCCCCCTCGATGTGCAGCGCCGCGACGGCCGCTGGTTCGCCCGGGCGCTGTGATGCGACAGCGCTGGATCTTCGGCGACCAGCTCGGTCCGCATTTCCTCGGAGATGAGCGACCGGACGGAGATGACGGAGCCGAGCGCGTGTTGCTCATCGAGTCCCAGGCAGTGTTCCGCCGCCGCCGGTATCACCGCGCGAAGGCGCACCTCATCCTGTCGGCCATGCGCCACCGTGCCGCCGAGCTTGGGGATCGCTGCGACTACGTGTCGGTCGAGACCTTCCGGGAGGGTCTCGCGCGGATTCCCGGGCCGCTTTCCGTGGTCGCACCCACCTCCTGGGCAGCCCGAGACCTCGTCGCGGACATCTCGCGCCAACGCGATGTGGCGGTGCTCCCGGCACGCGGGTTCGTCACCTCCCAGGAGGACTTCGCCACCTGGGCGGACGGTCGGCGCACGCTGCGGCAGGAGGACTTCTACCGGGCCGTCCGCAGGTCCACCGGGGTGCTCATGGAGGGTGACGAGCCGGTCGATGGACGGTGGAACTTCGATGCGGACAACCGCCTGCCCCCGCCGAAGGGCGCCCTCACCCTGGGGCTGCCCGAACCTGTGTGGCCGGTTGAGGACGACATCGATGCCGGAGTGCGCGCCGACCTCGACCGGTGGGAGCGCGAAGGAGTGGAGTTCATCGGCGACGCCGGCCCCCGACTCTTCGCCGTCACGCGCGCGGAGGCGCTGGCCGTGCTCGAGGACTTCGTCACCCACCGGCTCCCGACATTCGGACCCTACGAGGACGCGGCCCTCGTCGGCGACTGGCCGATGTCGCATTCGCTGCTGTCCGTGCCGATGAACCTGGGCCTTCTGCACCCACGAGAGGCCATCGATCGCGTCGTCGAGGCCTGGGACCGCGGCGATGTCCCGCTAGCAAGCGCCGAAGGCTTCGTCCGCCAGGTGATGGGGTGGCGAGACTTCGTCTGGCACCTCTACTGGCACTTCGGACCCGACTACGTCACCGACTCCAACACGCTGCAGGCTCATGTCCCCCTCCCGGACTGGTTCCGCGATCTGCGCGCGGACGACGTACGCGCCCGCTGCCTCGCCACCGCCCTCGCGGAAGTCCGCGAACGCGGGTGGAATCACCACATCATCCGTCTCATGGTGCTGGGCAACTGGTCGCTACAGCGCGGATATGACCCGCGCGAGGTGACGGAGTGGTTCACGGCGAACTACGTCGATGCCTACCCCTGGGTGATGGCCGCCAATGTCGTGGGCATGGCCCTGCACGCTGATGGAGGGCGCATGGCGACCAAGCCCTACGCCGCCGGCGGTGCCTACATCCATCGCATGACCGATTTCTGTCGCGACTGCGCCTATCGCCCAGACCATCGCGTGGGGGAGCGGGCGTGCCCCATCACGGCGGGCTACTGGGCCTTCATCCACCGACACGAGGCCGCCTTCGCCCGTCATCCTCGAATGGCGCAACCGGTGCGGGGTCTCACACGACTGTCGGATCGAGAACAACTCCTGGTCCAGGAGGAGGCACGAGGGTCGTCAGCGCCGTGAGGATCGATCCGGTACCCGTCACGACCGCCGACGATCCCCGCGTGGACGCCTACCTCCGGCTCACGGACATGGACTTGCGCCAAGCGAGCGAGCCGGCCCGGGGTCTCTTCATCGCCGAGGGGCACCTCGTCATCGAGCGGTGTGCCGCGCAGGGCCTGGGTGTCCTGTCAGTCCTGACCGCACGTCGCTGGCTCGCGCGACTCGAGGGGGCCCTCGCCGGAATTGACGTCGACGTCCTCGTCGCGGACGAGGACGTGATGCAGTCCATCACCGGCTTCCGCGTGCATCGAGGCGCCCTCGCCGCGGTGGCCCGGCCGACGACGCTCACGGTCGATGACGTGCTCGCCGACAGCGGCGACGTGCTGCTCCTGGAGCACCTGGTCGATCCCACCAACGTGGGCCTGGCGATCCGCTCGGCCGTGGTGCAGGGCATTGATCGCGTCATCGTCTCGCCAGAGTGTGCCGACCCGCTCTACCGGCGGGCCGTGAAGTCGTCGATGGGTGCAGTGCTGCGGTGCCACTGGTCGCGCAGCGAGGATTGGCCCCGCACCCTGGCAGATGTTGGCCACAGACGACGGCTCATCGCCCTCACCCCGGACGGGCAGGACGACCTCGACACCGCCCTGCTGCAGGCGGGTGCCACCGAGGTGGCCCTGATGGTGGGGGCGGAGGGCCCGGGGCTCAGCGCGGCAGCCGCGGCTGCGGCCTGGCACCGCTGCGCGATCCCCATGGCCGCGCCGGGGGACTCACTCAACGTCGCCGCGGCCACCGCGATCGCCTGCTATGCGCGCCGCCGGCACAGGGTCGCGCCACTCGAGCCGTAGGACGGCAGACCCGACGGGTCGGACGTGAAGTGGCTCGGGCGCTCCCAGCCCGTACGATGGGCCCATGAGCCGCACTTCCGTGTCTGCTGCCCTTGCGCTTGCCTCGTGCGCGCTCCTTGCGGCGTGCAGCGCCCAGCCCGCCGCGACTCCACCGGCCGCCCAGGGCTCGGCAACCGCCGGAGAGGCTTCCGCCCCGAGCGAGGGCGGTCAGGACGCGCCTTCTCCGACACCCAGCGGGTCGATGAGCGCAGACGGGATCGTGACGGTCGGGCTGGTCGAGCCCTATACGCCGGCAAGCCAGGGCACAGCCACTGACGACTACCGGTGCTTCCTCCTCGACACCGGCGTTCCCGAGGACAGGTTCATCACCGGCGTGAGGTTCGTCCCCGACAACGCATCGGTCGTACACCACGCGATTCTCTACCGTGTCCGACCCCAGCAGATCCAGGCCGCTCAGCAGCGGGATGCCGACACTCCCGGACAGGGCTGGAGCTGCTTCGGAGGCCCCGACCTTCCCTCCGCGGGCGGCAACGGCGTGAGATCCCTTGAATCGGCACCGTGGCTGGCCGCGTGGGCCCCGGGGGGTAGAGAGGCGCGTTACCCGGAGGGCACCGGCGTATTCCTCGAGAAGGGAAGCAGCGTCATCCTCCAGGTGCACTACAACCTTCTCGCCGGAGACGGTCCCGACATGACGAGCGTGCGACTGCGAACTGTGCCCGGCGACACCGATCTGCGGCCACTGGAGACGATGCTCCTGCCCGGCCCCGTCGAGTTGCCCTGCCTTCCCGACGAGCAGGGCCCACTGTGCGATCGCGATGCGGCAGTTGAGGACACCATCGAGCGATTCGGCGGCGAGTCACTGCGCACCATCTGGGGCCTCCAGCTCATCTGCGGCGGTGACCTCGAGGAGCCCCGTGCCGGTGCGACGCAGTCTTGCGCGCACGACGTGGACTCTCCGATGACCGTATTCGCCGCCGCCGGCCACATGCACCTCCTCGGCCGAGAGATCTCCATCGTGGCGAACGCCGGCACCGCTCAGGAGCAAACCCTCCTCGACATCGACGCGTGGGACTTCGACAACCAGGGAGCTCGCCCGCTCCCCAAGCCGGTGGATCTGGAGCCGGGCGACACACTCACCGTGACGTGCACGCATGACGCCCAATTGCGCCGTCAACTCCCGGCCCTCGCGGGCTCGGAGCCCCGCTACATCACCTGGGGCGAAGGCACGACCGACGAGATGTGCCTAGGCATCCTCTCCGCGGCACCACAGGCATGAGCACCTGGGGGGCCATCCGCCTCTCACTCGGCGTCATTGCCGCCCTCCTCGGCACGCTGTGCCTCATCGCATCTGTGCCATCAGCGCTCATTGCCTCCGGCGTGGAGGCGAGCGTGGGCCGATCGGGAGTCGTCACGCAGTCTCTCGGCACACTGCGCGCGGCTCCGAGCGACGAGGCGGTCATCGTTGACGGCGTCAGTGCGCGCCTGGTCACACCCCAGCCACCCGAGTGGCTTGCGGAGATGCTCGCGAGCGCCGGCACAGATGCCCCCACGCTCGCCGACGATGTGGGCGACGCCTTCCTCGTGGCCACCTCGGGATCCGGTGATGTCTTCCTTGGCGTCGCAGACGTCGAGGCGGTCAACGCCTACCTCGATGGGACGCCGTACTCAGTGGCCGTGCGAGACGGACAGGAGTGGCCGGTCATCTCGGTGCCCGGCACGGGCCAACCCGCGCCACCGGCGGGGCAGGCCATCTGGGCGGCGGCGCA
>Ga0169931_10005246_pt1 | contig 19794 bp, 10 predicted proteins | sample Kivu_15m_20L_FD_129675 | JGI IMG/M metagenome (GOLD analysis project Ga0169931, IMG submission 129675) | Freshwater microbial communities from Lake Kivu, Western Province, Rwanda to study Microbial Dark Matter (Phase II) - Kivu_15m_20L... | ecosystem: Environmental > Aquatic > Freshwater > Lake... | reverse complement strand
TAAAAGAAGTTGAACTCAAATTAAATTCGCGACCAAGAAAACGATTCAAATTTGAAACACCTATATTTGCAATGAAAGAATTATTGTTTAATCCAAAAGTTGCATTTGTGGCTTGAATTCAGCCTTGAATAAAGTACATTTTTTTCATCTTCAATAATTTTTTTGCAAAGGTCAGACACTCTTTACAGTATCATGTTTCCTGAATTTGAAGATTTCAAATTATTAGGATTAAATGAAAATTATGAAGGTTAAGCTAGGATTAAAGAGCGTGGGAGATTTTTGCTCTTTAAAACCAAAAAGCCCTCAATTCACTGTGAATCAAGGGCTTTTGTTTTGTTAGTGTGGTGATGGACGCCTGCCTGACTGCGTCAAGCAGACAGGGAATCGAACCGACGACACTTTCGGTAAATAAAAAAAGGGAAGCTTTCGCTTCCCTTTAGTGGTGATGGACGGAATCGAACCGCCGACACAAGGATTTTCAGTCCTTTGCTCTACCAACTGAGCTACATCACCTCCTGTTTTGAGGGGGCAAATATAAACTTATTTTTTATGTAGTCCCACCATGCAACGAAAAAAGAAAGAAAATTCCTGAAAACCTATAACACAGCCATAGCATTGAGCACCGATTCCATTTGGGCTGTGAGTGCCGATGAACTGTTGGCATGGTTGTTTACAATGATAGCAAAAGCCAATTTTTTGCCTGATTTGGTTTTTACATAGCCCGCATACGACTTCACTTTCGACATGGTTCCGCTTTTGGCCATGATTCTGCCTTGTCCGGCCTGACCTTTGCACAAGTTTTTCAAAGTTCCCGACTCACCTGCAATGGGCAAAGTGAGTTCAAATTCTTGATTTTTGCTTTTGTGCATGTAGGTCAATAAGTCAACGAAATTCTGTGCACTGATGGCGTTGGTGCGCGACAAGCCACTGCCGTCATTGATGCGAGTTGCGGCAATGTCGAATTTAGATCCCCAAAAGTCTTGTATAATTTTCATGCCTTCTTTGTGATAGCCGAGACCTTTTTTCTCCAAGGCAATCCAACAAGGCAGGTGCTCTGCAAAGAGATTCACGCTCTTGAAGTTAATAAACTCAGCGACTTGAAAAAGCGTGGCCCCCAAATGCGTAAAAATCAAGGTTTGTTTTTCCTTGAGCAAAACACTCACCTGTTCCTTTTCTTTGGGGTCGATGGTGTTGTTAATCAAAGGACTGGCATTCAGTTGAATCCCTTTTCTCAGTAGTGCAGCATGAAACTCCAAGGCAAAAACCAATTCTGGATTCTGCATGGCCGACTTCACCACAAACGCTGTTTTATTCAAGGGCAAAGTGCCCGTAACAAAAGCATAATTGGAATAGGGCGCCCCATAAACATAGGCGTTATCGGAGGTGATGTTATCAGCGAGCACATAGTTTTGAATTACTAAGTTGGGCAGCACTGGATTTGTTTTGGTGATATTTGTAGTTCCACCAACTTTCGCTGGGGTACTAAAAAACAATTCCATCATATTGTCAAACACGGTTAAACCACTTGGGAAAGCACCATAATAATTGCCCATATCGCTCCACGACCAACCGTCTGGCGAACCGAAATAACCAAAAGATGAAGCATCAGCAAGAATACCTCCCGACACGTTTTGTACCCCCAATGCTTTGATGCTATCTGCCCAAGCATCCATAAAATCACGCATTTTTTCGCGGGATGTAAAGTGCGAACTTCCAAGAGAAACATCGCCAAAGCCGCGAATTATAATGCTGCCATTTAGGGTTGAGCCAACAATAGTTCCTGTGTATAAAACCTGTGTCTTCGGGCGATATTCAGCACCCAACAATTCCATCGCCGCGGCTGTTGACCACAATTTGGTGGTGCTCGCCGGAGCCAAAAGGCGTTTGGCATCATGTTGCGCCAATATTTCATTATTAGCCAAATCCACAGCCATAAAGGAAATGCTGGCCTGTTTAAAATCCGGTTTGCTTACAAAATTGTCAACTGCCTTCTGGAGCTCACTGTCGGACGAAAATAAAGGTGTCGCACACCAAAAAATAGCGATAACAAAAATTAGATTTTTCATGTCTCAAAAGTAATGAGAAAGACAGATACCAAAACCATACCAAGGAAAGTCTCGGTTTTTCGTGTGGTTTTTTTAGTCTATCCTTTGAAAAAAACTACTTTCGCAGCAAATTTGGGGAATGAAGAAGATAAAAGTACTGCGCATCATCAACAGATTTAACATAGGCGGACCCACTTTTCACGTCACATTGTTGACCAAATATTTGGGCGAGCCATTCGAAACCAAGCTCATCGGTGGTGTTCCAGACGCTGGGGAGAGCGATTCATTGCATGTGCTCCGAGAATATCAGATCGAACCTGTGGTTTTAGAAGAATTGCAGCGCGACCCCAACTTTTCATCTGACCGAAAAGCATATAAAAAAATCAAACAAATCATTGAGGAATATAAACCCGACATTGTGCATACCCATGCTGCGAAGGCTGGTGCTTTGGGGAGAAGGGCCGCCCATAAATGTGGGGTTCCTATTATTATTCACACTTTTCATGGCCATGTTTTTCATTCTTATTTTGGCAGAATCAAAACCGAGATATTCAAGCGAATTGAGCGCTCGCTAGCCAAAAAATCAACTGGAATTATAGCCATCAGCGAACAGCAAAAAAAGGAACTTGCTGAAATTCATAAAATATGTCCGGCCCATAAAATTGAAGTGATTCCCTTGGGTTTGGATTTGACCAAATTCAACACAAATAAAGCAGAAAATAGAGCCAAATTGCGCGCCGAACTGCATTTGTTAGACCACGATATCGCCATTGCAATCATTGGCAGATTAGCGCCTGTGAAAGACCATGGATTTTTCCTAGACGTGATCAGCGAAGTCGCGTCAAAAACGAAGAAAAACATAAAAGTATTCATCGTTGGAGACGGCAGTGAAAGAGAGGCTATTGAAGATCAAGCGAATCAGATAAACGCTACATTTCGTGGCTTAATCACTTTCACCTCGTGGATTGAAGACATAGCACCGTTCAATCATGCGATGGACATTATTTGTTTGACGTCGAAAAACGAAGGTACACCCGTTTCTCTTATCGAGGCTCAAGCCGCTGGCGTGCCCGTGATTTCAACAAATGTTGGGGGTGTTTTGGATATTGTGGAACAAGGTAAAACGGGCTTTGTGGTTGAACCCAATGATTTAGAGGCCTATGCGAGCAAACTTTTGGAATTGATTGAAAATGAATTGTTGAGGAAAAATATGGCAGAAAATGGATGGAAACATGTTGGCGAAAAATACCACTACACCCAACTCGTCCGAAATATTGAAGACTACTATATGCGGTTGCTTCAAAAAGTTTAACTTTGCTCAAACTATTCGAGATAGATGAATAATAGATTGTTACTAATTGGGTTAAGTGTATTTTCTTTTTTTGCCATTACAAGTTGCGGAATCAATTCGAGCATCATGTTTAAAGAGGGCAAAGATTTTAAAGGATATGATTCCATCCCCATGACCCCAAAATACGAATACCGCATTTCTCCAAACGACCAAATAAGCTTTATAGTTTATACCAATGATGGCGAAAAAATATTCGATATCTTAACGGGAGCCACCTTCGCTCAAAATGGTTCAGGGCAAAATATTGGACGACTTTTGACAAGATCAAACACCATTACATATTTGGTAAGACAAACTGGCATAGTGGACTTGCCTATAATAGGTGAAATTAATATTGCTGGATATACGCTTCCAGAGGCTCAAAAAATGCTCAGGGAAACTTACAGCAGTCATTATGTTGACCCTTTTGTGATTTTGGAAGTAGTGAACCAAAGAGCCATTGTTTTTAATGGCGACGCGGGAAGCTCAGTAGTGGTTGACATTGAAAACTACAATACGACGCTATTAGAGGTGATCGCAAAGGCTGGTGGCATCCACCCAAGGGGAAAAGCAAAAAAAATTAAAGTAATGCGGCAAACACCAAAAGGTCGAGAGGTATATTTAATTGATTTATCAACCATGGATGGTCTCTATTACGCCGATATGATTATTCAAGCCAACGACATTATTTACATTGAGCCGGTTACGCAATACACAAGAGAGGTTTTAAAAGAGGTGGCTCCCGTGGTGTCGCTCATTTCTAGTGCCATAGTAGTAGTTACAGTACTTACAAGATTTAATTAAGCATTTTGGAAAGAGTAGGATTCATTGTCAATAAAGATTTCAAGCCCAATATTTTCTTTTTGGTATTGCGCAGAAATTGGTATTTCGCCCCAATTATTTTGGCTCTTTTCTTAGGAATGGCTTTTCTCTATTTGAGGTACACGCCTCCTGTTTACGAATCAAAATCGATTGTGCAACTGGGTGATAAAGACCAAGGGCAGGAAATCTTAGATATTAAATCTTTTTCAGAAAAAAAGGACTTGAGTAAAACCACAGAATTGTTGCATTCTCAGTTCTTGTTTGAACGCACCATCAACTCAATGAGCTTTTATGTATCTTACTTTGTGAAGGGGTCTTTACTCACCGAAGAAAAATACTTACAATCCAGTTATGCTATTATTCCTTATGAGCTCAACGATTCTACGCTTTGCGATGTGCCCATTTACTTGATGCATGAAAATGGAACTTACTTCTTAGAATATGAAAAGAAACCTGGGCATAAAATCAGAGCCAAGATCAATAAAAACGGATCCACAAAGAACAAGGATTTTGAGTTGGTTTTTTCCTTTGTGAACGAGTCGCTACTTTTGAATGAACTCAAGAGCAATAAGGTATATTTCACCTTCAATAATCCCAAAAAACTTGCCGAGCGTTTTAGAAAAGACCTCAGTGTTACGGCTTTGAGCCCATCTGCAAAAACGATTGAAATTTCTTTTAGAAGCAGAAACGCAACATTAAGCAGAGATATTGTCAGAAATCACGTCGATCAATTTTTCATTTACGACCGCGAATTGGAAAATCAATCGAGTCAAAATGTGCTCAATTTTATCAATACGCAATTGGATTCTGTTGGAAAAACGCTGCAAAACTCGCAAGACAGTATTCTTAAGTTTCAATATAAAACCAACACGCCAGACCTAGAGGTGTCATCTAATCGGTTGAATGACCAAATCAATCAACTCAATGATGAAATATTTAGATTGGAACTCGACTTCCAATTGTTGCAAAACCTAGAGTCGAAAGTCACTTCAAATCCAAATCGTTTAGAAATTTATAAAATCTTACCCGACCTGTTGGGCAGCACATACCAAAGCACCTTGTATGCACAAGTTGCCGATTTGCACAGTTTGTTAGAAAGAAAAGAGTCTCTGTCTTATTCCGTTACCACAGAAAGCAGTGAATATAAGAGTAATCAGCAAAAAATTCAACAAAGGGTTTCAGGAATTTTGCAATCCATTACGATGGTCAAAGAACGTTTGGCTCAAAAAATCCTCTTGCTAAAAAAGCGCCTTAATGAATCCAATGCTTCATATCTGACGCTGCCCGAACAATCCATGGCCTTGTCGAGGCTGTCAAGCATCAAAGAATTGAACGAGAAATATTATTTGCTTTTGATGGACAAAAGATCATCCTATGCCATTTCTACAGCAGGTTATGCCTCAAAAAATGTTGTTTTACAAGAATCTGTGATTGCCAATGCCCCTGTGTATCCAATGGGTAGATTGATTTATGTAATTGCAGGAATTCTAGGTTTGTTTGTCAGCATTGCCATTCTTGCATTGAAATACCTCACCCATGACGAAGTGAATTCCGAATTGGACATCAAAACGATTATTCCCAACGTTAGTTTCTTGGGTAATATTCCGCAGATTAAAAATCCAAATCCTTATTCACAATTGGTGGTTCACGAGCGACCCAAATCTACCATTACCGAAGCTTTTAGAGGAATACGTTCGAACCTGAACTTTATTAATCCAGACGCACGTGTTTATGCCGTTTCATCATCTATCTCTGGTGAAGGAAAAACGTTTATCTGTTTAAATTTTGCAGGGATTAAAGCAATGACCGGAAAGAAAACCATCCTTTTGGATTTGGATTTAAGAAAACCAAAAATACACCTAGGATTGAACAGTTCAAATGAAAAGGGTATGAGTACGATTTTGTCTAATCAACATGGATTAGAAGAATGTATTCAGCACAGCCCCATTGAGAATTTAGATTTTATTCCAGCAGGTCCAAATCCACCGAATCCCTCGGAGCTAATTCTTTCCGAAAACATGGATGCTTTACTTGAAAAATTAAAAGGACTTTACGATATTATTATTATCGATAATCCGCCAATTGGCATTGTGACTGATGGTATGAGCCTTTTCTCAAGGGCGGATTGTTCAATTTATGTTTTTAAAGCGGGTTATTCTAAACACACTTTTGCTTACCGCGTTCGTGATCTGCATGAAAGCCAAAAAATTAAAGGGCTTACTGTTCTATTGAATGGAGCAAGGTCAAGCAATAGTGGCTATGGTTATGGCTACGGTTATGGCTACGGCTACGGCTACGGCTACGGCTACGGCTACGGCTACGGCTACGGCTACGGCGGCTACTATGAAGATGAGCCCAAAAAATCTTGGTACAGTAAATTTCTCTTTTGGAAAAAGAAATAAACTGAAATGAGTAGCCTTAAAAAAATAAACGGCCACGGTCATCTCTTGCCTTATCCAGATGAGATTCCCCGATTCATGAAAGATAAAAAACTGTTTTGGGTAGACCAAGACAGAAAATTCATGCGACAAGGCGAATGGTCGAGACCCGTAACAGACGCCAGCTTTTTCCTCGATGAGAAATTGGCTTGGATGGAGCAAAACGATCTGTCACATGCTGTTTTGTTGACCCTCTCTCAACTCTACTGCAACAACCTCAACGAATACGATACCAAAGATGTATTGCAGTTTCAAAATGATTATCACGCCGAAATTCAATACAAACACGAAGATAAGTTTACTTGCGGCTTCGTAGTACAGCCAAGATTCACCGAACAAGCGCTACTCGAAATTGAGCGAAATGTGACCAAAAACAAGCTAAAACTCCTTTGTTTGCCAACACATTATGTAGGCAACGACGACAAATGGACCTCGGTAGCCGATGAAGATGTTTTTCCTATTTATGAATTGGCAAATTACTACAAACTCGCCATCGAAATCCATCCCTATGATGGCAATGAAATGGTGAATTTGGCTGATAAGTATTGGCGCTTCCATTTGGTTTGGATGTGCGCACAAACAGCCGACACGCATCATTTATTCACTTTGATGGGCATCCACAATAAGTTTCCAAACATCAGAACCTGTTTGGCGCATGCCAACATGCTCGGGCAAGCCAATTTTGGTAGAAGAATGCAAGGCTATCTGGGCAGACCTGATCTTTTTGAAAACACCGAAAATCCTGCCGAGACCAACGGACATGCCAATATCTACTTTGACAGTTTGGTGCACGATCCAGAAACCTTTCGTCTTTTGATTAATCGGGCTGGAGCCAATCAGGTGCTAGCAGGATTAGACGACCCCTACCCTTTGGGTGAAATGGAAACCGTGCCCGGCTGCTACCCCGGAAAAGTGATTGACCAAGCGCTCGAAATGAATATTATTAATCAAAACGATTACAATAACATTTGGCATCGCAACGTTTTGAATTGGTTAGGTAAATTTGAACTTTAAATTACAATGATTGAAGTAAAAAACATTTCCAAAACTTTTGAATTATCCAAAAAGCAGCGGAAAGAATTAAACACGTCCGAAACGCAATTTCAAGCCCTGAAAGATGTTTCGTTTTCATGCCAACCAGGAAAGGTTTTTTCACTTTTAGGTCCAAATGGAGCAGGTAAAACAACTACGCTCCGCACCATTGGAGGCATCATCAAACCAAGCTCAGGAAGCGTGCTTATCAATGGCATCGATATGGCACAAAACCCCAATGAAGCCAGAAAACAAATTGGTTTTTTGACAGGTTCTACCGGACTTTATGGGCGACTCACTCCCAACGAAATGATTCACTATTTCGGGGGACTTTATGGCGTTGATAAAGCGACAATCGAACAGCGTAAAAACAAACTCTACGACATGCTCGACATGCATCATTTTGCAAGCAAACAAATCGGGAAATTGAGTACCGGCATGAAACAAAAGGTTTCCATTTGCAGAACTATGATTCACGACCCAGCGGTTTTGGTGTTTGATGAACCTACGAGTGGTTTGGACGTAATCAGCGCCGAAGCCATCATAAACCTTGTTCGAGATTGTAAGCAAAACAACAAAACTGTTATTTTCTCGAGCCACATCATGTCGGAAGTGGAATTGCTCTCCGATGAATTGGCCATTATACATAAAGGCAAAATTGTGAAGCGCAGTTCGTTCCACGATTTCAAAAACCAAATGAAAGAACAAAGTTTAACCGAACGATTTATTGAAATCATCAAAAATTCTGAAGCGTTATGAGTGCCATTTTTCACATCATCAAAAAAGAATTGACGGAAACCCTGCGCGACAAACGTACGCTGATGACCATGATTGTTATTCCAATTTTGCTGTTTCCCGTTCTCCTCTCCATGAGCGTCAAGGTGTCGCAACATTTTTCAGACGAAGCTAGCCTTAAGAAAATCACCATTGCTTTTGACCAAGCTTTTGAAGATCATGAGGTTATTACCAAACTTAAAGCTGTTTCTTCAACAGACACTTTGGTTGAAATTGTAGCAGTTTCAGATTTTAGCACTACTAAAGAACTTATTCAAAAAGACAGCATTCAAGTGGCGGTTTTCATTGATAAGAAAAATGCAAAGGCACCAATTGTTGTTTGGCACGACGGCACAAAAATCGACATTTTGGGTCGAATCACTGAAAAAATTGATGCAGCCAAACAACTTATGGTTGATGAACAAATGGCTGCACTTAACATTAAAGCCTCATCCATTTCTGGCTTCGATTATCAAATGATGAGTACGGCTTCCACGCAAGAGTCTATTGGAAAATTGGCAGGAGGTTTTCTTCCATATATTTTTATTGTTTTCGGATTTTTAGGTTGTATGTATCCCGCCATTGATTTGTATACGGGTGAAAAAGAACGCGGCACAATCGAAACCTTACTCACAGCACCAATTGCACGCTGGAAAATTCTTGTCGGTAAAATGAGTGTGGTGGTTATTTCAGGCTTGCTAGCAGCATCTTTGTCCTTATTAGGGCTCTACATTTCCATTCGCGGTTTAAATCTCATCGAAGACCCCGCCCTACTTGGCATAATCAATAGCATTCTGAGCTTCAAGTTTATCACCGTGCTTTTCCTATTGCAAGTGCCTTTGACTATCTTCTTCGCCGGATTGTTGATTCCGATTGCCATTCACACGAAGTCGTTCAAAGAAGCCCAAAGTATCATCACACCCTTGAATTTCGTGGTCATTTTGCCTGCGATGATTGGGTTTTTGCCGCAAATTGAATTGAACGCTACAACAGCGTTGATTCCTATTGTAAATATCGTTTTGGCAACAAAAGAGCTGATTGCTGGAACATTAAACTACATGCACTTGTTATTAAGTGCGGTGGTGATGTGTTTGATTGCAGCAGCGGCGGTTTTCATTTCATACAAGCAGTTTGAGAAAGAAAACAACGTGTTGAACTAAAGTGATTCAGCCTTTCATCCCACGATACACCCTTTCATGTAGCGCAATCGGAGAAGAGCTTTGAACCCGCTAATTTTGAACTGGAGTTTTCCAACTTTAAGACGCTCAATGATCAACGCAATGAATAAACAATTTGCAAATTTTTCGAAAAATTTACTGCTCCTTTTCTTAACCATGGTTTCGTTCGAAACATGGGGACAACAAAAATTCACGCTAAGCGGCTCCGTTTACGATTTTGAAACAGGAGAAACGGTCATTGGCGCCCGAATTGCTTTTCCAACAGAAAGCAAAGGTGTGATGTCTAACGCCTACGGTTTTTATTCCATCAGCATGCCCGCGGGAACCTATGAGATAACCGTAAGTTTCGCGGGCTATGAAACAATTCGCGATTCCATAGTGCTCACGTCTAACATCACCAAAGACTTCAAAATTAAACCTAAAACACTGCAAACCAACGAGGTAGTGATTACGGGGAAAAATGAAAACGCCAACACTGAGAGCACCTCAATGGGCACAATAGAGTTGGATGTTGAAATGATGCGCACCTTACCAGCATTTTTAGGTGAAGTAGATATATTAAAAACCATTCAACTTCTGCCCGGCGTGTCATCAGCCAATGAAGGCGCTCAAGGATTTTATGTGCGTGGTGGAGGTCCAGATCAAAACTTAGTGCTTTTGGATGAGGCCACGGTTTACAACGCTTCGCATTTATTCGGTTTTTTCTCTGTTTTCAATGCAGATGCCATCAAAAGTGTAAACATCATTAAAGGCGGTATGCCTGCTGAATTTGGTGGCCGATTGGCTTCTGTTTTAGAAGTGAAAATGAACGACGGCAACAACCAACGTTTTCAAGTAGATGGCGGCATCGGATTGTTGGCTTCTCGCCTGACCCTGCAAGGTCCCATCGTGAAAGACAAAAGTTCTTTTATTGTGAGTGCAAGGAGAACGTATATTGATTTATTGTTCAAAGCATTTGTGCCACCCACCTCTGATTTCTTCGGAACGAGCTATTTCTTCCACGATTTTACGGCCAAATTGAACTACAAAATTTCTCCCAAAGACCGCGTTTTTGTGAGTGCCTATTTCGGAAAAGATGTCTTTAATTTCAACAACAATGTGGATGATTTTAATGTAAACATGCCTTGGGGGAATGCCACTGCGACGGTGCGTTGGAATAGGATAATAAATGAAAAGTTGTTCATGAACGTTTCGGCTATTTTCACGGATTACAATTTTCAATTCAATTCAGAAATAAGCGATTTTCGTTTTGGACTTTATTCTGGCATCCGTGATTACAGTGGGAAGGTCGATTTTACTTGGTATCCGAATCCGAGACACGAAATCAAATTTGGCGGACAATATACCTACCACATTTTCACGCCAACAAGCGTTACCGCCGAAGACGATGAAGTTGTATTCAACACGGGCGACATCAGTAGAATTTTTGGTCATGAAGGCGCCATTTATATCCAAGACGAGTTTGATATCACTGATGTGCTGCGCGTGAATGTTGGCTTGCGCTTATCTGGCTACAACCACGTGGGTCCGTTTACCAGATTCATTACAGTACCCGGGCAAGTGAACCAAGATTCTATTGTTTTCCAACCCAACGAGTCTATCAAATTCTATCACGGTTTAGAGCCGCGAGCCAACTTGCGTTATTTATTTCCCGACAAATCCTCCATCAAGGCGGGCTTCAATCAGGTTAATCAATATGTGCATTTGGCTACCATCAGTCCAACCTCTTTGCCTACAGATATTTGGTTCCCGAGCACAGATATTGCACAACCACAACGCGGCTGGCAAGCTTCTATCGGTTATTTTAGAAATTTATTCCAAAACAAATACGAAACATCAGTAGAGGTGTATTACAAAGGTATGCGCAATTTGATTGAATACCGACAAGGGGCACAACCTGCAGATAATGTGACCACCAATCCCGACAACTTATTGGTTTTTGGTGTTGGACGCTCGTATGGTGCAGAATTCTTTTTACGCAAAAACACAGGTAAACTTACGGGTTGGATTGGTTATACCCTTGCCAAAACAGAACGCTATTTCGAGAACTTACAAACCACTTGGTTCCCAGCCAGATACGACAGAACACACGACCTTTCCATCGCTTTCAATTACAAAATTTCTGACAAATGGACCGCTGGAGCTGTGTTCGTTTACGCCACCGGAAACACCATGACACTTCCTATTGGTTGGTATCTGCATCAAGGCGATATCGTTTTCGAATATGGCGATAGAAATGGCACACGCATGCCCGCTTACCATCGTTTAGACCTTTCTATGACTTGGTACGACAGTCCAACGAAAGAAGTACTTGACCCGGCTACACAAGAATTGATTCAAAAGAAAAAGCGATTCAGAAGCAACGTCAACTTTTCCGTTTACAATGCCTACAACCGCCAAAATCCTTATTTCATTTATGTGAGCACCGATGGTTCGCCCAATGCTGGCGACTTGCAAATCAGCTTGAAACAAGTGGCACTTTTTCCAATTATCCCAAGTATTACCTGGAATTTTAGCTTTTAAGAACATGAAGAATATCATTTATATACCCGCATTTGTTGTTTTGCTTCTCACACAAGCCTGCACCAAAGAAGTGATTTTAGACATTCCTGAATTTGAACCAAAAATTGTTGTTGACGGACGCATAGAAACCGGAATGCCTCCCCTAGTTATACTAACCAAAACGCAAGATTTATATGGTCCCACGGATTTCGGTGCTTTGGCAGGGTCCTTCGTGAACGGTGCCGTAATTACCGTGTCAGATGGCACAAACTCTTTGGTTTTGACAGAAATTTGCGCCAATTCCATAGACCCAGAACTATTGCCTGTTATTTCTGAAATTTTGGGTATTGAACCTGATGTAATCTTGGCACTCAATTTTTGCGCCTATGTAGGACTTGATCCAGATTTTGTGGGTGAAGTGGGTAAAACTTATTCCTTAAATATTGCATTGGGCGACGAAACTTTTACCAGCCAAACAACTTTAAATCCTGTGCCAAACATAGACTCCTTGTACTATGAAATTGAACCCAACTTCACAGAACATGGCTTTGGTTGGTGTGTGTTAAACGACAACGCTTCTGTATACAACGGCTACTTTTTCCAAATGCGACGCATCCACCTGAATGAAGAAGGAGAACCCGCTGATGCTTTTTTTCAGAGCTCAATGAGCAGTGCTTTCGACGATACCTTCTTCAACGGTTTGACCTTTAAATTTGGTTTCTCTAACATTGGTAGCCGCCGCGATGACACCCCTGACGAATTCAGAGGCTATTTTAAAACCAATGACACCGTAGTAATCAAATTCTCTTCTCTGGATTATCCGACCTTCAAATTTCATGAGTTGAAATATACACAGATGTCGAGCGGTACCAGTCCTTTTGCCAGTCCAACCTATATTCCCACGAATATTGAAGGGGGTGCAATTGGCTGTTGGGCAGGATTTTCGCCGCGCTATGACACTCTGATTTGTGTGCCTTGAGGAAAGATGAATTCCGATATTGCATAAACAAAATTCCGATATTGCATAAAATTGAAGTGCCCATTCCATTGTTAGCTGGAGAGATATAGACCAATACCTATAATCTTCTATCTTTGCGGCTTTTAAAATTGATTCAAAAGCGATGGACTACAATTTCATAGAAATCGAACAAAATTGGCGGAAATATTGGGCGGAAAATAAAACTTTCCGCGCCGAGGATTTTTCTACGAAACCCAAATATTATGTGCTCGACATGTTTCCGTATCCTTCGGGAGCTGGGCTGCATGTGGGTCACCCGCTGGGTTACATCGCTTCAGATATTTACGCGCGCTACAAACGCCATCAAGGTTATAATGTCTTGCATCCAATGGGCTACGATTCCTTTGGCTTGCCAGCAGAACAATACGCCATTCAAACCGGGCAACATCCTGCAATTACAACTGAACAAAACATCGCACGTTACCGCGAACAATTGGATAAAATTGGGTTTTCTTTCGATTGGGACAGAGAAGTACGCACCTCAAATCCAGATTATTACAAATGGACGCAGTGGATTTTTAAGCAACTTTTTGATGCTTGGTACAACAACGATTCCAGCAAAGCCGAACACATTTCTACCTTAGTTGAACGTTTTGAAACAGCAGGAAATGCGAACATCAATGCCGCCCACGATTGCGAACAAACATTCACCGCAGCAGAATGGAACGCGCTTTCAGAAAAAGAAAAACGCAGCATTTTGATGTCATACCGCTTGACGTATTTGGCGGATTCTTGGGTGAACTGGTGTCCAGCGTTGGGAACAGTTTTAGCCAATGATGAGGTCGTAAACGGTGTTTCAGAGCGCGGCGGTCATCCTGTAGAACAAAAACTAATGCGTCAGTGGTCGATGCGCATCAAGGCCTACGCCGAAAGACTCTTGCAAGGATTAGACAAAATCGATTGGTCAGACGCCATCAAAGAACAACAACGCAACTGGATCGGGAAATCGGAAGGATGTAGTGTGAAATTTAGAATTAAGAACGAAGAAGTAAGAAATGACGAGATTTCTACTTCTGATTGCTTACTTCTTAATTCTAATTTTATTGAGGTTTTCACCACCCGCCCCGACACCATTTTCGGCGTTAATTTCCTCTTGCTAGCTCCCGAACATCCTTGGGTTGATGCACTGACCACCGACGAATACCGCGAAGCCGTTGATTCTTACAAAAAAGCAGCCTCTTTGAAAAACGAGCGCGACCGACAAGCGGACACCAAAAATATCACCGGACAAAAAACGGGCGGCTATGCCATTCATCCGTTTACAGGCGAAAAAGTGGACATTTGGATTGGCGATTATGTCTTGGCTTCTTATGGAACTGGAGCCGTGATGGCTGTTCCTTGTGGCGATCAACGCGATTGGGATTTTGCCACACATTTCAACATACCAATCATCAATATTTTTGAAAATGTGGATGTTTCTGAAGCCGCCTACACCGAAAAAGCTGGTAAAATTGCTAACTCCGACTTTTTGAGCGGATTGGAAGTGAAAGCTGCCATCAAACGCGCGATTGAAGAAATCGAAGCCCGCGGTTTGGGCAAAGGCAAAACGAATTACCGCCTACGTGATGCTGTTTTTTCCCGACAACGCTTTTGGGGTGAACCTTTCCCGGTGTATTACCAAGACGAAATTCCCTACACCGTTGACGACCAATTTTTGCCTGTAGAATTGCCCGAAGTGGATGCTTATTTGCCTACAGCCGACGGTGAACCACCTCTGGCCCGCGCCAAAAAAGAAGCATGGAACGTGAACCAAGGTGACCGCATGGAATTCAACACAATGCCCGGCTGGGCTGGTTCAAGCTGGTATTTCTTGCGCTACATGGACCCACAAAACGATAGCGAATTTGTTTCCAAAGAAAAGGCCGACTACTGGCAAAACGTGGACCTCTACATCGGTGGTTCGGAGCACGCCACAGGTCACCTACTCTATTCCCGCTTCTGGACCAAATTCCTCCACGACATGGGCTACATTTCTTTTGATGAACCTTTTAAGAAATTGATTAATCAGGGGATGATTTTGGGGAGGAGTAGTTTTGTGTATCGATTAATTTATAAAGTTCCTGAAAACGCCGTCAGTTCAGATTACATACAAGACTCGCTTCTTCCAACAATATTTGTTTCAAAAGGAATTCCTATCCAAAACGAAGGTTTTAGCATTAGGAAAGTTCGTGCCGAAATTACAAAATCCTTGGTTAAAAACAATTTACCCAACGGATTCGAAATCCTAGATTTGACACCCCTCCACGTCGACATCAACCTCGTTGACAACGACAAATTAGACATTGAAGCATTCAAAAAATCGCGCCCAGAATATGCCAATGCCGAATTCATTTTAGAAGAAGACGGCACTTACATCTGCAGCAGCGAAGTCGAAAAAATGTCGAAATCCAAATACAATGTTCAAACCCCTGACGAGCTTGTAGAAAAATACGGTGCCGACACTTTGCGTATGTATGAGATGTTTTTGGGGCCTTTGGAGCAAGCCAAACCTTGGGATACAAAAGGCATCAATGGGGTGCATAATTTCTTGCGCAAGTTGTGGCGTTTAACCCATGATGAGCAGAATAAAATCTATGTTTCCGATGGCGAACCAAGTGCAGACGCCTTAAAAACACTGCACAAAACCATCAAGAAAATCACAGAAGATTTGGAGCGTTATTCTTTCAACACGCCCGTTTCAGCCTTCATGATTGCCGTAAACGAACTCACCGACATGAAGTGCAACAACCGCGAAATCATCGAGTCATTGGTGATTTTGTTGGAACCTTTCGCACCGCATTTCGCAGAACAAATTTGGAAAGAATTGGGTCACACGGAATCCATTTCCAAAGCAGACTGGCCCGTTTTCAATCCAGACTTTTTGGTAGAAAACACTTTTGAATATCCCGTTTCCTTCAACGGAAAAGTGCGTTTCAAAATCACGCTGCCTGCTGATATGAGCAAAGAAGATGTGGAGCAAGAAGTAATGAAACATGAGCAAACTCAGAAATATTTGGAAGGAGCAGCACCGAAGAAAATGATTGTGGTGCCGGGGAGGATTGTGAATGTGGTTGTTTAAGGGAAAATATCTTTATATTTGGCACCTCTTATGCCAAATTAATTATGACGCCCTCTAAGTTTTCATTGTTGAAAGAATTCAATATCAAAAGCATTGTTGTAAGTTTTTTCGTGCTACTATCGTGTTTCAGCGTTTTGAGTCAAAATGTTCAATTTACAACTGACCCTGCGCCTCAAAATGGCACAGTTACGATTTGTGAAGGAAACACTGTTACATTCACCGACAACTCTCAAAATGTACCAGCGGGGACTAGTTATAATTGGTCGTTTCCGGGAGGAACACCTTCAAGCGCTACAGGGTCGGGCCCACATTCAGTGGTATATAATACGGCGGGAAATTATGTTGCAGAGTTGTCTATAAATGGAATAGAAGAAAGCGATGTGATTTCTGTAATAGGAAGCGCGCCAAATCTAGAAATTGATTCGACAAATGTCTTTGGCTGGGGTATTTCTAACTTTAATAATGAGCAATATTTTACAGTATGTAGTCCTAGTGGGTTTGGCGAACTATTACATTTCTCAACCTCAACCTCCAATACCAACTCTAATACTCAGCACATTATTGATTGGGGAGATAATTCTCCTCCTACTAGTTTTACAGGTTTAAATATTTCCGGTGACAACCACATATACACTGAAACAGGTACTTATGTTATTAGTTATACCGTGATATTAGAAAATGGATGCAGTTATACACAGAATTATAATGTGTTTATCGGTGCTTCGCCTAGTGCAACTGTATCCACCCAGGGGATTCCCATTTTGTGTAACTCAGGAAGTGCCGTGTTTAATGTTTTTGCCGGCGCTCAAAACGCGAATGGGACTATCTACACTTTTCAGATAAACGATGGTTCACCACCTCAAATATTCACTCATGAGCAGCTAATAGCTCTTGGCGGAGTGTTTAACACACAAATAAACTCATGGGTGTTTGCCTTTACACATATTTTCAACAATGTCTCATGTGGAATTAATTCCGATATTAATGGGACTTTATATCCCAATGCTATACAAGCCTCGGTGACAGTAAATAATCCTTGTGGTCAGTCATCAAACGCAAACGGACCATATATTATTCAGGCAGGCCCACAAGCCTCATTTAATGCATCTCCAAGTGATACTGTTATTTGTGTTAACAGCACAATTACCTTCACAGACGCTTCGATTGCTGGTACTAATATACTAGGGCCTTCACCAAATTTTAACTGCAACAACACCTACAAGAAATATTGGACTATTCAAGGGCCAAATGGGTTAGTTTCAATTGTAACCAATCCTTCAGGTAGTGCGGGTACTGTTCAACCAAATCCTTTTGTTTCTGTTTTGGGTAATTTAGGCTACAATAACAATCAGCTCAATAACTCTCTATTTTGGTCGAACAACGCAACAAACGAAATCGCTGTTACATTCAATACACCCGGAACATATACAATCGCGCTTTACACGGGCTCAAATAATTGTGGCATAACCTCCTTTTCCCAAACCATCTGCGTACTACCGCAAATCGAAGCAAACTTCTTGCTTTCAGACACCACAGGTTGTGTCGCTTTGCCTATAGATGTAACCAATAACTCAACTGTTCCTGATTGCGGCATCAATAATCTTTATCAATGGTCTATCTCTAGCACCAATCCAGAAAATTGTCCTAGTTATACCACACCAGGATTTATATATAACACAGGTAGTTCAAGTTCTTTTGAGCCATCATTTTCATTTACTTCTCCTGGCTTATACGAAATAACCTTATCTATTTCCTTGGATCAGCAAGTTTTTGGTTGTAGTGATACTTCACAAACAGAGATTATCCTCGTAAAGGACCTTCCATTTGCATCCATTCCCCCAATTATAGAATGTCAGGATGAAACGATAACAGTAGCAGCAAACAATTTAATCGATTGTTATGCCGATAGCGTCCTTGTTTATAACTGGATTTTTCCTGGAGCAATTGATGTAAGTGACAATGCATCCTCAAATCCTGTTGTCACGTTTCCTGAAGCAGGATCATACAATTACAGCCTTGAATTAAGCAATGAGTGTGGAACTACGACATTAAATCAAATCATAACCATTGATTCCCTTGTTAACGTAAGCATTAATGGCAACTCGGGGTCTTGTGTTAATGAACCCATTAATCTTCAAGGAACAATTACTGGTTCTGTCAATACCGGAACATGGTCAGCATCCATTCCCGGCGGGTCTTTTAGTTCAACCACAAACCTGAGTACTTTTTACACGCCACCACTTAATTATATCGGTTCTATTACCATAACTTTAACCTCTAATACTCCTGCTGGACCATGTTTGCCCGACTCGGCATCAATAACGATTGAATTTGAACAAGATGCCATTGTTGATGCGGGTAATTACCCCCCTGTTTGTATCAACTCTACTTTAAACTTAAATGGTGTTTTTGGTGGGGCTGCGAGCCAAATTACGTGGTCTAGCAATGGTGTAGGGACATTCTCTGATGTGAATGATCCAAATGCTATTTATACGCCCCCATTAAATTTTACAGGGCCCATCATTTTATTTATCGAGACCGATGACCCCGCTGGAAGTTGTGCGCCTGCTACAGATTCTGTTTTGATTTCAGTTGTCCCTCTTCCTGTTGTAGTGGCTAGCAATGATCAAACCATTTGTTTTGGTGACAATGCCACAATATCCGCTTCGGGTGCTTTGAGCTACGATTGGAATCAAGGCATTGGAGCAGGCGCGAATCAAACAGTTTCCCCTACGACAACTACAATTTACACGGTTGTTGGAACGGATATCAATGGGTGTCAAAATGCGGATTCACTTACAATTTTTATCACACCACTTCCATTAGTAAACCCTTTAAATAATCTTGTGGTCTGCCATAATGAACAAACACAACTTATTTCCTTCTTAGGAAGTCCGTTAGGAACAGTATTTAATTGGACAAACTCGAATACAACTATTGGGCTGACTACATCATCAGGACAAGGAGACATTAATCCTTTTACAGGTATTAATACTGGAACAGCACCTATTTCATCTGTTATTGAAGTAACACCGTTTGCAAATCTGTGTAGTGGAATATCGGAATCATTGACGATTACCGTTAATCCTATACCTTCTATTACCAACGCAGATTTAAATCAGCAACTTTGTTCAAATCAACAAAGTAATGAGGTTATCTGGACCAATAGCTTGGACCCGTCCCTAAACGTTGCTTATAATTGGGAAATTCAAAGTGCTGGAAATAATATTTCAGGGTTTATACAAGACGGATCTGGAGACCTTCCCCAAATGAACTTAGTGAATAGCGGAACGACGCCACAAAATGTGGTTTACTCTATTACACCTCTTTTTGATGATTGTGGCGGGCAACCAGTTACTTATACCATTACTGTTTACCCTACACCAACTATTCAATCTATACAAAGTCAAGTAGTTTGTAGCGGAGATTCGTTCAACACAACAAACTTCGAGAGCACTATTTCCGGTGTTTCAGTCACCTACACATGGACACTAACCAACACCAACATTCCTGCAACAGTTACGGGTTATCCCGCGCCAAATGGAAACGGTAATGTTACTGGAACGACAGTTAACAATACAGGTTCGGCTCCTTACT
>Ga0169931_10005245_pt1 | contig 19800 bp, 16 predicted proteins | sample Kivu_15m_20L_FD_129675 | JGI IMG/M metagenome (GOLD analysis project Ga0169931, IMG submission 129675) | Freshwater microbial communities from Lake Kivu, Western Province, Rwanda to study Microbial Dark Matter (Phase II) - Kivu_15m_20L... | ecosystem: Environmental > Aquatic > Freshwater > Lake... | reverse complement strand
GGCATCCCAGCCTTTTCATCCGCGCTCAAGGCCCCCTATTAGTCAATAGGGAGCCATTCGCGCACCGGCCTACGGCCTGATGAAAATTCTGGGCGCCAGCCTTGCCAAATTCCCGATTCTTGAGTCACGTTCGGTATATTGACCCCAAAAAATAAACCAAAAATTGGCCAAAATAATCCCCAAAAGCGACGAAACCCGAATCCGTTATACCGTGAGTGATTCAAAAATTGGGAGATGGCAAGGAGGCGCCCGCCATTTGAGCCAGGCGAAGCCGTCGCTGAAACAGCCCAACCTGAAAGGGTTGGGCGATGCAAGCGGGATCGAATGCCGTGGCTGCCCGACGCAGTCAAAACCAATTTTTGAATCACGAGCGGTATAACAGTCTCTAACTCTTAGCAACGACACCGAGCTGCTCCAAGAGATCGGCAATCTGTTCCGTCCCTACTTTGCGCTGTAAAAGCTTGCCCGAGGAGTCGAAGAGATGGACCGTAGGCATCGAACGGATCTCATAAGAGCGGCTCAATTCGGCCACTTTATCGACGTTCACTTTCAGGAATTTTACCTTGCCGGCGTAGCGCATGGCGCTCGATTCGAAAAGGGGCGAGAGCCTTTTGCACGGGCCGCACCAGGTGGCATAGAAATCGACGATGACCGGAGAGTCCGACGCTTTGATTTCCTGTTCGAATTGCGCCGCGGATTGGATCTCGATGACTTCTCCCTTTTCCTGAACGGGCTTTGGATTCCCCTTCTTGAGAGCGGCTAGCTTCTGGGATTTGTCCAATAAAAACTCCTGTGACTGGAGAGCTGCTTTCGCTCCGTCTCCCGCTGCGGAGATAGCCTGCTTATATACCGGGTCGACGATATCGCCGATCGCATAAACGCCCGGAATGGATGTCTCCTGATCTTTTTTCAAGACGATATATCCTCTCTCGTCGAGTTTGAGAGATTTTTGGAAAATTTCCGAATTGGGACGGGAGCCGATCGCTAGAAATAATCCGTCCAAGCGGAAATCCCGCGGCTCCATCCCCTTCGTCTTCAGAGCGACTCCGGTAACCCCATCGGCATTCCCTTTGACCTCGGCCACTTGCGTGTTGTAGTGGAACACCACGTTAGGCCGGTCCATCAAGGCTGAAATCCGGGTCGTTTCGTTCGCGCGGAGATGGTCTTTCCTGACGAAGACGTGGACTTCCTTAGCGATATTCGATAGGTAAAGGGCTTCCAACACCGCCGCATCGCCACCTCCGACAACGCCGACCGTTTGGCCCTTGTATAACGAGCCGTCGCAAATCGCGCAGTTCGTCACGCCTCGGCCCCAATACGTTTTTTCTCCGGGAATCCCTAAGAAATTCGGGGTCGTCCCCATGCCGATGATGCACGATTCGGCAAAGATCTTTTGGGTCTTTTTTGAAAGGTCGAGCGCGCGGGTCGTAACGGCAAACGGCCGGCTCGAGAAATCGACCTCGACGACCTCTTCTTCCAGGAAACGGGCGCCGTTAGCCTCCGCTTGGCCCCTAATTTTATCCGCGAGCGAACGCCCGTCGATTTCCAGCTCGCCGGGCCAATTTTGAACCGAGTGGGATTGGGTTAGGAGCCCCCCGGGGTTCCCGCCTTCGATGACCAAGGGATGCAGCCCCGCCCGCGCCAAATAGATGGCAGAAGTGAGAGAACCGATCCCTCCTCCCAAAATGACCACCGTTTCACTCTTCTCCTGCGCTGCGGCTTCCTCCGCTGCAAGAGGGGAAAACAAGGCGGACAGGACTGCTGCGGCAAAAGTAAAGATTTTGTTCATATTTGCGTTTCCTTTACATTCACGATACCAAAACCCCCGAAATTGGGAAAGGGGACTCGCTGCAAATCAAATTTTGATTGGATACGGCTTGTCAATCGTCTGGAGGATGGATTAAATTGTTGTCATGAGATCGCTCCTCGCGAAATTTAGAAGCTGGTTTTCTGAAAAGCACGAGATCAACTACCTCTATTTCAGCGTTTTTTTTGTCGTCGTTGCGACCTTCAGCCTCTCCCATTTTCTCTTCCTGGAGCAGCCGCTTTCAGGCATCCGTCTCTTTTTCCTCCTGTATGCGGCCTGCCAAGCGTTTTTGGAAGCGTCGGTCTTCCTTTTCATCGCCTACATTCTCAAACGCTGGGCTCCGGCTTGGGCGTTTTTCTCATTTATCGCCTTTTCGTTCATCCTGCTCCTGGTTCATTTCACCGATTTTACCATCCTCCGCCTCATGGACGCATCGGTCTCTTACATTTTCAAATTCCTATTCGGGCGCGGCTTCGACCATCTCTTCACTGCCTTTTCGGCGCTGAACATGAATCTCGGCATGGTGGCGATCATCCTCCTCTCGCTTCTTTGCATCCCCTTTTGCGGGCTTCTTCTCTACTGGGGAACGAACCGGATCGCCCGTCTCAACCCCTGGAGCCTCTCCCCCAACCAAATCGTGATCGCGATCATGGCGGCAGGGGGCGCCTTGTTTTTTTTAGAAGCGCTGGCCCACCCATATCTTGACCGGTGGATCTACAATAAACACCACAAAAGCCTTCCTCTCGGTGGAACCTTCTTCGTTCCGACGCCCCAGTGCATCCGCCTCGCAGCCCCGATCGCCCCTCCGCGCGATGAGAAAGAAACTCGAAAACGCCTCCCCCATCTCACGGCTGCAACACGTCCCAACATCTACCTCTTCGTGATCGAGACGCTGCGCCGCGATTTCGTCAATGGCGAGACGGCTCCCCACATGACCGCGTTCGCAAAAGAAAATATCGATTTCGAAAGCTCGTACGCCAATGGAAACTGGACCCCTCTCTCCTGGTTTGCGATCTTCCATTCCGACTTCCCCTATAATTGGGCCGCGATGCGGGACAGTTGGCGCGGAGGGAGCATCCCCTTGCAGCTTTTCAAACAACTCGGGTATGCAATCCAGGTTTATTCGTCGGCCGACCTGCGCTATTTCGACATGGATCGGACCCTTTTCGGGGAAAAGAGGAAGCTCGCCGACAAGATCGAAGAGCATTTCTTCAACCGGGCGGCGGAGCCGTGCGACCGCGACGCCCTTTGCATCGATTCATTTGAGCGAGATATCCGAAAAGGGAAGAAAGCGAGAGAAGGGAATCTCTATATCTTCTTTTTCGATGCGACCCACTCCGAATACAGTTTCCCCAAAGATTTCCCCTTGAAATTCGAGCCTGTCGCAAAGCAAATCGACTACCTTACCCTCACCCAAAAGGAGATCGAACCGGTCAAAAACCGCTACCGCAATTCCATTCGGTTCGTCGATTCCCTGATCGGCCGCTTCCTAAACATCTTGAAAGAAGAAGGCCTCTATGATTCGTCCGTGATTGCGATCACCGGCGACCATGGGGAAGAATTCTACGAAGAGGGAGCCTTTTTCCACGGAACCCATTTGAACCGCTACCAGACCGAGGTGCCGATCTTCCTGAGATTCCCGAACGGAGGAACGGCCTCCCGCGAAGCGACCCATATCGACCTCTTCCCTTCCATCCTCCATTATGTCACCGGAGAGTCTGAATATTCCGACCTATTCGACGGCCGGTCGATCTTCGCAAAAAACCGGTGGACCTACCGCATCGCGGTTTTGCAAAACGGCCCCGACACTCCTGTCGAATTTTCGATTGAAAAGGGAATGGAAAAAGTCCAGGTTCGTTTCCTGCACCCGCACGATATCTACGACCAAACCCTTTTGGAAATCACCCAATTAAGAGTGGATAATCCGGAATGCCTTTCCTTGGACGATCTAGTCCAACGCACCTTTCCGAACGCCCTGGAAGCCCTCCAATCTGGTGGTCCGTGCCAAAAATTCTTGGAGTAATTTTCGAGCATAAAAAAATCGCCCGGGGAAAGCCCCGGGCGAAAGAGCGGAAAGCAACAAGATGAAACTCAATAATCGAGTCTAGCCGTGAAGGTCAGCCCTTGCACGTAGAGATTGCCGGGCGAGTAGTCCGGCAGGACCATCACGTTCTGGTTAAAGAACACCTGGAACCCGTAAGAAGCGGCAAAGTCGACATGGACGTTGTTATAGTCCAAATATTTGCCCCATCCTAAACCAAGCTGAAGATCGACATGCGCCCTCAAGAGGCCAAAGTCGTCGTCCTTTTGGGCGATCGAGATCGGGTTGCCGACCAAAAGGGTCGGAGCCATGTCGTTCGTGAAGGCGGTCGTGACGTTTTTCGTCTGCACTTCGTAAGAAGTGTACAAGACGTCCGCATAGCCGCTGCCGAAGATGCGGATCCCGTGCCGGACCATCCAGTCCATCTCCAAGCCGAAGCGAGGCCCGATCCCCCAGGAAGAGGTCCTGTAGATGGCGTCGAACGCGCTTGGCAGGGCGAACACATGGGCATTGAGATTGTTGATGAACGCTCCGTTATAGGCGTAGTTTGCGGTTAGGCTTTGGTTAATCAAAGCGTTCCTAAGTCCCATAGCCGAGTGGAAAACCAGCCGCTGGCCGACGAAATAGACGCGCTCCATCATGCCGTCGATAAAATCGAACTTGCACTGATACTTGGAGCTCATCGAATTGAACACCGACGTTCCGATGAAGCTGTCCTGGATTGCGGTTTCGCCCCATAGATTATAGATTGTCGGATTATTGCTCGGAGTGGACGCCGAAACGGAATCGTTTGCCCGGAGACGGGTGTATTCCACATATCCGACCCAGTCGTCATTGCGGAAATTCATACCAGTGGAGATCTTGAACGCCGCTTTGAAGTCAAAATCCATATCCAACATTTTTCGGGTATCGGTCGTCCTTGGAGTGTTCAAGGAGCTAACCGACTGGGAGCCTTGGGATGCGATGTGCAAATTATCCTGCGACGGCTGCCAATAAAGGAAGCTGATCGTCGAGAAAAAATTCCAATCGTCCATGATCCCCGTATTGATTTCGGCCGGCGCATTATACGCTGCGACCGATGGGGTTTGCGGCTCTTGCACGTTTCCGCATTTTTGCGGCTTGCATACAAAAGGCTGGCAAGTTGGCTGGAGCGGAGGGCAAAGCGGGCTTCCATCCCCCTTGCACTGACCATCCCCGGCCTTGCAGATTTCCTCGGAGACCTCTCCGGGAAAATACTCGGCAACCTCAGACTGGCTGAATAACGAACTTGCGAAAAGAAACGACGACGCAATCCACGGGATTGACTTCGCGTATATTTGCATATACCCTCCAAGCCCCGAGGATCTTTTCTAACGCCCCCAAGGCCATTAATCTGTTCAATAAACCCCAGTTAACACTTAATAGTATCTCGCGCAAGCGATTTCTTAAGAATTATTTGCGCGCCACAGAAAATCTTTGGCAAAGAGGCGCGCCAAACGATTTGGCAATGAGGGAGTTACAGGAATAAAAGGGGCGACTTTCCCTTGGATCGGAATGATCTCGACTTGCTGAAAGCGGGCGGAGAGCATCCGGCTCAGTTTCGAGTATGAAAAGAAGCGGACATGGGTTGGATCCCGGTCGAATTCCTCCCCCCAAAAAAACTTCCAGCGGTTGCGCAGCCTGAAAGCATTTGGAACGGAACCAATGAAAAGCCCCCCCTTTCTGAGCGACCTTGAAATCCCGTCGAGAACCTGAGGAAGGAAGAAAATATGCTCCAAAATTTCACACGATACGATCGCATCGAACGCGCCCTCCGCGAACGGCCACTCCGTATTCAGATCGAGCCAAAGCGCCTCGATCCCCAAGCGGCTCCGGATCCGCTCCAACGCCTCGGGGTCGATATCTGCCCCCACTACCGTGTTGCCTTCCGCAAAATACTCGGTCAGCTTCCCGTCGCGGCAGCCTAGGTCGAGTACTCTTTTCCCCTTCCCGATCCACTCTCTTATGTAGGGACCCCGCTGGCCGTGGCAAAAAAGGTATCCGTAGCGCCCTCCCTGCTCGTGATGGCGGGAGTAGACTTCGCTCAAATGCTTTTTCTGATTCATGGAGGGAGATATACCTAAAATGATTCAAGAATCGGTTTTTGGCTATGCTGGCATCCCAGCCTTTTCATCCGCGCTCGGGGCCCCCTATTAGTCAATAGGGAGCCCACCTTACGCGCCGGCCTACGGCCTGATGAAAACTCTAGGCGCCAGCTTTGCCAAATTCCCGATTCTTGAATCACTTTAGGTATAATACAGAAAATCTTTTTGGGGAAATAGATGAAAAAATGCCAGCGCAGCCTTTAGAGAACTGCGCTGTGCAAAGCGAAATGAAAGGGATTCCGCCCTCTCGAGTCGCCTAATTAAATTTAACCAAATATCGAATTAAATATCAATACTGAAACTAACTTCTTCTGATCTTGCTATTTCGGTAACTATAACCAAAATAAATCAAAACCCCAATTGCAAGCCAAACGCCGAGCTGGCTCCAAGTCCCTAGAGGCAGCATGCACATCTGAGCGAAGCAGATGACCATGCCGATGATGGGAACGGCCGGAACGAACGGAACTTTAAAAGAGCGGTGGAATTCGGGATGGGTGCGTCGCAGAACCAAAACCCCCAAGCAGACAATCCCGAAAATCAGAAGGGTTGTGATCGAAACAAGCTGCGCTAGAACGTCGACCGTAAAAAGAGAAGAGACGGCGGCGACGATCAGAGTCGCGATGAGGGAGGAAAACACCGGAGTTTTCGTGAGCGAATGGACGTGTCCGAAGGGAGTGGGAAGCAAGCCGTCCTTGCTCATCGCCAAAAACATGCGGCTCTGGCCGAGCATTTGGACGAGGACGACTGTGGTCAGCCCCGCCAAAATGGCGATTTTTACAATGAATTTGAACCAGAAGAACTTAGATCCCATGGCCTGCAATGCGACCGCCATCGGGTCGGGTACGTCGAGCATCGCATAATGGACGACCCCTACGAGAACCAAGGCGGTCGCTATGTAGGCGGCAGTGCAGATAAAGAGCGAGCCTAAAATCCCCTTCGGGATGTCCTTTTGGGGGTGGACCGAGTCTTGGGCCAAGGTCGAAACCGTGTCGAAACCAATGTAGGCGAAAAAGACGATCCCCGCCCCTCTGAGGACTCCGCTCCAGCCGAAATCTCCGAACCGCCCGGTATTTTCCGGAATGAACGGGATCCAGTTCTCGGCCTGTATGTAGGGAATTCCCATCACGATGAAGAGGATTACGGTGCAGAGCTTGACCACAACCATGACGTTATTGAAATGGGCTGCGGCGCGGATGCCGACGGAGATTAAAAATCCCAAAAAGAGGACGAGAAGGAGCGCGGGCAAATTCAGGAGCGCTCCCGTAGCGTGCCAACCTGCTTCCGGGCTGTATGAAAGGGGCGCCTTGACGAACTCATCGGCAAAAGTAACGCCTAAGTCCCTAAACAAGCTGATGAAATAGCCGGACCAGCCGACCGCTACCGTGGACGCTGAAATCATATACTGTCCTGAAACAGCCCATCCGACGATCCAAGCAGGCAGCTCTCCTAGCGCGACATAAGAATAGGAGTATGATCCGCCGGCTGCCGGGATGAGGGAGGCGAGCTCCGCATAGCAAAGGCCGGCGAACGTGCAGATGATCGCTGCTGTGATGAATGAGAGGACGACGGCAGGCCCTGCGTAGAGCGCTGCAGCTTGTCCCGTGATGACGAAAATTCCAGCCCCGATGATCGCCCCGATCCCGATTGTAACAAGATGCCCAGCCTTGAGATGCCGTTTGAGTTGGTGCTGCCCCTCTTCGATTTCGACGAAAGACCCTTTCATCGGCTTTCTGCGGAACAGTCCTTTCATATGATGCGCGCCCCCAAGAAGCTGCCGCCCAAGCCGCAATAGCCCGGGATTATGCAGACTCTAAAAACACCCACATAGACGCAGGCAGGAGGAATTGTCAAGAACATATCCATTCCTGCAAAAAAGATAAGATCTCCTCAAAGGATTTTAAAGGTTGACTCAAAATTTGAGATACGTACAATTGGCGCCGCCAAAAACCAGGAGGTTTTATGAGCACTCAACCAATAACTCATCTCACAATTCAAAAGCCGAGTGTAGCGCCCGCGCCTCAGCATCGCCTTTCCACCGCCACGCTGGACTTGGTCGATAACGTATTAAAAGTGGCAGCCGGCTGCGCCATGTATTGGTTCAACCCTGTCGAAACCGCCAAGGGGGCGCTTTGCGGAGCGGGCGTCCGTTTGATGCTCAGCGACGATTCTCCACACCAAAACGATACAGCCTCAAGAGCGAACTTGACCGCTTCCATTTGTTTTACGGGCATGGCGACTGCGTTTGCCTTCTCCACGCCAGGCCCCCACGCCATCATCCCTATAGTCCTTGGATTTAACGCATCCGCAGACGGTGCGTACGGCATTCTACGCAAATTCATCAACTAACAAACGATCGGAACACTAAAAAAGGAATAAAAAAATGGTTACGACATGCACCTCTTTCTGCAAATCCGCGGTCGCATCGAGCAACGCATCCATGACCTGCTCCGACAAACGGCGCGTCTCTACCGAAACCCTCGGCATGACTCTTTTTGCAGTCAACACCTTGATGGGCGCCGTTGCTTGCTGGTATAACCCCGAAGCCGCATTGACAGGAGCTCTTGCCGGCGCGCTCATCCGCCGAGTCATCGGCGATAACGCCCGCAGCGAAATATCCGATCAAGAACGGCGGCACAACCGAATCGCCCTGATGTGCTGCACAATCCTCGCAACCGGTTTTACCGCCACCGCCGCAGGCGCGGCCGCTCCGGTTACAGGGTCGTATCTCGCGCCCCTTTTCGTCGGCTTCGAAGCCTCGACAAACGGGGTCTATCCGCTCCTAAGAAAACTCATTGGCTAGCAGTACATTGCCCCGCCTCAATGGCGGGGCAAGGAACTCCGTGCCTATCGGATCCGGGATGTGCGCTTCTACAATCCGGTCGATTTCCTTAAAATCTTCCGGACCGATCTTCCACCCCATCATCTTTTCAATATCGACAAGTTCCGTTCGGTTCGCAGGCCCCCAAAGAGGCACGACGCCTTTGTCGATCACCCACCGGAACGCAAGCTCGAGGAGAGTCCGGCCATGCGTCTTTTCCACCCAGTCGGCTAGTTCTCGGACGCATTGGAGATACCGAGAGATGCGGGGTTCTTGAAATTTCGGGTCGAACGAGCGGAGATCGTCGTTCCGGTAGACGTCTCCCTTTTTGATCCGTCCGCTCAATAGGCCGCGGCAAAGGGTTCCATATCCTAGAATAAGCCGTTTTCGGTTTCTGCAGCCGGAGAGCAGTTCTTCAGCCATGGACCGCTCGAACAGGTTGAATGGGGGCTGGACGGAATGAACCGGAAGATGCGCGGCAAACGCATTCGCTTCCGCCTCATTGCAATTGCTAAGCCCAACCGATCGGATTTTCCCCAGGCTGAGCATCTCCGAGAGCGCTCCGGCTGTTTCTTCAACCGGAGTCGCAGGGTCTAGCCAGTGCAGCTGATACAGATCGATGCAATCGATTCCGAGCCGCTCGAGAGAACGGTCCACTTCTTGCATCAAGGTCGGTTTGCGGGCGTCTCGGTAGAGATTGCCCCCCGTCCAAGAAAGGCCGCATTTGGTCGCAACGAACACCCGGGTCCGGGCGCCGTACCGGCGGAGCGCTTTGCCAACGAGTTCCTCGGTTCGCCCGAAACCATAAAGGGGCGCCGTATCGATCAGGTTGATTCCTGAATCGAGCGCGGCGTGGATCGTATCGATCGCCTCCCCTTCATCAATTCCGCCGCGGAACATCCCGCCCAACACCCAAGTGCCGAGGGCGACGGGAAAAACGTTTTGCAGGATCTCGTTTTCGGCGCAGGCCATCTATTTTTTTGCTCTTGAATCCAGAACTTGCTTGATTCCGAGCGCAAATAGCGCCGCATCTAAGGCAGCTTTACCTTGATCTACCGAACCTTTGCGGTTTTCAATCTTTGCCTTCAACCTTTCTCGAGCTGCCTCTACCCTTCCCTGCTGATCGCTCATCCGATTGGAAAGCGCATGCCCCGACAAATCGGTATGCTTTTGCACAGGCCCCGCATACCGTCCTGGCGGCTTCCAAACAGGCGTTGATTGTGTGTGGTTGGCGCGCGAAACATGTGCTGGAAATTGTGTGCTCATAAAAAATCCTTTGTGAATTTAAACGGGCAAGAAGCTACACCTTCCCGGATTAAAAGTCACGCGATACCAATCTGGCTTGAAGGGGGAGATCCCCCCTTCCGCGCTGTGTGAAATGCAGCTCTAAGCAAGTTTTTTTCGGATCGTTTCATCGGTGTACGGAGTCTTTAGATTGAGAGTTTCCCCCTGGGCTAGCTGCTCCAGTTTTTCTAAAGATTCGTTATCGACGATTGAAGAAACGATCGGATGCTTATCGTAGTGGTTGCCGCTCGTCCAAGGCTCCCCGGGCGTTGTATACCTTTGAAAAAACGTCTCTACCCCAAGAGTCTTGGCATACTGGTCTTCCGATTCGGTCCGCACAGCCAAAAACGGGCGCTTATAGGCATCGACCCCTCGCATCATTGGAGAAGAGAGGTCGCTAGGCCTAATTCCGTCGATATAACCTGTTCCCCCTTCATGAAATCGGCTCTGCCAGGGCAATACCGGGAGGTTGCAGAACACATTGACTCCTCCGACTGCCTGCGCGATCCGGGCGAATACCGACTGCTCGCTAAGCCCTTCAAGCGCTTGAACGCAAGCGCCCGAAGTCGGGGCCGGCGTAATTTTAGCGGCTTCCAACGGAACCGAAGCCTTCATCCAATCGAACTTCGGAAACTCGGGAATTCGAAACCCCTCTGCAGACAGTTTCACATATGCATACGATGCTGCAGCGGCGATCCCTGCGGTAAAACAAGGCTTTCCCCATGTGCGTTTCAGGCACTATTCTTCCAATCATTTAAAACCTCTTGGTTCAGTGAAGGGAAACACTCTATGTGGGCAGGGAAATTCTGTAAAGATGAACGGAAGGCCTCCACTCGGCCGGAGCCGCTGCGAAAGACCGCAGCCGACAGCGTCCTTCACTCCCATTCCAGGGGATGCCGCGCGTCGCCTCTACGACACTTCCATCTGCGAGCCGTCATCGATGAGGACATTCTCGATTGCCCCCTACGCGCGGACAAAAAACATAAATCGAGAGATACGCAAAGGAACTCAAAAATTCGTTTCTACCGGCATCGGCAGCCATTCATTTTGCACCCGACTGCATCGCCCAACTGATTCAAGTTGAGCTGACCCCGCGGTCCCCAAAAGACTCATCGTCTTTGAGATGGGATTCGGCGCCGGCTTCGCCTGGCGCAAACGGAAGGCGCCTCCTTGGCAAACCCAACTTTTAGTTCTTTTGCGTATAGGATGGGCCGGTTGGACATTTCCGGTTACGCTTTCCCTGCCTTCTGCTGTTTCTTTTCCTGCTTTTTCGCTTTGCGCTCTTTCGGGGTCATCGTCGGTTTTTTTCTATCTTCCTTCTTGTGGCGGACGTTTTCTTTCGTCATCTAATGCTCCTTGGATTGGAAAGAATATCAATATCTCCGGAAGCGGCCAAAAATGCAAGTCTTCCCATAGGTTTTTTTTCGAATTGCAAACAAGTTGTAAAGAAAATACTATCATTGCATTAAACCTATACCGCACGCGGTATATCTCACTGCAAAGGAGGAACACATGTCGAGTTTTCTGGAAGGCATCGCAAGCGACTTAGACCCGTACGACACCATCCCCGTCGTATCCACAATTTATTCGGCTCCGCTTAGGGCTTGCATCGGCATCGTACAGGTGGTCGCCGGAACCGCCTTCAGCCTTCTCGCATCGATCGAATATCTCCTGTCAAGAGACGAAAAATTCCGGATCCTCGCCCATCGCCATGTTCAGGAGATAAAAAACGGGTGGGGTAATTTGGCGACCGCATGTATTGCGGCGATCCCCTATTTTGGCAATCGCTATCTTGCGGGCCGCACCTCCCAAGTGATTTTGCAAAGGGACGGCGAAGGGTTTTACAAAATCCCTCCCCGCGCAAAAATTCCGGGAATCGAGATCGGCGCCTGGGGCTCTTTCAAAGCAAACGAGTTTGTCATCAAGCAGGGAAACTCGGTCTTTCTCGACACAAAAGCGAAAATCATCCCGCCCGGCTGGGAACTCCGGGATTAAAATAACCGCCTCTTCAAAGCTGAAGAGGCGGAGTGTTTCCTCTAGCCAAATAATTCGGCATGGAGAAGAGCTTCCCGCCGTTCATCCTCCAAAACATCCTCATTTTGCCGGGAAGCTCGGGTCGGCGAGATGGAAGCGGGGATTTGCCCTAAGTTTTTCGCTTCGCCTGCCTTCGTATCGGAAAAAGAGACTTTCCCCTTAAGCGAGGGGTAGCTCCGGCCTGTAGGATCAACAGTTTTATCCTGCATAAAGGGAGGAACCCGGGTGCTCAGAGCTAAAGAAGCAGCCGGAAGCGCTTGCTCGAGTGCATGGCGGAATCCAAAAATACGTACTGAACTAAACATCGAAATGCCCTTGGTTAAGATTCAGGGAGGGGAAGCTACCAAAACAAGACGATACAGACAAGTATTTTTTTGACCTGCCGCACGGCCAATTTTTGAATGATCTTAGGTAAGCCATTTGTCTGCTGCCGCATCGTGGGACACAGTACACACAAGTTCCTTGAGCTGCTGCCAGACGAATAGCTTAAAGCCCAGGCCTCTTCCAAATCTTGAAAAGATGGGTTTATTTCCCGCTTACGATGGTCGAACGTAACTCAAACTTTCGATTGGCAAATACTCAAGGAAAAGCTTACGATATTTCCTTTTCTTTATGGAGGAAGTTATGCCAGCAGTAATCCAAATAAGGCAGCCCAAGGAAACCTTGAATGAAGATCAAAAGACTTTTAGGCGATTAAAAAATCAACTTGAAACTCTCAAGGAAAAGGAGAGAAAACGCCAGACTGAACTTGATCAAGGGCTCTTATTTTACCATGAAAAAATACGAATTGAAGAAGAAAAAATAGACCGGGCACTGGAAGAACGAATCCATCATGCTTATCAGCTGTATAAAACAACTAAATCCTTTTCCAAGAAGGAATTGAACACACTTAAAGAGTTGATCCTATCTGATATAGAAAGTCTTCTTAAATCGGCTGGGATCCATGGTATGCCCAAAAAAGTGGAGGAAATTGGAAAAGCACTGGGCTGGAAAGGAGCGCAGGCAACTCTTATAGACGAACTAAACCCAATGATTGAAGACATTGAAATAATGTTCGCAAGCCAAGGAATAAAGGTCGACCTTTCTAATATTGACGTCAAAGATAGTGAAGAAGAAATCATTCGAAAACTTTTTGAACAAGTTAAGACAGGGATGGATGCAAAAGAAAATCTACTCCCAAAAAAGTCTGCAAAAAAATCAAACAAGCTAGAAAAAACCGAAGAATTGCAGAAGAAAAGCATGAATGCAATTTATAAGCAACTAGCTAAAGCATTGCATCCAGACTTAGAGTTCGACCCAGAGAAAAAAGCTAAGAAAGAAGAACAAATGAAAAGGCTTACTGTAGCCTATGAAACCGGCGATCTCCCGACTCTTTTGGAATTAGAACAAGCATGGATTGCCTCCTCTGAGAACCATTCTGCCATAGGAAGCTCAGACCAGCTAAAAATATATAATGGGATCCTCAGACAGCAAATAGGGATCCTTAAAGATCGAATTGAACTGTTGTTTCTCCATCCCAGGTATCTCCCCATCCAACAGTTTTATGAGGATCGATTTACAGGAATAACTCCTCTATGGGCAGTTTATCACAGCATGAGAACAGATCTGGGAAATATCGAATCTTTTATCGACCAGCTCAAATCTCCTCAGGCAGAAAAAGCCCTAAAGCGAACCCTGCAACAAGAACGGGCAATACAAGAAATAGAAAGTAACCTGCTCTCCCAACTGTTCTCTGGAAAAAGCAACCGATGAAGCCCTTTTATCGGACGTAATCAGAACTTTCGATTGGAGGAAACTCCACGAACGGATTGAAATTTTCGTACGCGTTCACGGGAGGGGTAGGGAGAGCGCACTCCCAGAGTATTCATCGGGGCAAGAAAGGCGGAGTTACCCAAAAATGACCCTTTTTGAACCAGGCCAGAATTTTCATTCAACTTCCTCCTAAAACCACCGGAGATATGCTTTATGGATCATTCTAACGATTCACTATCCGTACCTACTATACTGCGCGCGGGTTAGGTGTGAAAGATTTGGACTCTGCGAGACAAGGTCAAATCGAAGCGAAGCGCTCTGACCGACGACACCCTGCCCCAGGCGGGCAGGGTGAGAAGGAAGATCGATGTGGCGAATCAGTGTAGGCAGGAACCTAACCCAATCATTTTCGTCAAAAAATGATTCAAGCTGCACAAGAATCCGTCACATAGATTAGAATTCTTATTCCTTTAAAAATCGGAGGTTTTTTATGTACAAAAAACTGATTATACTTTCCGCTTTATTATTCTTTTCTAGCTGCAATCCTTTGTGCTTTATTACTGAATCTGCAAGAGGTTCTCCAACCATGAAAAAATATGATCGACCAGATCAAGAACCCAGCAAAGGATTTACAGATCTAGATAGCAAACGGATCTATTAATAAGAGCCTGGCTCTCTACCGTCGGTGAAAGAGAAAGGGGGAAGGGGCTTCGTCCCGCGCCACTTACCCCCCGCCCCCCGTCCGGTTCGACCTAAAGGTCTCACCTCCTCCGCACAAAAAAGAGCGCATCCCCGCTCTTTTTTGTGATTCCGCAGCCCCACGGCTGTGCGCTCTCACCACAGCCTGACTCACCCTCCCGCGGGCAGCTTCGCTGTCTCGACTGGGGCGGGCTCCGGGGAGTACTAAAGCGCTCCCTTCGAGTCCTAAAAAAGCCAATACTTTGGCTTTTTTTCATCGGCAAAAAAACCGCGTAAGCGGGGCTTGTTTTTGCAGGCAATCGGACGTAATCAGAACATTTGATTGGAAGAAACTCAAGGAAAAACTGGTGGTTAGCGGGCTTTTACCAAAGGAGGGTCGTATTCCTTGGGCCGTCTAACAGCTACTTGCCCTGAAGCATCGGTTACCATTTCGGAGAGCAGGCACCTTTGCAGATGTTCGGCTGTTATTTTTGCCTTCGCAGAAGCGGTGCGTATCAACTCGTTGCACTCCCGTGTACACGGAGGGATCAAAATGGTGACTCTTTTGTTAGGGAATCTCTCTAATACCCTGCGAATCGTAGGCACCTGATCTGAATCATTGGTCACCAGAATCGCACGATCATAAGCATCTTGGTAGGCCAAATCAATTAGATTCAGAGCAATGTTGACATCCGTTTCTTTCTCTTCATATCCAGTATAGCGCGCAAAACATTTGGAACATTCCCGATCCTTTTGCTTAAATTGTCCCAAAATTGTTTTAACACCACGAAGTTCTAGAGCACGCAGATAGGTTCGTTGCCTCAGCTGGGCGGCTTGGTTACGGTGACTTGCAATCGTGGAAAAATAAAGAACTTGTGCCAACTCTTCTCTCGCGGGGTGGATAAATTCTTGCGACAGTTTTCCTAAATCAAGCCATTTGAATGATGGGTCGTCCAATGCGGCAACAGCATGATAGAGATTGAAACCATCTATGAAAGAAATAACTCGGTCGCGGTACATTCGGTCCAGATAAAAAAAGACCACAGGTATCAGCCTGTGGTGTTCGCATGGCTACCTTACTGGCACCATGCGGGATCATGACTTGATCATAGCAGGATCGGCTATTTTCAATAAAGGGCTTGCCCTCCGGGCAAGTGCCAAATGGAACCGGACTCCTTTTTGGCGGGCACGCGAGACGCCCGTCCCGTCCCGAAAGCCGGCTACGGGCGAAGCCCTTCGCTTCGAGTCCTAAAAAAGCCAATACTTTGGCTTTTTTTCATCGGCAAAAAAAAACCCCGCGTAAGCGGGGCTTATTTCAACCGGACTCCTTTCTGGCGGGCACGCGGGGCGCGTGTCCCGTCCCGAAAGCCGGCTACGGGCGAAGCCCTTCGCTTCGAGTCCTAAAAAAGCCAATACTTTGGCTTTTTTTCATCGGCAAAAAAAAAACCCCGCGTAAGCGGGGTTTGTTTTTGCCGATGACCGGACTCGAACCAGCACTCTATTGCTAGAAGTAGATTTTGAGTCTACCGCGTCTACCAATTTCGCCACATCGGCACACAGAATAAGAGAGTCATCTTAAATTAAAATCCCTTAAAAACAAAGGGATTTCAGTGGCGCGGATAGCCCTGGTTCGCCTTCGCCCATTGGTAAATCACCCGCTCCTTCGCCTCGCGATCGTAGCGAACCTGCAAAGTGATATAAGGATGGGGATGGCGGTTGTCGCCGTCGCGCCCTTCGTCTTTTTGGTTTACCCTGATAAAAATTTCTTTATTCATCCAAGGCTGGATCGCGGAGTTGGACTTGTCGTAGCGTTTGAATTCCATGAACTCGCGGTCGTTTTTAAACAGCGGGGACTCTTGGTAGTATTGCATGATGAGTCCGGCGACTTCCAGGGGCCGGTCCTCCATCCCCTGGACATAGAAATCGGCTTCGGCCCCGATCTGGTGCTTGGAGGTGCGATTTTCCGGCGAAGAGTCTGCATACGCGTTATGGGCAGGGCATCTATGGCCGCAGGTCACCACAACCCGCTTGCCCGTCTTTTTTTGGACATAATTAAGCAGCTCGATCAGGACCGGATAGACCCCTTCCTTGCCCGCAATGACTGGAAGCCCATGCCGCCCCCTCCCCTCACAATCGGCAAGAGGCCCGGCTTCAGGCACGCTGAGGAGAGGGTTGGCCGGATTGCCTTTGCAGCGGAAATACTCGCGGGTGATCTGGGGGAGGTTCGCCTCGGCTTCCCAAGGATAGACGGATCGTGGCGTATGTTGCGGTGCGGCAAGGGGATACAAACAATCTTCCGCGCTGCGGTAGACCGGCTCGGCCGCAGCGTTGCGGCGCCGGATCTTTTCTTTTTCGGACTGCTCGAGGCGCGAACACGCAAGGGTGAGGCAGAATATTCCTAGATAGACTATAGAGCCGATTAGGGATCGTCGATCCCTGAGAGGGGGGCGGCAGCCTGTCATGTCCGAACTGGTGTTTGATTCCATTCCTACGCAGGATCCGATGGATCCTGCTGAGCCTAAGATGGGATTGCCATCCAAGTTACTAGAGCGTCCAGAGCCTGTCAATGGTCTCTCTAATCCGGGCGGTATGGGGATGGATCGATCGGCAAGGCCGGGGCTCGAAAGAGGCATCGCTCAAAGCCTGCCGTTTTTGCGCGAGGCGCTGAAACATGTCTCCGACGCGGTTCTCTTCCTCGACCTTTCCGGCCGGATCCGCCTGGCTAACGAGGCTGCCGCCAAGTTTTTCTCCCTGCCGGTCGATGGGACGGACGGCTCGAGCTATTGGGATCATTTTCCTGACGATTATTTCGGATTTTCGATGCGCGAGTCGTTGAAATTCGCCCTCCCTCACCGCCTGCTCTACAAAACCCAAAGGCTTCTCGAGCTGGAAATCGAAACCTCCTTTGCTTTTCTTGGACCGCCCGCCGACCATGGGCTCGTCATCGTAGCTCGAAATATCGCGGAGCGGCTCCGGCTCGCCCGGATCGCCAACCGGGGCGACCGGATGAAAGAACTCGGCGAACTCGCCGCGCAGGTGGCCCACGAAATCCGCAACCCTCTCGGCGGGATCCGTGGATTCGCTTCCCTTTTGGCTCGGGATCTTGAAAGCCAGCCTTCGCTGCAGGAGATGGCTGCAGCCATTATCGAAGGAACCAAAACGCTGGAAAAGCTCGTCGCCGGCATCCTCCATTTTTCCCGGCCTGTCCGGATCCAGCCGGAATCGAAAGACCTCTGCGCGCTCCTGAAAGAAGTGGCGAAATTCGTGAAAGTCGATCCGGCCTTTCCCCCTTCAGTCAAAATGGCGCTCCATATCCCGAATCGCCCGATTGTCGCTCCCGTCGATCCGGACGCGCTGAAATCGGCGCTTCTCAATCTCATCTTCAACGCGGTCCAGGCGATGCCGGACGGAGGCCTCCTCACCCTATCCCTCATCCAGCTTGAAGGATGCTGCCAAATCGGGGTTCAAGACACAGGAATCGGGATGGAAAACGAAGTGCTTCAATCGCTTTTTTCCCCCTTTTTCACGACGAAGAAGAGAGGCAACGGCCTGGGACTCGTCGAGACGGATAAGATCGTCAAGGCCCACAACGGATCGATCGATGTCCGCTCGCAGCCGATGAAAGGCTCCACATTCACCATCACATTGCCGCTGAGAAGGTAAAAATGATTGAAAAGGTTTTGGTCGCAGACGACGACTCGCTGATGCTCCGCTTCATTATCGAAACGCTCCGGCGCCGCGGCATTGAAACAGCGGCCGCGAAAGACGGCGCGGAAGCGATCCGGATTTTGGAGACCGAACCGGTCGATCTCATCTTGTCAGATGTCCGCATGCCTCTGAAAAGCGGCCTAGACGTCCTTGCCGCCGCGAAAAAACACCACCCCCATTCCCTCGCGATCTTGATGACCGCCCACGGTAGCATCGAAGCGGCGGTGGAAGCGATGCGGCTTGGAGCCTTCAACTACCTTCTCAAACCGTTTTCGGCCGAAGCGCTCGAAACGGTCCTCTCTAAAGCCGAAGAGCACCTCAAACTCGTCAAAGAAAACCGGTTTCTGAAAGAGGAAATTCGGGAACGTCTCGTCGCCAAAAGCCCCGCTATGCAAAAAATCGCCTCGGATCTCGAAAAAATCGCCCGTTCCAACGCCAGCGTCTTCATCACGGGAGAATCGGGAACCGGAAAAGAAGTGGTCGCATCGGAAATCCACCGCCTCTCCCAACGAGCCGCAGCCCCATTCATCAAAGTCAACTGCGCAGCCGTCCCCGAAACGCTCGTCGAATCGGAATTTTTCGGCCATGAAAAGGGCGCCTTCACGGGAGCGATCGCAAAAAAGACGGGCCGTTTCGAGCTCGCCGACCAGGGGACGCTTTTCCTCGACGAGGTCACCGAAATCCCCATCATCCTCCAGCCGAAACTCCTCCGGGCCATCCAAGAGCAGGAGTTCGAGCGGGTTGGCGGGACCCGGCCGATCAAAGTCAACATCCGCTTCCTCACCGCCTCGAACCGGAGCGTCCAAGAAGCCATCGAAACCAAAATGCTCCGAGAAGACCTCTACTACCGCCTCAACGTCATCCCGATCCACATCCCCCCTCTTCGCTCCAGAAACGAAGACATCCTCCCCCTCGCCCTCCACTTGCTCGAAAAAACATGCCGGGAAAACCACAAACCGCCGAAACGCCTCAGCGACCGGGCCATCCAAAAGCTCCTCAAATACTCCTGGCCGGGCAACGTCCGGGAACTGGCCAACATCATCGAGCGTACCGTCGTCCTCGACTTCGATCCCGTCATCGACGCGGAACACCTCTATCTCGACGCAGAGAAAAAACCGCTCTCCACAGGAACAACCCTCCACGAAATCGAGAAAAAACACATCCTCGAAACCTTCGAGTCCTTCCACCAAAACCGAACGAAAACCGCCTCCGCCCTCGGCATCAGCGTCCGGACGCTCCGCAATAAACTGCACGAATACGGCTTTGCCGCCTCGGAAGAAATCTGAAATGGGGACTCCGTCCCCATCTCCCCTGCCAAAGGACTCGCGTCCTTTGGGATCCTATGATTGTGGGTTTGCAAAGGGCGTTCGGCCCTTTGCCGGGTTATACCGAACGTGATTCAAGAATCGGGAATTTGGCAAGCCTGGCGCCTAGAATTTTCATCAGGCCGTAGGCCGGTGCGCGAAGGGCTCCCTATTGACTAATAGGGGGCCTTGAGCGCGGATGAAAAGGCTGGGATGCCAGCGCAGCCAAAAACCGATTCTTGAATCACGTT
>Ga0169931_10005244_pt1 | contig 19801 bp, 16 predicted proteins | sample Kivu_15m_20L_FD_129675 | JGI IMG/M metagenome (GOLD analysis project Ga0169931, IMG submission 129675) | Freshwater microbial communities from Lake Kivu, Western Province, Rwanda to study Microbial Dark Matter (Phase II) - Kivu_15m_20L... | ecosystem: Environmental > Aquatic > Freshwater > Lake... | reverse complement strand
CGAAGCGAGTCGAGTCGTTTTTGGACGCAGGAGGATTCTTCGGCCCCAGTCTGTAATCCGCTTTGTGGAGATGGACTTGAAATTCAGTCGACTGTTTTTGACAGCACTGAAGCATTTAAAACTGAGCCGGAAGATACCGACACCCAATTTGAACCGCATAAGTCATATCAAGAGTGGCAGATGCGATCTTACCCGTACCCGGAAGACCTGTCTGCTCCCAAATCAAAGTCTTGTCAGGTTCTGACCGAGGATGGGTACTGGATGAAGAATCTCGGCTGGGATGATCCAGATTTTTGTTCTGATGCAAGATTTAATTGGGCGACGATTGATCCTCGCAAGGGGCATCGTACTCGAGTATCGCAGTCGAAACCTGCAGATGAGTGGTGTGAAAAGCAGATTTCCATACTACTCAATTCGCCTCAAAATGGTGCCAGCAACTATGGCACCCTTGCCCCTTATTACGCAGGCATCGTGGCCCAGGCAACGTGGGCGGCACTTTCCCAGACGGTGGCTTCTGCCCCGACGAACAGTGGGAACCCTAGTTTGGCTTTTAGTGTCCAGTATCCAACGTGTCAGGCTCTCGGTGAACAGTATTTGCTCGATCTCAAGGCTGCAGCGACTCGGATTCAGGCTGCGATTCAGGACCCAGCCCTGAAGCAGGAGCTTGCGGGTCGAATGGCGAGTTGGGATCTAAAAAAAGTGTCTGATTCATCTCCTGATCAGACAGGAAACCTTCAGCAGTTTGTCCAAGCTCTGGTGATGCAGCTGGGTGGAGAGAGTCTAGCGTTGGTTGCAGCATGTGAGGTCCATTTTCGGGCACAAGCCGCGCAGAAGAAATTCGTACAAAACACTTTAGCAATTGAGAATGGCACGCTCGCTGATGTGATGAGACTCTTTCGGGATCGAGCCGCAGTATTTTGTTCCTATTTTCCGGCGGAAGAATGCAGCGAGGGGGAAGTAGATGAGGTTAAATGTCGAAAAGAGGTGAGAGAAGAAGGTACCAATATGCCTAACCCCGGGCTTGATCTTGTGCGGTCAATAGACTTTCCAAATTGTTTTCACTGGCACTTTGTTCGGGATTGGATCAACGCAGTCGAAGATACTCCGGAAATGGAAAATCAATTTCGAACGAACCCCTACACGGGGTTATCAAAGATGACGCTGACTTCGGGTGAAATTAAGGGTCTCATCGGTCCGTATCCCGCGAATAATCTTAGGCAGCCTGAAGTTGCGTTACCTCCGACGACTGCCCCCTCTGCGGGAGGATGCTTTCTCGTTGGTAAGGGGTATTTCTGATGGTGATCAAGCGCGGGATCAAAAGGAGAGTCCTCTTGATCACTCTGATGGACCTTTGTTTCTTTTGGAGTACCCAAATTTGGGCCAATCCGACTGCACTCTCAACGACACTTTCGGAGAACCTCCAACCCTGGGCAACCTGGGGGGACAAGGGCATTGATGGTGGTCTCATCTCTACGAATGAGGAGGCGGCTGAGTGGGACGATACATTGATTGTCTTTGGTCGTGAGGAGTGTGTTGGAGATTCAGGAATCGCGATGAGTCCGCTTCGTTCGAAGGAGTGTTGCGACGAGAAAGGGGTGATCAAGCTAGATTGTGGTCAGACTGATTTGGAACTGGCGCTTCCCCTTGTGGACCATGCAGTCCAAGCTGGCCGAGCGATCGAAGGCCTCAACCAATCGATCCAAAGCCTCTCGGGTACAGGCACTGCCTCGGTGCGTACCAAGGACGAACCCACAGCCGATGCCATCGCTGAGTTTGCGCAAGGGCTCCAAGGGCAAATTAATGCCGCCACGGCGGACGCAGACAAAGGCAAAGACCAGGTCTCAGCTAAAGGAGGCGGCCCCACTCCTGGGACGCTTTTTGGATTTAAAGTAGGGGATCGTCTCCAGGGTGTGGCCCAATCGATCGGAGGAGTGCTGGGTGGGTTTGGGCTTGGAGGAGATCTAAAGACGGAGTCATCGCCCCAACCCGGGGCATCTGCTGCGGCCTCAGCTTCGGGCTCAACGCTCTCCGGAACCTACACGGGTGCGGGTCAGGCGAGTCAGTCCGGTTCAGGCAATCCCCTAGCAGGGCGAGGCAACTTGTTTGTCGAAGGGAGTGGGAGCAATACCCATTCGGGCGCTGCAGGCACAACGAGTTATGGCGATGGGGGAGTCTCGGGGGTGACCGCATTAGGGAGCCAAGATCCGGATGATTACTTTGCGCGCACTGACATTCAACAGAGCTTGTTCCGGCAGATCACTCGCAAGATGCGCGAAAAAGAACCCTCTTTGGTGACACCCAAGTGACGCCATTCGGTTCCGTCGAACGAAACGGCGTGTAGACACATCTCTTCGATTCAGCAGGGTCGAAATGACTCATCATCGCCAGATTTCCCCTGCTTTCTTCCGTAAAGCCCTCTCATGACTCCGAAGTCAGATGGGTATCCGGGTCAGTTGTCCTAAAACAGTCATTTCGACCCTGCTGAATCGAACAGATCAGACCATACGCCGCGAGGCAGCCTCGCTGCCAAGAGGCAGTAACCGTTGTATGAACGGATACCCTTCGGTGCTACCGGTCCTTTCTGACCCAGAGGTGCAAAAATGACAGATCTTTACCCCAAGCAAGATCGTCCTTCATGATGAAGAGTATGAGTGATGCAGCATTGGTTTCATCGGCCGTCGGGGCACCTTCATCAGTAATTGGAGCAGCAGCACCCTCGTCTGCTCAAGACGAAGCACTTGAGCTCGACGAACAGTTCCTGAAGACTTTTTCGGAGAGCACCATTGAGACGCTCCAGGTTCAGTGCAATACGCCAGTGATTGCCGGGAAGCCCTTCCTCAAGGGAAGCCAAGAAATGCGCAAAGCAGAGATCGCAGGCGTCTCTCCCATCAACGACCCCCAGCTCGATGGGACGATGGCTGTTACCTTGAGTGAGAGTTTTTTTGTGAAGCTGATGGAAGGAATGTTTCGGATCCCGATTCCTGAGATCACTGACGAGATCGAAGATGGGGCTGCGGAGCTCCTGAATATGATTCACGGCCTAGCGAAAACCACACTGAACCAGAAAGGGTTTGCGATCGAAAAATCTCGACCAACTCTCGTACGCGGCTCTGCAATTCGAATCCGACACCCATCGCGATCCAAGATCTGGGTGATTCCGTTTCGATGTGATGAAGAGGAGTTTTATGTCGAGTTTGGAATCATGTTGAAGCGGCCCCGCGAAGGGGTGGTTCATTCAAACCAAAACCACCTTCGCTGACGACGGAAGCTCCTACTCGGTACCTACTCGCAACTCGGTGCTTCGGGCTCGACTCGCGGGGAGGGCATTTCGACCCAGCTTAAGGGTATACACTCGAGTTGCATGAGTCGGCTCACGACCGTGAGCACGGTTTCCTTCTCGATTGGAGTGAGTGGGGAGACTGCGTGATAGGGAGTGGGAATGACCGAGATATCGCTGTCATCCATGATCTCCTGCAGCGAGAGGTGTCGAAGGAGGTCTTTTCCCAGGGCAATGATTTCTCTTCGAGTCAGGGAGCCGTTCATCAGGCGCTCCAGGAGTGAAGCTGAGAGCTGACCGTGGGGAATGAGTTTCAGCTTGAACAAAAGATCCTGAAGACTGGGGCGAAACTTCTGAACAAAGTTTGCCTGTACTGATTTTGGATGCAGCAATGCGACGATCTCTGCGGGCGAGAGATCCAACTCTTTGACTTTGTCGCAATGAAGGTTGGCTTGATAGCGGTTGTAGAATTTACGAAGTGCCGATTGTGTTCCAAGCTCGACATTGCCGGAAGCGGTTGTTCCGTTAAAGTTTGGAATATAGACATTGAGGTACTCTTCCTCAAGAACTCGGAATTCCGCTTCGCAAGAGAGATCCTCCGCTGTAACGAGAGTGGTCTCAATTCCGATCCCAACATGAATGTTTCCGAAAAGACCTGCCGTCGGATAAAAAGCCGCTTCTCTAATGCTACGTAACGCACGTTCCGCGTCGCGCGTATGAGCAGGCGTCTTCTTGAGGAGAGGTTCGAGAGTGAGTGCAGACTCCAGGACTGTGGGGCCGCCTTGGGTCATGTTAGTCGGCCCCTGGTCGTGGAACCCCAAGATGAGCTGACTGTTCGGGAATTCATCCTTCCAGGTGAGCATGTTGCCTCTCGCGCCAGTGTAGCATCCCCACAAGAAAACACTCTGCACATCTTGCTGCAACTGAGGGACGAGCTGCAAAATTTTTCGAACATCCGTGGTCTCGAGCGTTCCGAGATGCCCGGTAAAATCGACTCCATTGGAGTGTCCTGAGACAATCAGAGTGTCGATCCTCACTCCTTTGCTCAGAAGTTTTTGAATTTCATCTCCGATGGCTGAAGGCTTTCTTCGAAACTTAGCGGCGATTTTGCCACGGTAGTTTTCGAAGTCAGTGATGTTCGCGGAGAGTTTCCTATGTTCTGCTAAGAGGGATTCTTTGGCTGCTCCCTCAGGTGTCGCGTCGATACTTCGTTTCAAACGATTGATTTTTTGCTGAATCAGATACGCTTCAGTGTCGAGTTCCGTGATTGCTTTTCTGACTTGAGGGGCGATTTCGGGGATGACATGAAGTTTTTCGCCTCGAGCTCGAGCTGCGTTCTGGGCTGCTTTGATCTCAGATGTCGATACGTTCAGATCAAGAAAGAGGAGATCACCGCGCGCATCCGAAGGGGATAGAGTGAGTCCAGCGGTAGCGAGGAGTGCCGCTCCTGTCCATGGAAGGATGCGAGAGGACGTTGAGTGAATTGCCATGACTTTTTTCCTTTCGAACGTTACGTTGATCTCTTCGTTCCTTAGTCGCAGCGAGGCGCTTCTGGGATCATTCCGGGAATCGGAGGTTCAATCCAAGAGAGAGGAGTGCATTTGAACTTCAAGAGCATGAGATCCATGCGCTCTACTGTTTGCTGCTGGCTCTCCGAGAGTTCAGAAGGACCCGAGCGTGTCGTCAGGAACGGACTGTCTGAGTCGATATCGATTCTCATGGGGGGAAGAAACTCATTGAGTCTGTAGATCAAAGTGGAGAGCTCATGTTGATTAATTGTTCCATTGAGCAGGCGGTCCATGAGTTCCCCGTTCCAGTTTCCAAGGGGTAACTCACGAACTCGGGTGTGGAGGTCGATGAGGTCATTCAGGTAGAGTTGTACAAAGTTGCTTCGAACTTGCTTGGGATGAAGAATCGCGAGGAATCGATAGCTATCGATATCTAGTGAGTTCATGCCTTCGCAGTGCTGGTTGGCTTGGAAACGGGCATACAGACTTCTTAGGGGCGATGAGTTCGAGAAGTTGATTTCGCCTGCTTGCCCCCGGAGCCCAAGGGTGGATGGAAAAAACTGAGACGTGATACCATCGCGGATCACACTCACTTCTGCTGCACAGCTAATGTCTTGTTCGGAGACTTTCGATGAACGAATTTTGATACCTACATGCTGATCGTGAATGAGCGCCGCAAGAGGGTAGAAGGCCGCCTCTTTGATTTGCCTGAGCGCTCTCTCGGCAGCAGGGATGTTCGCTGCACGCATCAGGTTGGGCTCTTGAATCAGAGCGGACTCGAGAACCGTAGGTCCTCCTGTGGTCATGTTCGTGGGGCCTTGTTCATGGAATCCCATGATGATTTCGGCGGTGGGAAGTTTGTCCTTCCAGGTCAAGGTGCTCTTACGCGTCCCTGTATAGCAGCCCCACAAGTAGACTCCGTTCAGTCGTGAGTGGAGTGCAGTGTTTTTTTTGAGGAGCAATCCAAAGTCATCCTCACTCAGATGAGCCAAGCTTCCAAAAATGTGAGTTCCGTTGGAGTGGCCCGAGACGACAATCGAAGTGAACTGGATCCCAGAGTTTTGGAGATCTCGAATCTCACGATCGATATCTTTTTCATTCTTGCGGACTGTTTCAGCCACCTTGCCACGAGTGGAGAGAAGATCCTTGATCTCTTGCTCAAGACTTTCGATTTGAGCCAGCATCTGCTTTGCTTTTGCGCTCTCAGGGGCGAGAGCGCCTGCTTTTTTTCGTAGGCTTTTGGTTTTCTGCTGGTTCAGATAGACCCGGTGGTCCAATGCCCAGATTTGTTTGCGAATCGCTGAGGGAATCTCGGGAATGACATGGACCTCTTCGTTTCGGACTTTGGCTGCCCGACGCGCTGCTGCGACTTCGGATTCAGAGACATTTAAGTCGAGGAAGAGGATGTCGGCGCGAGCGTACTCGACCAAGAGTGTACTCATGGCGGTCAGTGCCATCGGCATCCAGTGTTTGAGTACAGGGCAGCGTAGATCATGCAAGCGTGAGATCATGAGCGATTCTCCAATTGGTTTTCGCTCACTCGCAGGTACTCGTTTTGTGCCAATGCAAAACGGTGCTGAGTCCATCGTAAATCTATCTTTCAACTGAAGTGTTCTTAGACAGCGGGAATAAATTTCACGGGGGTGTCTAAGTTTTGGACACCCCTTTTCAGATGGGCTCACCAGAGATTTCGGGAGGGTATGGAGTGGGGCTCGGGTCTTTGCTGAGCTTCGCGGAGGGCATGTTTCCGATTCAGAGGGGTTGAAATGACAAAGTTCGGAGGTGTGATGCCCGGAAGGTGGGAGTTTTTGGGTGATCAACCGGGGTTTTAGGTCATCTCGTGGGCCAAATGGGTCCAAATGACGGGCGATTGAGTCATTTCAACCCCGCTGAATCGGAAACATCTCGCGCCGGGAGGGGCATCGGTTCCAATCGATGCCTTATCCCGTCACTCCTTCAATAAGATCGACCGGATGACGCTCTCGGATGTCCCTCGCACCCGAATGTCTTTCTCGCGGGAGGTTTGTCCTCGGATAAGTTCCAGGCTCCCAGAGGGTAATCGGAGTAGCTTCCGAAGGAATCGCAGAAGGGCCTCATTTGCTTCTCCGTCGACAGGGGGAGCTGAGAGTTTCACCTTGAGGCGCTCCTCGGAGATACCACCCGGGCCTCCCTCCAGGAGTACCTCACCGACTTCGTCACGGGAGGAGCGGGGTTGGACCCGGACCCTGAGGAGGATGGAGCCATCGACTCCAGGCTGGAGCCAGCTACGAGTGGAGGAGGGGGGAGAGGAGGTTTCTTTCATGGGTTGAGGGGTTGGGCTGGATCAGAGGGGGACAGACCCCCAGTCGGAGGGTTGGAGTTCGAAGGACCGAGTGGGGTGAGATCCGCATCGACCAGAGCAGTGATGACGAGGTCTCCGCTGACGTTCAGGGTCGTTCGACACATATCGAGGAAGCGGTCTGTCCCCAGGATAAGGCCCACTCCTTCGGCGGGGATGTCGAAATAAGTGAGGAGGACCACAAGTACGGGGACAGACCCACCTGGTACTCCGCCCGAGGCCAGACCTGCAGTGAGTGAGATCGCTGCGATCTGGAGCTGCTGCAGTACTGTGAGATCCACGCCATACACCCGTGCCAGAAATAAAAGCGTGACCCCTTCAAAGAGGGCAGTTCCGTTTTGGTTGGCGCTGGATCCGACAGTGAGCACCATCCTCGCGATCCGAGGGGACAGACCGAGCTCGTGTTCAGCAGTATGCAAGCTCACCGGAAGTGTCGCGGAGGAGGAGGACGTCGCAAATGCCTGCAAGTACACAGCTTTGGATTTCCTAAAGAACTCCAAAGGGGAGTGGCGGGTGCGCCACCGGAGCAACAGGGAGTAGACTCCAAACTGCTGAATCAAAAGTCCAACCAAGACTACGCCCACATAGCTGGCCATCTGGTTGAGGAGTGTCAGTCCATTCTGCAGAATCGATGAGCTGATGAGAGCGATGATCGCGACCGGAGTGAGGAGGAGAAAACCCTGCAGAGTGGTTAAGCTCGATTGATAAACCGTCCCAAAAAAAGACTCCTTGGAGCGATCCTGTCGGGCTCGCCACACCAGTATCCCCAGCCAAGCCAGGAGACTCACAGGGTGGGAGAGGAAGGAAAAGTCGGGGGACAGACCCCCGACTTCAGGTCCTTGTCCTTGGGACTCGAGTGTGCCTCCGAGATGAGGGAGCTGATCCCACGGCATCCATCTCACCAACGCGACAGCAATGAGGACTGACGCGAGAGTGGTCAAAACACTGTACATCAGGGTTCGATTGAGCGCTTGTTTGAGGAGTCCTCGATTTTTATGAAGCTCCATCACTGCTAGAGCAAGGGCAGTTCCGATCAGAGGCAAGACCAGCAAAAAAATCCCACGAAAGTAGAGCTCTCCCACTGACGCAAGAAATCCTTCCACTCGGATCTGAAGCTCAGAATGGAGAGGCTGCGCGTGTAGATACGCTCCTAGCGTCACTCCGGCCAAGAGGGCAAAAAGAGTGACGCCGATCGGAAGGCGTTGCGGGAGTCTCATGTGAACAAGTGGCACGAGACTCCGTGGTTTGAACTCAACTGCTTCCACTGAGGATCTACAGTCGCACACTGAGGAAGTGCGTTCGGGCACCGACCCGCAAAACGACAGCCGGACTTGAGGTTGATCGGAGAAGGGATCTCGCCTGTCAGGGGGATCCTTTGTCGAGCGCGCTCTTGAATCGGGTCGGCTACGGGATTAGATGCAATGAGGGATTGAGTGTAGGGGTGTTTCGGTCGGAAAAAAACCTCGTCCGACGGTCCCAGTTCGACCACCTGTCCGAGGTACATCACCGCCATTCGGTCGGAGACATAGCGGACCATCGAAAGATCATGCGCAATGAACAATAAGGTGAGCCCCATGGCTGCCTTGAGTTCCCCGAGAAGATTGATCACTTGTGCTTGTACAGAGACATCCAGGGCGGAAATAGGCTCGTCACAAACAACGACTTTTGGTTCGAGAGCGAGTGCACGAGCAATTCCGATGCGCTGTCTTTGGCCGCCCGAAAACTCATGCGGGTAGCGCGACATGTGATCCGGCGACAGGCCAACTCGCTTCAGCCATGATCCAACTTTCGCATCGACTTCGTCTCGACTCCATAGACCGTGAATGAGTGGGCCCTCGGCAATGATCTCACGAATGGTCATCCGAGGATTCAAAGAGGAGTAAGGATCCTGGAAGATCATCTGAATCTCGCGAGAGTACTTCTTGTAATCAGACGTTTGAAAGCGGGTGGGCATCCTCTCGCCTCGATAGAGGACCTCACCGCTTGTTTTGTCGTACAGACCAACGAGGGTGCGACCCAAGGTAGACTTTCCGCACCCGGATTCTCCGACCAGACCAACGATTTCGTTTTCGGCGACAGACAGATGAATTCCATCGACGGCCTTGAGAACTCGGTCGGGCCCAACGTTAAAATGCTTTTTTAAGTCCCGGATTTCGAGGATAGCAGAATGTGAGTTCATCGAGATGCTCCTGCGGTAGGGTTGGATCCGACAAAGAGTCCAGCGGGTACACGGTGTTTGGCCATGGGGTGATGGAGGAAGCAGCGACTGGAGTGACCTGCTTCGACTTCCTCAAGCGAGGGGAGGGTGCTTTCGCAAGCTTTCATCGCATAGGGACATCGAGCGTAATAACCGCAGCCTACGGGAGGAGCAAATAAGTCAGGAGGTGATCCCTCGATCGGAAGGAGTTTTCGGCGTGAGGCTCCCGCAGGAGATTCCTTGTGGTCGGGCATCGCGGCACGAAGTCCCAAAGTATACGGATGCGCACTGTGGTGAAAAATCTGATCCACTGGACCGGTCTCAACCACTTGCCCAGCATACATCACGGCGACTGTGTCGGCCATCTGAGCGACGACTCCGAGGTCATGTGTGATCAAAATGATCGCGGTATGATGCTCCTTCTGAAGGCGCTTCATCAGGGTCAGAATCTGAGCTTGAACAGTGACATCCAAGGCAGTGGTCGGCTCATCCGCAATCAAGAGCTTCGGATTACACGCCATAGCCATCGCAATCATCACTCTCTGGCGCATGCCTCCTGAGAACTGAAAAGGATAAGCATCGATACGAGCCTCAGGCTCAGGAATTTGAACTTCGTCTAGGAGCTTAAGTACTCGTTCCCTTGTAGCTTCTTCACTGAGACCTTCGTGAACACGAATGGTTTCTCCGATTTGTTTTCCGATCGTCATCGTGGGGTTGAGTGAGGTCATCGGATCCTGAAAAATCATTCCGATCTCTTTGCCACGAATCTGATTGGCCAAGCGAGGAGGGAGTCCGAGGATCTCTCGGTCCTGAAAGCGAACGCTTCCGCCGGTGATTCTTCCGGGCGGAGTCGGAATCAGTCCCATGAGGGATTGTACCGTCACGGATTTACCGCAGCCGGACTCCCCGACGATAGCGAGAGTTTTGCCAGCATCTACGGAGAAGCTCACCCCGCGAACCGCTTGGACCTTGCCTCCGTAAGTATCAAACTCGACCCGAAGGTCGCGAACTTCGAGTAAGGACGATGAAGGAAATGTCGGAGTTTTCGTCATGATAAAGACCTCATTTTTGGATCCAAGGCATCCCGAAGGCCATCTCCCAAAAGATTGAAAGCGAGCACGGTGATGCTGATGATCAGAGCAGGAAAAATGAATTCATGTGGATGCGTGAGGAAAGTCTGGATCCCGTCGTTGCAGAGACTTCCCCAAGAAGGGGTCGGCGGTACGACTCCCATTCCAATGAAGGAGAGAAAGGCTTCTGTGAAAATCGCGGAGGGGATCGCAAACGTTAGCGATACCAAAATGACTCCCAATGTGTTGGGAAGCAAATGGCGAAAGATCAAGTACAAGGGCTTCGCGCCGAGGAGTTTGGAGGCTTGCACAAATTCGCTTTCACGAAGCTGCAGAATCTGACCTCGCGTCAAACGTGCGGGACCTGTCCAAGAGAGTGCAATCATGGCGATGAGCATCGGGATGATTCCGTTCTCTCCGGGGCCCCCACCCAAGACGACTTTAAACAGGATCATGAACAGCAGGAAAGGCAGGGCAAGAACAAAGTCCGTGACGCGCATGAGGATCGCATCGGTTCGTCCACCAAAAAATCCGGCGATCCCCCCGATCACAATCCCAATCGCGACCGAGAGTAATGGGGCAATGAATCCAATAAAAAGTGAGACCCGTGCGCCTGCGATGATACGAGCCAAAAGATCTCGGCCCAAATAATCCGTTCCCAAGGGATGAGCCACTTGCGGGAGGGATTGACCGGGCTGAACATCGGGCCGAAGGAGTTGGGCTTCGACTAGGGTCATCGCCCGAGGGATGGTCACTTCGATGGATGCAAACTCTTGGGACTCTTCGCCGCTGAGCTTGGGTACCACTGCGTAGTGAACCGTTCCCATTTTGATATCAAACTGGTCAAAGTAGGAGACTTTGTTGCCGGCATCGACGTCACCAATGGGAATTCCGAGCTGTCCGCTGCTCGGAACAAAGGATCCTCGGTAAATCGTGTAACCGTCGGCTCCAGCAACGGGCTCCCATTGCAGTTGCACCCCCTCCGGACTTGGGGCTGTTATGATCCTTAGATTTTGGGGGGCGGGGAGTTGGGCAGGATTAAAAACGGACGGGTCTTCGGGGTAAGCGGGAATGTCCTCACGGATCACTTCCTGGTACTCGGGAAGAGGGGGGAGAACAGTCACAGATGAGCTCAGAGTCGGTCCTTCGGAGATTCGAGACAGAACTTGCTCAGAGGGATCAGCGGACCAAATCCAAGGTCCAAGAAGAGAGAACGCAACGAGTCCCACGATGATCCAGAGGCTCAACAGAGCTTGTTTGTTTTTTTTCAATCGAAGCCAAGCATCTTTCCAATAGGACAGCGAAGGCCTGGAAAGCCCCTGGGTTTGACCGGTTCGATGAGCAGGTTCAAATGCTGACGCTGATTGAAGAGCGAGGGAGTCCGAGGAGGAATAAGAAGAAGAGCTCATGAACTTTTCCCTTTCGTGAGACTGATGCGCGGATCGATGAGTCCGTAAACAATGTCGACTACGATCACCATGAAGACGAGAAATGCCCCGTAAAACACAGTGAGACCCATTATGACCGTGTAGTCGAGTTGCTGTACTGCTTGAACAAAGTAGCGGCCCAGTCCCGGAATCGCAAAGACACTCTCTACCACAAATCCTCCGGTCGTAATCGCTGCAATGGACGGTCCCAAGTAAGTGATTACCGGAAGGACTGAGTTCCTCAGTTGATGTGAGAAGAAGATGTGCAAAGGTGAGAGGCCTTTGGCTTTAGCGGTGCGAATATAGTCCTGATTGACGATCTCGAGGAGAGATGAGCGTTTGAGTCGAGTCAGAAATGCCATCGTTCCCAAGCCCAGAACCAGCGCAGGCATGAGCATATGAAGTGGGGTACCCCATCCGCCGATCGGAAGGACCTCCGAGCCAAACCACTGATTGAGCTCCGTCATGCCGAACTGAAGGAGAGCAGCGAACACGAAGCTCGGAACAGAAATGCCTAAAATCACGAGCAGCATGACGGTGCGATCCGTGGCTCGTCCTCGAAAAACTGCCGCGAGAGATCCAAACAAGATTCCTCCAATGGTCGCAAAGATGACGGCGAGAACACCGAGCGAAGCAGAAATAGGAAAGTGACTCACAATGATGTCATTCACCGATCGATTTTGCTGGGTGAATGAGATCCCGAAATCTCCTTTCATCATGTTTCCCATGTAGCGCAAATACTGCTGGTGAACGGGGAGATCGAGTCCATATTTGCGTGCGAGATTGGCGCGAATTTCTGCGTTCGTCGCTTTGTTTCCCATGAGCGGGTCACCCGGAACGATGTGCATTGCTCCAAAAGTAACGCTAGCAATGAAGAAGACGGTGAGGGCACCTGCTGCAAGACGTTTGAGGATGTACGTTAGCATTGTGTTTTCCCAGATGATCAGAGTGTGAAGGTCAAATGCCTTCACGATTTCTGCCCCCACTGATTCAGTGAGGCAAGTTTTTAAACCTACGGAGCCTTCTCGCTGAGAATAAATCGAATGTTGAGAAGGCTCTCGTTTTTTTTATCGAATAGAGCGAGACCACTCGCTCAGTCTTTGACGATGGCTTGAGTGAGATCCGGATCTACTCCTACAGCATTCCGCTGGATGCCATCGACGCGCTGATGATGAGTCCAGATCGTGGCCCGCTCATAGGTGGGAAGGATTGCAAGTTCGCTGAGTAGGATTTGCTCCGCCTTAGCCATGGCATCCATTCGCTTGGTTGGGTCGGAGGTCCCCTGAGCTTCTCGAATCAAGCGATCGACCTCAGTGTTTTTGTATTTGCCGCGATTGTTGTCATTCCAGCTGGTCATCAAGTCTGCGAAGGTCATCGGGTCATTGAAGTCAGGTCCCCAGCCTGCCGAGACGATGTCAAACTCACCTGCAGTCATTTTAGCTAAGCGCTGCTTGAAGATTTGTTTGTCGATTTTGAGGTCGATACCTAAGTGGGTTTTGAACTGTGATTGAAAGTACTCTGCTTCGCGCGCGCTGGTCGGGGTGTCACCCGTCAGCCAAATGAGAGGAGGGATGGTCCCACCCAGTTCCTTCTTTGCTGCTTCCAAATAGGCTCTGGCTTGAGCGAGGTCTCGCTTGGCAGGAGTGTAAGGGTATTCTTTGCGAAACTTCTGGGCTTTGCCAGGCATCCAACTTGGAATCAGGGTGAGTCCGGGCTTTGTCCCAGGGATGCCAATCACTTTATTGACGTATTCGGAGGGGTTGAACATGGCCTGAATCGCTTTGCGCAAATTCAAGTTGGCAGTCGGTCGTCCCTTCGCAAAGTTGAACTCCATAAACCAGAGTGATCCGTCAGTATGGTTTTTCATTTTGAACCTTTCGGCTTGCGCACGAGGAAGGTCATCCTTGGAGAGGGTCTCTAGAAAATCCGTCTTTCGTTCTTTGTAGAAGTTGAATCGGGCAGTGTTATCTGAGGTGATGTAAGGGATGTCGATGCGATCAATTTGGATGGCTTCGGCATTCCAGTAGGTGGGGTTTTTGTCCATTCGGAGAGAAGCGCCATGAACCCAGCTTGATAGAACAAACGGACCATTGAAGAGAAGGTCGCTTGCATCGGCTGCATAGCGGTCTTTCTTGGTCTTGTAAAAATCCTCTCGAACAGGAAAGTAGGTCGGAAATGAGGTCAAGCTGACAAAGTAGCCGCAGGGTTTTTCGAAGGTGACCGTGAGTGTGAAGTCATCGGGAGCGGAAACACCGAGCTCCATCGGGGAGAGCTTCCCTTGGTTGATCTTCTCGGCATTCTTGATGGGATAAAGAATGAACGCATATTCGGACGCGGTTCTTGGGTCCAGGGCGGTGCGCCACGCAAAAACGAAGTCCTTCGCGGTCACAGGTCTTCCGTCAGACCAGAGGGCATTTTTTCGAAGTTTGAAACTGGCGCCTTGGTCATTGATCGTCCATGACTCGGCAACCCCTGGAACCTTCTTTCCGTCTTTTCCGTTTCGGGTCAGTCCTTCCATGACATGGCCAATCACAAACCCACTTTGTTGATCCGTGGCCTTGAGTGTGTTGAGAGTGGGGGGTTCGGTCGTCATCGCGAACGTGATGGTTTTTGGTTTTGCGCCAAAACTGGATGACGAGGCCATCAGGGCTACCGCTGTCATTCCCATGGCGGTCGAAAATAGGAAGCGAGGCGTTCGAAAAATCATGCAGTAAATCTCCTCGTTGACGAGAGTTGAGAGACCAAACTGGTTCTTGGGGCCGAAACTCTACACTACGACACTCGAAGTAATTCGGGTAGGTTCTCACACTCCAGTGATTTTTTTGTAGAGCGCAAAACGTTGTATCAGTTGAGAGCTTTTATTCTCCCAGGTAAACTCTCTCCACAGCATGAAACCCTCATGGATGCGGGATTTCAAATACCCTTGGGTCATCGTGATTTTGCTCGTCTCCGGAACTGGGGGGGGCTTTTTATTTTTTAAAGGTGCAGAGTGGACTCCCAAACGCGGATCGCAGACGGTTGCCTCTTCCTCTGAGAGTCTCAGTCGAGGCATAGCGAATGTACTCGAGAACCAGTCGTTGGAGATTGAACACTGGACTCAGCAAGGTTGGAAGCCAGTGATTTCGGCAGAGTCACCCTCGGAGGTGGAGCGTGAATTCACGCTCGATCAGTTGCGAGCGCTTGAGGAGAGTGATCCTCAAAAGCTCCATGTCCAGCTCCAGTCGACGACATTCGGTGAGGACCAAGTGCAAGTCTTGGAAGAACTCATCAGAACCTCTCGAGACTCTAAGACACGCTGGTTATCCATTGAGGCATTGGGACGTGCGATGGGGGGGGGGGCGCAATCGGCGCTCATTCGTCTTTATCGGAGCCAGGAAATCGAATCAGAGGCCGAGCGTCGCCATCTGCTTGGACAGATTCAGCCCCGCGAAGAAAAGAGTCTCCATTACCTGACGGAGCTTCTTTCGCAGGGGGAGGAGCAAATGACTTCGAGTGAGTGGCAGGAGATTGCAGACCGCTTGGTGGTCTTTGCTCTGGCCCAAGGCTGGAGTTGGGAGAGGCTTCTCGAGTTTATGCAGTCAACAGGAAGTGTGGGATCTGAGGAAGTCATGTCTCGAATGCATCAGATTTGGGAAAAATATTCGGAATCAACGAGGGGAACATGAATCAGGATCGATGGGGATGGATTTCTCCGGCAGTGATGGTCGCACTCAGTTGGAGCTTTGAGTCCAGCGCAGCAGTGAGTGATTCAATTCGTTGGTTTGACTGTCGGGATGGATTGGGACGTCCTTGCACGGCGGCGCAACTCGCTGACCCACTGAGATACCGTCAAGTTTTGGTTTATCCTGGGGGATTTCAATCTCATGAGCGTTCCGTTTTTGAGACGGCGTTCGAAAAACTCCTCGTGAGTCAAGTGAGCGGGGGGGATCTCCATTATTCAGCCCTCCACGCAGATCAGTTGCTGTACCTGGCCTTTTGGGTACCTGGAGGCGCCATAGGTACTGTGGAGTCCAGCTTTGGAGCAGCGGTAGTCGATCATCCGCTACGGGGTCGCGCCCTGACCCTTAAGCAAGATAAAGTCATCGAATTCACCGACGACTTAATTCGGCAGCAGAAGCTGGATCCATGGGCTACTGCAGTCTTATTCAATACGACAGAGCCTGTGACCTCGAATGCTGCCCCGCCGAGCATGATTCGTAAGAACTACGGGATTGCCCGCTTCACTCTCTCGACTCTGGACGGAGATTATGTCCCAACACACGAACTAGCTCATGCCGGGTTAAATTTCTTGGATGAGTATATCGAGTCAGGGTTTGAAAATACCCGAGCTCAGAGTTTCGACGTTTTGACTTCTTCATTACTGTTTAATCGGACGAGTGAGGGGCGATCGAAGGGCTGGTCTCAGCTGCTTCAAAAATCAGACATTCGAGTCAGTGAGATTTTGGTCGCGAATGGTGCCGATAATATGGACGTCAGTCGTTACCCTTCCCGTGTTGAGACCGAAGGCTACTCGCCCAATGAGTACGAGTTCGAAGGGGGAATGTTTTTTGGAAAAGGCACCTGGCATGATGCGGGTGAGAATCTCATGAACTCGGTTCGTGCTCCTCAGCCCGGAAACGGCTTTGCATTTGATCACTCTGAGTCGCAGAAGCAGGTGATTCATCAAGTGTTTGTCGATCCCTTAAACGCACCTCGCCCAAATGATCGGATTCGTGCAGCCGGGCCTCCTCGTGGATGGATTGGTGCCGGCAAGACGCTGGATCTGGTTTTGTTTGATGGAGATAAGAATCATCGCTTCCATCCGACCCTGGCTTATGAGGTTCAGGTCGGATGGTGGACAAAAGTCTCGGACGAGTCATCGGAAGCCGGAACTTCATCACGGGAGAAAAAATGGCTTTCTTTTGAAAAACGAATTCCAGCGAAGTTAGAGACGGTTGAGCTTCAAACCTCCAGAGCGATGGGGTTAGGTAAGGCGGTTCAAAGACTGGTGTGTGCGATGGGGTTGGGCGAGATCTCCTATGGGGGAGAGAAGCTCGATGCTTGCGCTTCTCCATTGGAGGAGGTCGTGGATACCTTGGTTCCAACGGTCAGTTTTGCGCTTCCGTATCAATGGGTCGAAGTTCCAGCGCCTCAAGCATTTGAGACCTACTACTGGCGGTTCCGGACGGATAATGGGACCTGGAAATCAGGATGGACATCGTGGTCAAAAGTAAGAAGGGGATTCTGAGCCATTGCATCCAGATAAAAGACTCACTTTGGTGTTTGATGGAGATTGTTGGTTTTGCCGAACTTGGATTCAGCGCTTTCGCGACTGGACATTGGGAAGTGCAGGGAGAACTGTCGATTTTATTGAATACCAAGTCCTCGGCGATCGCTTCCATCCCTTGGGGGCTCAGGATTTTGAACAAGCTATTCACTTGTTTGACTCCAATGGAAAGTTGATGGGTCGTGGAGCGCATGCGGCATTTGGAGTAGTTCAAGCAGCGCCGAAAGAGCGGGTCCTCATTCGAGTACTCGGAAGCACGCTGTTGGGACTTTACATGCACTCTCGTTTTTTTCGTTGGTTCTCCGAGAGAAGCTATCAGCTCGTTGCGCAGAACCGTAGTCTCGCTTCTAGCGTGACTCTGAGTTTATTTGGAGACGAGTTCGCACGTCCTTCTTATGCCTTTGCCAAAGGTCTGTGGGTTCGGTGGCTAGGCGTGGTCTATTTGATTGCCTTTGCATCCTTCACTCACCAGATCCCGGGTTTGGTGGGAGATGAGGGCATTCTCCCAGCTTCAGTTTTTTTTGAACACTGGGCCCAGGAGCTTCCGAAACTCTCAGACCGGATCCTGATATTCCCGACTTTAGCTTGGTTTTTTCAATCCACGGTAGCTCTGCAAGTGATGGGCTGGCTCGGTGCAGTTGCAGGAGTCTTTTTGATTTGGAATCGGACACGTGGGCTTTCGCTCCTAGCAGCGGTGGTCGCCTTTTTCAGTTATCTTTCACTTCAACATGCAGGACAGATTTTCTTACAGTACCAATGGGACTCTCTGCTTCTGGAATGTGGTTTCTTTACGGTCCTTTTATTGGCGGCCCCAAAACCGCGTGTTTTTTGTGTGGGTCGATGTGCACCTTACGAGAGTGGCTGGGAGAGTCGCATGCGTTGGGTGTTTTTGGCGATCTTTGCCAAACTGCTGTTTTTGAGTGGATGGGTCAAACTCGCCAGTGGAGATCCCAGTTGGAGGGACGGTACAGCGCTATTAGTTCACTTTGAAACGCAGCCTTTGCCTTCACTTTTGTCCTCTCCACTGACGCAGGCTTTGCGTGGATTAGCTTCGTTAGGGGCTGTGGGGCGAATGTGCGTCCAATCATTGACCTACACAGTGATTGGAATCGAGCTTTTGGCTCCAATCTTTATTTTTGGACCACGTCGTATCCGTTGGTTGGGGATCTGGATTCTCTCCAGCCTTCAAGTTGCGATTCTTCTCACCGGCCACTATGGATTCTTCAATCTACTCACTTTGGGGCTAGGGTTCTGGTTGTTAGATGATCGAGCTTGGCGTGGCCTATGGAAAGCGTCGTGGCAACCCGTGTGGATTCGTCGGTTGATGCTCGGGTCCGTCTTTCGAAAGCCGAGAGTCTTGAGTCTGCTCGACTCTTTGCGAAGAAAAAGGGCTGCGTTTTGGATTGGGCTGCTCAGTGTGGTTGTGGTTCTACTTCCCGCTTTTCACTCAGAGCGACTCGCTCAAGTGAATTTTATCCTCGCACAGTGGGGCATTTCGCATCCGTATGGTTTGTTTGCAGTGATGACCACTGAACGAAGGGAGCTCGTGTTTGAGGTTTCCTCCGACGGCCAAAAGTGGAGAGAGCTTTTGTTCTCCGATAAGCCCGTCGCACTGAATCAGGGGGCTCCACTTCGATTGGCGCATCTCCCGCGGCTCGATTGGCAGATGTGGTTTGCCGCTATGGGAAGTGTGGACGAGAGTCCTTGGGTCCTCGAGTTTGCAGAGCGGATTCTTCACGGCGACGCTCAGGTGCTAGCCCTTCTGGGAGAGGGCGAAGCAGCAAGTCAAGCTGAACAGGATCCTCGGTACATTCGAGGTCACTTGTACCGTTATCGTTTTTCGAGAGATCAAACTTGGGAGCGGGAGCTCTTGATGCCGCTTTGGTTACCGCCTCGAGAGCTCCCGCGCGTCCGTTAGAGAGAGACTGATTAGGCTACCTTTGCGCCTTTTTGAGCTCCACTTGCGCTCGGAAGAGCGATGGGCTTATCCGAGATCGCAATCGCGTGGGTTTTCATCTCACCTGTTCGGTTCAATGCGATTTGTAGAACTCCGTCTTGGTAGCTCGCTTGGATTTTGTCCTTCACAACATCGCCCGGAAGCGTGAAGCTGCGATAATATCTTCCGTAGGAGCGCTCGCGGGTCTCTGTACCTTCCAGTTTCTCGTGGTGTTCGTGTTTTCGCTCTCCAGAGACGATCAGCTGATCTTCGATCAGTTCGACTTTGAGGTTTTCTTTCGAAACCCCCGGGAGATCAAAAGACAGGAGGTACTGTTGATCGTTGGTTTGGATGTCGCAGCTGGGTGTGAAATATCCTGCGGCTGAGGTTTCAGTAGGCCAAGACGCAGGTCCAGACGTGAGTGCGGACATGGGGAAATCTCCCATAGCTGTGTTCCACATCTCGTTGAACATGCGGTCCATGCGGTCTTGCATGCGAGCAAAGTCCCGAAAAGGGGAACGCATCGACCAGCGGTTGAGGGGCGAGCTGCTGAACACTTCGGGCAAAAGAGTAGAGGTCTTCATAGAGTGGGTCTCCTGTAAAATGTTGGTCTGGATGAAATATCCAGAGCTCTCCACTGCAAATCCGAGACCGCACTCGAAGTCGTCTGCAGGTCAAAAACTACTGGATTTGAACCACGCTGGCACCTGTGACGGGCACGAGCACTGCCTGTCCACTACTGATGTCGTAGTAGTAGTCGTACACGTCTGCTCCCGTGATCT
>Ga0169931_10005243_pt1 | contig 19805 bp, 18 predicted proteins | sample Kivu_15m_20L_FD_129675 | JGI IMG/M metagenome (GOLD analysis project Ga0169931, IMG submission 129675) | Freshwater microbial communities from Lake Kivu, Western Province, Rwanda to study Microbial Dark Matter (Phase II) - Kivu_15m_20L... | ecosystem: Environmental > Aquatic > Freshwater > Lake... | reverse complement strand
GAGCTTCAGTGGGAATACGCAGCGCGTGGGGCATCGACGGCGTCTGCCGACATCGAGGCCGAGCGTCGTGATGCGACCGGTCAGTGGCTGGCGAACAGCTGGCAAGGGTCTTTCCCACAGAGTGATCAGGCCGCTGACGGGTATGCAGGCGTCGCTCCGGTGGGCTGCTATCCGCCGAACTCATTTGGTCTTTACGACATGGTGGGCAACGTCTGGGAATGGACTCGCGATTGGTATGCGCCAAATGTGGCACCTGCGAGCTTCGACGAGTCGCGAGCCACCGATCGTGAAGGCAGCGGCAAGCGCGTGATCAAGGGCGGGTCGCATCTTTGCGCTGATAATTTTTGTTCACGTTATCGTTCCGGTTCGCGACAGCCCGCGGATTTCGAGCTCGGCACATCACATATTGGTTTTCGAACCGTAAGTTCACGATCAAGAGAGGATTAGCGTAATGACATCACAGCAGCGCCGTCGATTATTGACGGTTGGGTGGTTGGCGATGATTTTGAGTGCGCTTGGGGGCGCAAGCTCGTGGGCAAACGTGCCGGCCGCCAAGGGTGAGCGCGGTTACGCGCGCGGCCCATATGGGCAAGTGCATTACCTCGACACCGGTGGTTCTGGAACGCCATTGCTGCTGCTGCATCAAGCGCCGATGTCGCTGCGGCAGTTCGATTCGGTGTATGGCTTGTTACAGGCGCGAGGCATTCGAGTCATCGGTGTCGACCTACCAGGATTCGGTATGTCTGACCCCACACCATTCGTACCCCGAGTTGCGGATTGGGCAAGCTCGGTGGTCGCGGTCATGGATCATCTCAAGATCAAATCGGCAGATGTGCTTGGGCATCACACCGGAGCGTTGCTTGCTACCGAGTTGTCACTGCAATTTCCACAGCGCGTGCGCCGAGTGGTGCTAAACGGACCATTTCCGATCAACGATCAAGAGCGCGCCATGTTTCTCGACGACTTGCAGCGTACGGAGGTCGATTTTGAATACCGTGCTGACGGGTCGCATTTGGCCGAGAGTTTCGTCAAGCGCTCAAAGTTTTATGGGCCTGACGCCGAGCCGCGACACATCACCCGTATGCAGGTCGAAAAGTTTCAGGGCTTTGGTCCTTTTTGGTATGGGCACAACGCGGCTTATCGTTACGACCACGCCGTGACGCTGAAGAAAATGACCCACAGAACGCTGATCCTGACCAACACCGGAGATCTCGCATACCCATGGGCCAAGCGGGCTCATGAGTTGCGTCCCGATATGGCCTATCTTGAGTTGCCGGGTGGCAATGTCGATATCGTCGATCAGGCACCGGGTGAGTGGACCCTGGCCGTAGTCGATTTCATTCGCGGAGACTGACCACAACCTTGTTGTCGGGGCCGATATCCGAGACGTCGAGTTGCACACCGATGGCAGCGCCATAGCCCAGGATACGAGGCTTCAGCCACAGCTCATGCATGTCCTGATCGGTGAGATCGTACTGCCCCTGTTGGCGCGCAATCGACAGCACTTTGCTGTATGGAAAGGTGAAGCTGCGTTTGCCAGGCTCGCTCTTGAGATCGAGACAGAGCTGATAGAGACAGGCGGTGCGATCGAATATCCCGGCTAGCGCAATTTCCTTTTCGCCGGTTTTTTCGATCATGCCCTTCAGTCGCTGCAGCATCGGTTGCATCGTCTTGATGTCGTGCTCGACATAGTCATCGGTAATGCCCGAGTTCTTGGCGAACTGCACTGAGTTCAGGTGGATCTTGACCAGCGCGTCGTTCATGTCGTGCTGATAAGGTTTCGTGTCGTTAAGCGTATGAATCGCCATCGACACGGCATCGCCCAAGAGTTTTTCGCGACCCTCGAAGCCACTCGAGGTGGCGAGCATCGCAGCCATGCTCTGATTGCCGCCGCCGGCTAGCATGGCTTTGACCCACGGCGGCGGTCCACCGCCCGAGCCTGCGGCGCCGCCTCCTGCGCTTGCCATCATTTTTTTCATCAACCACGAAATGAGTTTGCTTTTGAGTGTTTTCTTTTTGTCATCGCTCATGGTTCGTACTCCTGCTATCAAAGAGCAGCGTAAATTCTTCGATCCAAAAAGGCATCTCTGCCGAAACCTCGAGACCAAAGGGTTTGAGGTGCGTGTTCCAGTATTGGGTATGCAGCGTAACCCAAGTTTTCGGATCACGTACCGGGGAGCCATCGACGGCGGTATGTTCGGCTCGTACGTCGCCAAAGATCGCCTCGTCGATTCGCGTGATACGCAGCAACAGCACGGGTGAGCCGTCTAGGTCGATCAACACCAGATAATTACCGACGGCCGGTCGCGGTGAGCCGGTGCGCTCGACAATCCACGGCAGTGTGAAAGTGCCGCGTTTGTCGCCGCTGCAGATCAACTCGAAGATGCTGTGGGTGGTCGCTGCATCGAGGCCGATCCAGCGGGGTTCCAGTTGCGCTGTAGTCAGTTGCAGACCGGGTACCGCCGCCATTGCCGCGGCACAGAACTGCTGCAGTGCAGCTTCAGTCGGTGGTTTGGCGGGTTGTGGCAGGTACATGCCTCGACTCTACCTGCCCCCCGAGGCGTCCGGCAGGGAAAATCTATCCGTGTGTCCGAGGTGTGAGACGGCGTGACAACAATGGCTGCAAAGCTATGGTCGAAAGCACCAGCGCTGCGCCCAAATAAAATTGCATCGTCAGCTCTTTGTGTTCCTGGAAAATGATCGCCGCCAGAATGATCGCGTAGACCGGTTCAAGATTGACCGCGAGCTGCGTGGTGAATGCGGTGATGTGTTTCAAGGCATCGAGCCACAACAGAAACGGCAACAGCGTGCAGGCCAGCGCGAGAATCAATAGCCACAGAAAATCGAGCGTCGAAGGTAGCGCCGTCAGCGTTTCGGGCCCTAGTAGCACGAGGCCGGCTGCTGCCAAGAGTAGCGTGCCCGAGGTCATCTCGAGAAAGGTGATGGAGGCTGGGTCAGCATCGCTGTAATAGCGCTTGCTTAGGCTGGAAAACAGCGCCGTCAGGATTGCCGAGAGGATGCCGATGGCGATACCGAGGTGCATACTGAGGGGCACGCCGCCGACGATCAACAGTACGCCGGGTATGGCGATGAGCCCCAGCCCAATTTCTTTGAAGTCGTGCCGACGCGGGTTGACGAACGGATCGATGATGGCCGCACTCACGGAACCGAGTGCCATGCAAGCCACTGCCACCGAGGCATTCGAGAGTTTGATCGAGGCGTAAAATGTCAGCCAGTGCAGTGCGATCAACAAGCCGAGTGCGGCATAGATGACCATCAGCCGCCGTGGCATGGTGCTTAGACCCCGCCACACTCGCGGCCACAAGAGCAGTAAGCCAGCCACGAGACCCATGCGCCAGATGACGAGCACCGTTGCGGGCATGGTGATCAGCTTGCCGAGGATGGCCGTGAAGCCCCACAGCAAGACACAGGCGTGCAGCTGCAGCAGAGCGCGCTGCTCGGCCGGAGTAGACATGTACCGCGCCTAGGGGTTCTGCGGGCGTGTCAGATCGAAGCGCACACGAAAGAGACGCCCTTCGGGTCGGGCGAGTTCGTAGACGAAGTATCGCGCGGGCTCGAGCTCTAGCGCCCAGACATTGGTGAGTGACACCAAGCGCCCTTCATCGCGAAATAGCTGGATGGTCTCGGCATCGGCCGGAAAACTTTGACGGAATGCCGTGCCCGGAGTGTGGGTGTCACCACCATACATCGTCAAAGAATCGGGTGTGCCATCTTCGTGACGATGATCGTGCTTGAGGCGCAAGCCGCTTTCGGTGCGGGTGACGATCCAGGTGCGGCTACGATCAGCGCCGACGGCGAACGGCACGCGAATCTCGTTCGGCGAACAGTCGCGCACATGCATCTCGAGTGCTTGTCCGACGAACGGATCATCGGCGGCTGGTGGTGGACGATCTGCAATGATATCGCCATTGAACTTTTGGCCGCAGAGCGCAGCGAGATTGTCGAAAAAAGTTTGCGCAGCATTGGTGGTGCCAGCAGCCTGTCCGAGCAAGGTGTTGAGCTCGATGAAGTTGCCGTCTGCATCCCATACGGCACTGAAGCGCACCGGGATGGTGCCGCCGTCGGCGCGCGGGTACTCGATGAGTTTCGGCGCCTCGGCGACGGTGACATGCGCCGCTGCGCGAATCTTTTCGAAACGTTGATCCAGGTCCTGAACGTTGAACACCAGGATCGGTTGCCCAGGCTGGGCTTTCTGCAACACGGGCGCGGGCGGGGTCGTCTCGAGATTGAGGCGCTGCATCAGGCCGAGCACGCCGATGAAATCGTCATTCGCTCGCAACAGCACGAGGCGGGTGGTGCCGCCAATCACCTGGTCGTAGATCACGTTGAGCCCCAAGGCATCTCGATACAGCGGCAAGGAACGATCGATATCGCGGACCACCAACGTGGTACGGCGTAAATCGACCGGTATACGTTCGCTCTCCGGGACAGGAGCGGCGGGCAGCAGCGGGGAACTCAACGCCGCCGCGAGGGTCAGAGCCCAGCCAAACATCGAGTAACACAGCTTGCATTTCATTCTTATCTGCTCCGCGGCCGAGGGGTTGATCTGTCAAACCCCGAAGATACACTGCGCAGCCGCGACCTGTAACGCCAGCCGAAAGACCACCGCCTCGTGACCATTCGCTTTACAACCCTGATGCTACTGTGTGCGCTGCCGCTCTCGATGCCGGCGGCTGAGGCTGCTGATGGCGTAGCCGAATCGGTCGCCCAAACCGTGGTCGATACGGCTCTCGGTGCCATCGGAGTGCCCTATCGCATGGGAGGCAGCGACCCGAAGGTGGGTTTCGACTGCAGCGGTCTCGTCAATTACGTCTATCGCAAGACTTTGGGTATGACCCTGCCGCGGACCTCGCGTCAATTGGCGGGTGTGGGCGCTGCGATCGAGCGCGAAGAGCTGCGACCGGGCGACCTCGTGTTCTTCAACACCCGAGGCGCGCCAAATTCGCACGTCGGCATCTATTTGGGTGACTCGCGTTTCATTCACGCCCCAAGGGCACGCACTCTGGTGCGTATCGACAGCCTCGAAGACCCCGCTTACGCGCGCCGCTACGACGGTGCGCGACGCGTACCCTGATCGGTTTGCGGCCTCCGAGCCCCTCGGCCGTTAAGTGAGCTTGAGATAGCGCGAGGGGTGAGAGTGGGCCGGGTGGTCGACCCATCCCGACACCCGCTTTGCGACCAGCCGGTTGGAAACACCTGCCCAGAGCGGCAGGATTGGCACGTCCTGCAACAACAAACGTTCAGCTTCGCCATAAGCCGCAAAACGCGCCTCGAGGGTCGCTTGGCGTTCGGCCGAGACGAAGGCGCGGTCGTAGGCGCTATTGCGATAGCGCGACACGTTGACTGTCGAGTCGCCGACAAACCGGTCGAGGAACACCGAGGCTGAGGGTACGACTGCGAACATCGCGTAGCTGAAAAGGTCGTAATCGCCTCGCTGGATTGCCGCCGAGTAGGCGCGACCGTCGATGGGGAGCAGCTCGAGATCGATACCGAGTGGTTTCCACATGGCAGCGATGGCGAGATAGACCTTACGCGTGGTCGGGTTGGTGGGAAAACCGATGCCGAGTTTAAGTCGCGACCCGCCGGTCGCCTTTTGCATCAAGGCGCGGGCCGTTTCCATGCGGCGTGCCATCGGCCAAGCGGCAGCTTCAGGGCGTTGGGTGGCGGGATATTGAGGAATGCCGGGCGGCAGTACGCTCTCGAGGGGCTGTTCACCCAGTCCGCGTACTCTGCCAGCGAGGACCGTGCGATCGACGGCAAGTGTTAGCGCGCGGCGGATGTCACGATTATCGAGCGGTTTGCGCGCCACGTTGATGCCGATGGCACCTAGCGCACACTCGGGTGAGCTGCGCACGAACGGTGCAAGCTCGCGCTGCGCGATGCCGAGGCTGCCCATGTCTTCGATGGCGGCGATATCAACTTGCCCAAGTCTGAAGAGTCGTAACCGTGTACCGTCGTCATAGCCGGTTAGCCAGTCGACCCTCTCGATGGCGACATTGGCTGCATCATAGAAATGGATGTTGCGGACCAGCTTGACGTCTTTGGCGCCGGCAGCCCACTCGGCTACTCGATAGGGGCCATTGCTGACAATGAATTCGGGCTTGAACCATTCGCGTCCGCGCGCTCGCGCCACGTGTTCGGGTACGCAATAGGCACTGCAAAGATTGAGTGGTAATTCGACATCCGGATGTTCGAGGCGGATCGTCAAAGTATTCGCATTAGGCGCAGCGACACCGAGGGTATCCGGGGCCTTGCGCGCGAATCGAATGTCGCGCGCGCCGACGATCGAGTCGAGGCGCACGGCATTCGGGGCACCCGTTTCTGGATTGAGGTAACGCCGCAGAGTAAAGACGAAGTCGCGAGCAGTCAGCGCCGTGCCGTCGGACCACTTTAAATTGGGCCGCAGGTTGAAGGTCCACATGAGGCCGTCTGGTGAAGTAGTCCAGCTCGCTGCACAGCCCGGCACGATACGGCCGTTGGGTGCAGTGACGGTGAGCCCTGCGAACAATTCCGCGGCCATTTCCGCCGTGACTTGTCCGGTCGGGCGCTGCGGATCAAGCGAGGTCATTTCGCTTGCAACCACGCGGCGCAACACGCCTTGTTGTTGTGTCATGCCAAGACGCGGCAGGGTTAGGGACGCAGCGAGCGAGGCCGCGATAAAAGCACGACGGCGCATGGGTATTACTCAGCTGCTGCTAGGGCGTAGCGCTTGGAGATGACTTGCCAGTCGACGATCTGCCACCAGGCATCGAGATAGTCTGCTCGACGGTTCTGGTATTGCAGATAGTAGGCGTGCTCCCAAACGTCATTACCGACTAGCGGCTGACCGCGCTCGTTGACGACGTCCATCAGCGGGTTGTCCTGGTTGGCGGTCGTGGTCACCTGCAAGCGACCCTCTGCATTTCGGATCAGCCAAGCCCAGCCCGAACCGAAACGTGCAAGCCCTGCAGCTTTGAAGGCGGCCTTGAAGGCTTCGAGTGAGCCGAAGTCGCGCTCGATCGCTGCCCGCAGCGGCGCTGAAGGCTCGCCTCCATTGCCTGGTCGGGTCATGGAGTTCCAGAAGAATTCGTGATTCCAGTGGCCGCCACCGTTATTACGCACTGTGGTCGAGCTCTGGGAGATGGTGGCGAGTATGTCCTCCAGGGTTCGTCCCTGTAGCGCTGGGGTTTCGCTCACGGCCTTGTTGAGATTGTCCAGATAGGCTTTGTGATGACGGCCATGGTGGATACGCATGGTTTGCGCATCGATTACCGGCTGCAGCGCGTCATAGTCGTATGGCAGCGGCGCGTGCTCGAACGGCTGCGCTGCAACTGAAAGGCCCAGTGACAAGCTGGCGCTGACGAGGAGCGCGACGAAGAGTTTATTGAAACGCATGATGGGCTGGCCTCCGTGCACGAGCGTGAGTGCCCAAGAATACTGGATAGCCACCCGCAAAATCAGCCGCTTGAGGCACCGCCATGCGGCTATTTGCCGGTGGTTGAATCAGAACTTCGGTTTCAGATGACGATGGCTGCTGCCGTGCTTGCCGTGGGAATGACGGTCACCGGTTTCGACAGTGACAAGATTGAGGTTGCCGTGTTTGACACCGGGCTCTGCGGTAATGGCCGCGGCAAATTGCCGCACTTCATTGATGTCGCCCTGCAGCACGATGGTCTCGAGACAATTCTCGTGATCGAGGTGCACGTGCATGGCAGCGACGGTCAAATCGTGATGGGCATGCTGCTTGTTCGCGAGACGCTCGGCTAGGGCGCGCTGATGATGGTCAAAGACGAACGACAGGCTGGCGACGCAATGTCCGCCTGCTTGATCGTGCTGACGATGTTCATCGAGCTTATCGCGAATCAGATCGCGCATGGCTTCACTGCGATTTTCATAGCCATGGCGATGGATGTATTGATCGAAAGCAAGCGCAAGTTCATCGTCGATGGAAATCGTGAGACGTTGCATCGTTTTTAGCTCCCAAGCTCGTGCAAAGCACGTATGGCTGCCAGCGCTGTTGCTGGTTGTGGTTTATCGCGGTAGGCGAGGATGACCGGTCGTTGCCACTCGAACTCGGGCGCATTGAGGCAAACGAGCGTGCCGTTCGCGAGTTCACGTTGCACCAAAGCTGTAGGCAAAACACTGACGTGTCGGCCCAGAATGAGCAGGCTGCGACAAAACTCCAGCGAGTCGGTTTCAGAGCGATTTATTGGTGGTGCAACGCTTGCAGTTTCGAAAGCATCGCGCCAGGCCGCCTCGACATCGCCTGAATTGCTACCGAGCACCCACTGCGCTGTTGCTGCTTCTGCGACCGTGATACTCGCATGGCTCATGGCGAGGGGGTGTTGAGGCGCCGCGATGAGTCGGTAGCTCTCGTGCCCTAATGTTTCATGCACCAGACCTTGCGGTGTGCCTGCGAGCGGTCGGGTACGTACGTAAAGCGCGAGGTCGAGTTGCTCGCTGACGAGTTCTTTGATGAACTCGTCTTGCAAGCCATCGTGTACACAAATCTTGAGATTCGGGTTTTGCTGTTCGAGGGTGGCCACGGCGCGCGCCACCCAGTGCCCGGCGATGGTGGGGCTTGCACCGATATTGAGAGTGCCTGTGATCTCATTGTCGTGAGGGCGTAGATTCTGGCGTAAGGCTGATTCGTCACGTAGCACGCTGCGAGCGAAGTCGGCCAGTTGTCGCCCAAACGCGGTGGGCCGCGGTACCGATGACTCGCGGTCGAGTAAACGCACGCCGAGTTCCGCTTCAAGTTGTCGCAGCGACTTGCTGACGGCTTGCTGGGTGCGGCCGAGATGGGCTGCAGCGCGTGTGAAGCCGCCGTGATCGATGACGGCAACGAAATAGCGCAGTTGTTGAATCTGCATGGCGGAGCCATGGTAACTCCGGGTTGTGCGGCGGGGAATCGAAGTTGTTTCTAACCGCGCCGTTGCTTGGGCAGTCTTGGGCTCTCGGGTGGTCAGGAGAGATGGCATGGCAAGTCTTGCAAGCGTCAAAGAGTGGACGGATGAAACCGACGTATTGATTTGTGGTTACGGGCTCGCTGGTGCAGCCGCTGCCATCGAAGCACATGATCTCGATACCGCGGCTGATGTACTGCTGCTCGAGAAAATGCCGGAGTCGCTTGCTGGCGGCAATTCACGCGCTTCCGGCCAGTCGCTGCTGATATCGCACAACAAGGAAGCCTTGAAGTCCTATCAGCGGGCGATGAGCCAGCCCAATCCGATTCCCGAAGAGATGCTTGATGCCTGGGCCGAACGCATGGTGGGCCTCGAGCCCTACATCGAGGCGCGAGCCCGGGAAGTCGGCGCAACCTATTTGCACGGTACGGGCTGGTCGGAGCGCGGCGTGGTGCTGGAGTTCCCCGAGTATGGTGCGGCAGAGGCCGTGGCGCATACGGCGACGATCTTGCCGGTTCCGAGTGGTGTGTGGCTGGCATTCAAAGCGAACGTCGACAAGCGCGCGCGGATTCGCCAGCGTTTCGAGGCACGCGTTGTTGATTTAGTGCAGGACCCGGACACACTCGAGGTTTTCGGTGTTATCGCTGAGATTGCCGGGCAACGGCGGGCCATTCGTGCGCGGCGCGGGGTCGTCATGTGCACGGGCGGCTTCGAGAACAATCTCGATATGCATCGCAATTATTTTGGCCTGTCGCATGCTCACCCGTTGGGCACGCCGGGAAACACCGGCGATGGCCTCAAGATTTTGCAGAAGGCCGGTGCCGATATGTGGCATTTGCGCAATCAGGGTCAGTCGGGCGGTATCTGGCCGGGCTTTCGTTTTCCAGGGCATGACACCGTGTTCCTGCGACAGTTGTTCTGGCAGAGCTTCAGTTGGATCGACGTCGGCTGTGATAACCAGCGATTCTTTGACGAAACCTGGGAGTGGCAGCTGACGCACTACAAGATGAAAAGTCACGGTGAATGGATCGACACGCCGCACCATCGCGTCATACCGATGCACATGATTTTTGACGAGACCACCCGAATCCACAACCCGCTCATCACCAAAGTCATGACTTGGAATGCGGTGGTTGAGAACTATCCGTGGAGCGATGACAACAGCGCGGAGATTGCAAAGGGCTGGATCGTCAAAGCTGACTCTATCGACGAGCTCGCCCGAATACTCGGACGGGATCCCGAGGCGCTCACGATGACGGTACGCCGCTACAATGAAGCCTGTGCCAAGGGCGTTGACGATGAGTTCGGCCGTAGCAAGGAGACCTTGCAGCCGATCGCGAAAGCCCCGTTCTACGCCATCGAAATCGTGCCGGCCATCGTATGCACGGGCGGTGGAGCCCGGCGCAACATCGAGTCGGAAGTGCTGACACCTGACGGTGGCAAGATTGCGCGACTCTACGAAGCAGGGGAGTTGGGTTCGATGTTCTCGAATCTTTATCAAAACGGTTCATATCTGACTGAGGCCATGATCTCGGGTCGGGCAGCCGGTCGTAACGCGGTGATGCAGGGAGCTTGGGCATGAAGATCAAGACGCCGGCGATGAAACTCGATCTTCGAATCGACAAGCTCGAGGTCAAAGACGGCGAGCTGCGTCTCGATGGTGTTGCCGGCATGCTGCCTTGCGAAGCCTCGATGTCGGCGCGCGAGGTGCGCAGCCTGCTCGCCAAGGCGCTGCGGCCCAAGGTCATTCTTTGGGCGTTATTCGGCAAGGGTACTTGAGGCGGTGCAGTGACTGCTTGACCCTCGTGTTTTAAATTTTAAGCGGTAGAGCATGATGTATTCATTGATCGGTTGGGCGCATGTGCTGGTGATGGGCTATTGGCTGGGCAGTGAGCTTGTGATCAATGCGCTCACGCACTACGTGGCACGCGCGACCTCGCTGTCGGGTGCCGAGCGCATGCGCTTATGGGATTTTCTGCTGGATGTCGATCAACACGTGCGCAATGCGCTCATCATGTCGGTACCGCTCGGTTTCACCTTGGCGGCGATGCTTGGGCTCGTGCCGATCAGCGGTGTGGGTTTGTGGGCGCTGTGGATTTTCTCTGCGTTGTGGTTCTGGTTCATGTGGATGGTGCACTGGCGTCGCAAGGACCCCGCGGGCGCCGCATGGGCACGCTGGGACTGGCGACTGCGTTATCTCTTGATCGCGCTCTTTGCAGGCGGTGGTTTATGGTCGTTGCTCACGGGTTGGCCAGTGGCCGCGCCGTGGTTGGCGTGGAAAGTGCTGCTCTTCGCCGGCGTGATGTCTTGCGGCATCGCGGTGCGCTATTACATTCGTGAGGCCTATCGATCGGCGATCCCGGCGATCGCCGCTGACCGCGCGACGCCGGCCGACAACGAGCAGTTTCGCAGCCTCATGATCAAGGGTACTTGGGCACTCGTGGTGCTGTGGGTGTTGCTGTTCACGATCGGTGCGCTCGGAGCCCTCAAACCCGGCTAGAATTGTCGGGATGAGCCTTGCGAAAGTCGATTTCAGCCTGTCCCGTTTGCTCGGGGTCTCCAGTCTCTTGCTGCTCCTGGCCGGGTGCCTCTCGAGCGCCGGACCCGAGTCGCCGACCATCACCGAAGAACCCAAGGATCGCGTCGGTTTCGTCAACCAAGAGGTCAAGTTCGACGTTGGCGTTTCAGGCAAGCCGCCGTTCACTTTCCAGTGGTTGCGCAACGGTGCCGTGATTCCAGGCGCCAACGGGGTGACCTACACCACTCCAGCGCTCACGGCCGCCGATGAGGGCGCGAAATTCTCGGTACGCATTAGTAACGAACAGGGTTCGGTGACGAGTAAAGAGGCGACGCTCACCGTCAAGCCAGGGCCGTCGATCACCGCGCAGCCTGTTGCCCAGAGTGTGGCGCTCGGCAGCACCGCGAGCTTTACCGTGGCGGGCGCGGGCGAACAGTTGCTGTACCAGTGGTACCGAGACGAACTGCCGATCGTGGGGGCCAATGCGGCGACCTACAGCTTCACGCCGACGGCCGCGGACGACTTGGCCGTGTTTCGTGCTTTCGTCATTAATCCGGGTGGTTTCGTGGTCTCGGACCCCGCCGTGCTTACGGTGCGCGCAGTCCCGGCTATTGCGATACAGCCTCTCGCTCAGACCGTGGCTGCGGGCGATGCGCTGGTCCTCGGAGTCGTCGCAACGGGTGGCGATCTGCTCTACCAATGGCAGCGCAATGGCGTTGATATCAGCGATGCCACTTCACGCGTGCTGCGCGTCCCAAGCGTTTCTCTGGCCGACGATGGCGCAAGCTATTCGGTCACTGCACGCAACGCGCAAGGCAGCGCAACGAGCGCTGTGGCCGTGGTCAACGTGGTTGAGGCTGCAACGGCGAGCTTGCCGCAGCCAGCGGCCGAGGTCGCAGTTTCCGACACCGGCGTGCAGGGCGGGGGCTTCGTTCTGGTTCGGCGCAGCACGGGCACCGTGGCGAGCTGGGGCTATAATCAGGAAGGTCAGCGCGGTGACGGCTCTGCGGGCGAACCCTTGGATACCATCGGCACGGTGGCTTTGCCGGCCGGGCGGGTGGCACGCTCGATAGCCGCCGGTGGGGCGCACGCGCTTGCTCTTTTGGACGACGGCAGCGTCGTCGCCTGGGGTCAGAACGAGTCGGGGCAGCTCGGTGTGGGCGACGTGCTCTTCAGGCTGCGACCGGCCACCGTGACTTTGCCGCGACCGGCCGTTGCAGTCGCTGCAGGGCGCTTGTTCTCCTTGGCGCTGCTCGATGACGGGCGTGTGTATTCCTGGGGCGCGAACACCATCGGGCAGTTGGGCGATGGCGAACGTCTGGCCTTGGCTGAACCCGTCGAAGTGGTGGGGCTGCGAGATGTGGTCGCCATCGCGGCCGGATCCGAACATGCGCTCGCGCTCAAAAGCGACGGTTCGGTCTGGGCTTGGGGTGCCAATGCTTCGGGTCAGCTCGGTGACGGGTCTTACAAGGCGAGTCGAGTGCCGGTTGCAACCGGGCTCGTTGGTATCCAAAGAATTCGTGCGGGTGGCAGCCAGTCGTTTGCGGTTTCTGCGCGCCGAGTGCTCTATACCTTTGGCGAGAGTAACGATGGGCAGCTCGGCCTTGGCGAGCTCACGACCGACGTTGGCGTACCGACGGCAGTGCTGCGAGGTTCCGTTGATGCCGCAGCCGCTGATCGCGGCGCGTTGGTGCTGGGCGCCGATGGCTTGCTGCGTTCCGCAGGGGCCAACGAGGCGGGGTCACTCGGCGATGGCGGTACCACTGCCCGCAGGACGTTTGGGCCGGTCAGCACGGTCAGCAATGTCATCTCGATCGACAAGGGTGGCCGCACTTTCGCGGCTGCGATCAATGCGGACGGCACGGTGTTCGTCTGGGGTGACAACTCCACCAAACAGTTCGGTAACTCGACTGTGCCGGCAGGGGGCAGCGCGACCCCGACCGCCGTTCCCAACTTTGATGCCATTCCCTGAGACGCGATCTCCTAAGGTGTCATTACAGCCCGTGGCTCAACGATAGCGCTGCCACTCGCCATTGCGACGGATCAGCCACCCGGCCGGGTCGTTGACCGTCGCAAGCAGGGCGGCTGTCTCGGCATCCGGCAGACCGTCATAGCGCGCTGGTCGGTATTTCATTTGAAATGCCGAGATCACGTTGCGCGTCGCGTCGTCGAGCTCACCATGGCGAGGCACTTCGAAACCATGTCGCGCGAGCTCGGCTTGAAACCACGCGACCTCGGGTAGTAGCGCGAGATAGCTCTCTTGAGCGCTTGCGACGCGTGCGGCATCCGGCCAAGGCACGAGGCCTTCTTCGGCCAAGCGGCGCCACGGAAACAACGGCCCCGGGTCCGACTTGCGTTGCGGCGCGATGTCACTGTGGCCGACGATGCGGTGTGGTGCCACGGCGTGACGCCGCGCAATATCTTTGACGAGTTTGATGACGGCCTCGATCTGTGCATCCGGGAACGGCGCGTACTCGCCCCGCGGGTCGCCCGCATGACCTGCATTGACGATCTCGATACCGATGGAGCTCGCATTGAGCTCGGTTTGTCCTAGCCAACTGCTGCGACCGGCATGCCAGGCAAGTCGACTTTCGTCGACCAGGCGATAGATGGTGGGCGGGTCTATATCGATTAAATAGTGGCTGCTGACCCGGCCGCGGGTCAGCACGCGCAACGAGTCGGCGAAATCGAGATCGGTGTAATGCAGCACGATGAAGCGCGCCCGGCTTTCATGATTCGGGCTTTGGTAACGGGTGTCGATGCGTGGTCGTTCGGGCGAGCTGACACAACCTGCAAGCACACCGAGCAGAACGAGTATGATGGCGCACCATCCGCGGTAACCGGAAGATCTGGGGAGACTCTTCATGGATCGCACCTTTCTGCCTTTGCTCGCCACACTCATTGTCTTGGCCGTTAATGCGGCCGCCAATGCGATACCCATTAATGGCCTGAACACCGGCGAGCTCTCTGCGCTCTATCCTACCGGATTCACGCCGCCCGGCTGGGTGTTCGGCATTTGGCTCATCATCTACATCGGCTTGATCGCCTTCAGCATTGCAGCACTGCGCGGCGCGCCGCGCACCCGAGCGCGCATCGCACCACTCATCACGCCTTATCTCGTCAATGCAATCGGCAACGCCGGCTGGATTTTCGTTTGGCATTATCGGCAGGTGGCGCTCAGCGTGGCACTCATGTTGGTGGTGCTTGCCTCATTGATCGTCATCTTCTGGCGCTTACGACAAATGCCGACTTCCACTTGGGGCGAGTTCTTCGTCATCGATGGGGTGTTCGCGCTTTATTTCGGCTGGATCAGTACGGCAACGCTGGTGAATCTCGCCACGCTGTTCTACGACCTCTCTTGGTACCCCTTTGCACTCAGCATGGATGAGTGGGCACTGGTGACGGTGGTCGCAGCCACAGCCATCTACGTCTGGATGGGCGCCGTCACGCGTAGCATCGTGTACTGCGGCGTGTTCGTCTGGGCGGCCACCGGCGTTTATCTCGGCGAGGCTGCAATCACTCAGCCGGTGCGTTTGGCTGCTGTGAGCGGCGTCGTCGCCGTGCTCGCTTGCATGGTCTGGGTGGTTTTCAACCCAAGGCGTCGAGCCAGTTTGCGAGGGCCGTGAGCGGCGCGGGGTCAGGCTCGTTGAAGATCTCGTGGTAGAGCGTCGGGAAGCACTCGGCCGTCACTCTGCTGCGGGGCGCCGCAGCCGCAAAAGCAGCGCTGCCCTGCGGATTCACCAAGCGATCATCGCCCGCATAGAGCAACAGGGTTTTCGTCGACCAGTTCGCGGCAGCCTCCAATACTCGCTTGCCTTCCTGGGCGATGAAGGCGCCAAGACGTAGGCTAATGCGGTCATGCACGAGCGGGTCGTTGCGATAAGCCTCGATCACCGCTTTGTCATGCGCGAGTCGCTCGGCATCGAGACCGTTGGCGAGAGTGAGATTGGGCGCGAATCTGGGCAGCCAGCCTAGAGCTGCTCGCTGCCAAGCCGCCATCGAGACGGCCAGAGCCGGTGAAGACAGCACGGCGAAATCTGTATCGAGCAGTCGTCGTGCAAGTGCAGCGGCGACCACCAGACCGCCGAGGCTATGCCCGAGCACGATGCGCGGGCCTCTTGGCGCGGCGAGTCTCTGCAGTACAGCGTCATGCAGCTCGACCAAGTGTTCAATCAGTTGAGTGTCGCGAGCGAGCCCGCCTCGTGGGCCGCCGGAGAGCCCATGACCGTAGTGATCATAGGCCAGCACATCGTAGCCTTTGGCATTGAGCCGCTGCGCGAGAGCATCGTAGCGACCGAGGTGTTCGCCGAGCCCATGCACCAACAACACCGCGCCCTTGGCACTGGGTTGCGCCCAGCGGCGCATCGCGAGCTCTGCGCCATCTTGGGTGGTGAAGCGTTGGTATCCGGGCGGCAACATGAACCCAGCCTCGCAGAGGTGTCCACAAAAGAAAAGGCCCGCCGAGGGGCGGGCCTTTTCGGTGAGGTCGTGGCGACCGCTATTAGAAGCGATAACCGACGTTCACGAAGGCACGACGTCCGAGGATGTCGTAGTTGCTGATCGCGATCGAGTTGCCGATGCGGGTTGCACCGGAACCTGTCGAAACGACGGGTGGATCGATATCGAACACGTTGTTGACGCCGACGATCGCTTCCCACTTGTCAGCGCGGTAACGAACCGACATGTCGTGCTGGAAGTGCATGTTGGTCGATTGGTCGTACTGAGCCGAGACGCAGTACGGTGCCAAAGCGGCCGATACTGTTGCGCAGTTCGGAAGACCGATACCACCGAAGACATTGCCGCCGAAGAACTTGTCGTTCGTCGTGGCCGAGAAGGCATCGATGTTCCAGTTGAAGGTCCACGGTCCGCGCTCAAAGCGGAAGTCGACGCTCGACACCCACTTGTTGTTGTACGGACGACCACGCACGCTGACTTCCGGACGGTCAACGAACAGCTGCGAGGAGTCGACGAACATATAGGTCACGAGCGCCTGCGCCGTAAAGCGCGTCTTGCCGAAGCGCTTGTCGAAACGCACCGTCCAGTCCGTACCTTCGACGATCTGGTTCGAGATGTTCACGTAAGAGTTACGCACCTGAAGGATCTGGTTTGGACGCTCAGCTGCGTTGTTCGCCGCGCGGTTGAACAACGTGCAGAACGCTTCGTTCGGGAAGGTTTGCGAGTTGTAGCAAGCGCTGACGATGCTGCCGGCGCCAAACTGCGCGACCTGGTTCTCGACCTCGATGCGCCACCAGTCGACCGCTGCACTGATCGGCAGAGATTCCGGCGTCCACACAATACCGATGGTGGTGTTGTTCGACGTTTCGGCCGACAACACACCACGACCACCGCCCGCAACGATCGTTGCCGACGAAGAGCCCGCCGCCGCGTAGTCCTCAGGGACACCGGCTGCACCGCAGTTACGACGTAGGGTTTCGTTCGAGCTCTGGCCCCAGTTGATGCAGGGGTCGACCGAGAGCTGACCCAAGAACGAGGTCTGGTTGGCCAGGAACAGTTCGAACAACGCCGGAGCGCGGAACGAAGTGCCGTAGGCGCCACGCACGCGGATCGAGTCGACGACCTGCCAGTTCAAACCCGCCTTGTAGGTGGTGTCTGAACCGTAGCTGTCGTAATCCGTCCAGCGGAACGAGCCGTTGAACGACAGGCGCTTGATCGCCGGGATGTCACGCAGCAGCGGCACCTCGAGTTCGGAGAAGACTTCCTGCACCTTGTCGTCGCCCTTGGTACGACCCGCAGCCGTGAGACCCCAACCGTTGGAGTTGATGGACTGCGGACCCGGGATATCGTCGATCTCGTCCTTGCGCTGCTCGAGGCCGAACACCGCACCGACAGAGCCCGCCGGCAAATCGAACAGGGTGCCGGTGACCGATGCACCAAACGTGGTTTGGTTGTAGATCGTGTTACCAAAGTCGCGAGCCATGAGGAAGTTCTGCTCGGCTGCGGTCATGCCGTAGAAGCCACGCGCGATGACGTCAGGGTGAGTCCAGCGCACATTCACGCACTCGACCGGACCCGAGAAACGAATCGCCGCCGGGTTGCAGTTACCTGGGCCCGTTGAGGCTAGGACGCGATCGTTGTAGAACGAGTCCTGACCATAGGTGGCCTTGGACTCGGTGCGCTGCGCGAAGACGTCATAGCTCCAGTTTTGCAGCGCGCCGACCGAGAAATCACCGGAGAGGCCGACGACGCCACGTTGGAAGCGGACCTCTTGTTCTGCGCTCAGGGGCGCGAACAAGATCGGCAGTACGAACTGACCAAAAGTGTTGCCCGCGTTGGTGGGGTTTACCGACGGGAAGATCTGGCGGAAACTCGTCTGTGACGATTCACGATTGTTCCAAAGATATTCGGCATACACCTTGGCCGCATCGCTGAACTCGTGCGAAGCCTGGGCGAACACTGAATTACGCTCAACCGGCGAGATGAAGGTGCGTGTACCGTATAGCGGGTTGTCCTGCGTTACTGCTGCGCGCAAAGCTTCGTATGCGGCGAGGTTGGCAGCCGGCGTTGAGCCCGGACGCAGCGAAATTACGGTGCTGATGGCACCGCCGACGCGTTGCCAGCCCGCGAGGTCGCGACCGAGCAAACCACCACCCGCGACCGCCGCTGGGTTTGGCTTGTAGTCACCGTTGACGTTCGGGCCGCTTTGGAAGCGGAACTGGCCCGTGAAGGTGTTGAAGCACTTTGACTGACCCGTGACCGGGTCGATGATGTCGAGCTGCTGCCCGGCGCGGCTCGTGAGCAGCGAGCGGGGATCAGTCGTTACGTTGGTCAAAAGATCTTGCGCGCAATTGAGGAAGTCGCGCTGATTGACGAGTAACGGATCACGCTTGTAGTGCTCGAGCGAAATCGAGACGTTCGATTTGTCGTTCCAGCTTTTGCCGAACGAGCCTGAGAAGTTCTGCGTCTCACCGCCACCATCGAACACGTTGTTGCCCGAGAAATTCAGGCGGGCTTCGTCGAGGTTCTGGTTGGTGATGAGGTTGATGACGCCGGCGATGGCATCCGAGCCGTAAACCGACGAGGCACCGTCTTTGAGGATTTCGGTGCGCTGCACGATCGAGCTCGGAATGACGTTGAGGTCGGCGGCAGCCAACTGACCGCGCGCACCGGCGGGTGAGAGGCGGCGACCGTTCAACAACACGAGGGTACGCGAGGAACCGATACCGCGCAGCGCAACGGTGTTGGCGCCCGGACCGTTTTCGGTGACGAAGCCCGTCGTCTGATCGTTGATCTGCTGCGAACCTGCGGCCAGCGTGTTGGTCTGCAGAATTTCGCTGGTGCTCAACAAGCCTTCGAGCGACGCTTCTTCACTCGTGATGATGAGAACCGGCGAGGCAGAGGTGAACTCGGTGCGACGGATACGCGAACCGGTCACGACCACTTCGGCGACCTCGGATGAGCTCGAGCTCGAGCTCTGGTTTTCTTGCTGCTGACTCGACTCTTGCGAGTTGGCGGCTGAAGACTGCGTCTGCGGCGCTGCCGATGCCGCGCTGTGCGCGATCATGGCTGCGACGAAAGACGAAATCAGAGCCGCGCGATTGGCGCGATTCATGGTTGTTGATCCTTCCCTTGAGTTGTAAGAAAACCGACCGTGATTGTTCACGGCGATTGCGGAACAAATAGCACGAAAAGCCCCGTTTCTCAATCGTTTAGCGTTGCTTATTTGCAACAAGGTTAGCTTGTTGAATGGTGGATGCCGGGTATCCGTTGGCAGCCGACTGGCGATACAGTGTTCGCCATGGCCCGATATGCACTTGCCTATTCGATACCCCTGATCGCCGCGCTCGGTCTCTGGCACGGCGGCGCGTGGTCTTGGGTGACGGTGATCTACGTCTATGTGCTAGTGCCGCTGCTCGATTTCAGGGTCGGTGTTTCCGCTCGCGAGTTGCCGGGTATCTCGGGCGCCGATGTATTGCTGGTTGCAGCCCTGCCGATTCAGCTTGGGGTCATGGGCTTCTTTGCGAGCCGCTGGTCGCTCGAGGTCACGATTTTGGAGCGGGTCGGTGCGATCTTGTCGGTCGGGATCGTCGGGGGCGCTTTTGCGATTGTGGTCGCGCACGAGTTGATCCACCGCCGTCGCGGCCTTGAGTACCAACTCGGCAAGCTGCTGTTGATGACCGTGGGTTACGTTCACTTTGCCATTGAACATGTCAGGGGTCACCACGAACGGGTCGCAACCAACCTAGACCCAGCGAGTGCCCGCCAAGGGCAATCGCTCTATGAATTTCTACCGCAGAGCATTTTGCGGCAGGCGCGCTCGGCCTGGTTACTCGAGAAGCAGCGTTTGGCGGGCAAGGGTCGCCGCGTTTGGGGTTGGGGCAATGAACTGCTACGCGACGGGCTGTTGCAGTTCGTAGCCTGGG
>Ga0169931_10005242_pt1 | contig 19805 bp, 17 predicted proteins | sample Kivu_15m_20L_FD_129675 | JGI IMG/M metagenome (GOLD analysis project Ga0169931, IMG submission 129675) | Freshwater microbial communities from Lake Kivu, Western Province, Rwanda to study Microbial Dark Matter (Phase II) - Kivu_15m_20L... | ecosystem: Environmental > Aquatic > Freshwater > Lake... | reverse complement strand
GACATGAGTAAAAGAATCATTTACTCACAAAAGGTAATGATTATTTTACGAATCAAAGATTCCATATGGCCTTAAAAAACCAGTCACGCAGAGCGTGACAAATTAGAAAGTAAACATATGAAACCATTAAAATCCGCCACACAGTGCAGAACGATGTAAAATTAAACACTTGAATTAAAAGTGATTCCCAAAATAAAAGCTGGAATTACTCCTGTATTCTGGCGCCTAAGCTTTCAAGTATATTCCAGTAATTAACAAAAGATTTGTCTACGACCCCGGGATTTAATATAGTTACAGGTGCTATCATAGAAAGCATGGACATAGACATTGCCATGCGATGATCTCCAAAAGTTTCAACAATGCCCGCAGTTTCTGATTTATTGATACGTCCTTCCTGCATAAAGTAAGGAGATTTTGATTTTTTACTGAATTTTTCGGGAACCTTTGTTAAAAAAACATTCCATTTCGCCAGTTCCTGGCTCAAAGCAGATATTCTGTCAGTTTCCTTAATACTCAAGGTATCAAGTCCGGTAAACAGGCATGGTATGCCAAGGCCTGCACATGTCACGCTAACTGTTTGAAACAGGTCCGGGCAACCTATAAAATCATATTCCATAAATTTGATGGGTTTATTTTGCTTTGATTTAAATAAAATAATGCCCTCATCTGTGTATTTGGTCTCGACACCAAGCAGCTCGAATAATTGGGATACTACAGCATCTCCCTGCCAGCTTTTGGCTTGAAAACCAGGTGCATGGATTTCGGCAGATTCTGAAAGTGCTGCAAGGCCATAAAAGTAAGAAACTGATGACCAGTCAGGTTCTACAAGAAGTGTACGTAATGCATAGCTTTTAGCAGGTATAGAGATTGTGTTGCCATCAAAAATTACCTCAATACCAAAATATGACATCATACCTGCTGTCATCCTGATATATGGCTCAGAAACTGGATGACCTTCCAGCTGTATCTCCAGACCTGAGGGTAAAGTAGGTCCTATCATCATTAATGCAGAAATATACTGGGAACTCACTGATGCATTTATATAAAGCCTGTTTTGGAATTCGTTAGAAGGGTTCCTGATAGCTAAAGGAGGGCATCCCTCCCGGCCGAGATACTCAATATCTGCACCCAATTGACGCAATGCATCGACTAATGGCCCGATCGGTCGCTCCTGCATCCTTTGTGAACCGGTAATTGTGCACTCTCCGCCAAATCTTGACAAGTAAGCCGTCATAAAACGCATAACGGTTCCTGCATCACCTGCATCCAAAACCGGGGTATTACTGGAAAGTAATTCCATCATTTTCCGGGTATCATTGCTGTCAGATAATCCATCAATATCAAAATTTTCACCCCCTAAAGCCCTGATTAAAAGTGCTCTGTTAGATATACTCTTACTTCCTGAAATCTGGATGGAACCTTTGATCTGCCTGATTGGAAAAGTAATTTCAAGCGGTTGCATTGGTGATACTTATCATTTATTCGATTGAATCTTTCCAGATAAAGATGATATTTTGTTTTAAGTCCGGGTGAAGACTAAAGCTTACCGGGCATGTTCTTGCAGCGGCTTCGAGAATTTTCTTTTCATGAGACGAATACGCGTAATCAGGCATGATGACGGTTATATCAATTGCTGCTACTCTGCGGGGATCTGAAGCCATATGCTTGGTGATTTCAAGGATAGTGCCTTCAATTGGAATTGATCTGTCCCTAGCGCTTATGCCCATAATTGTTAACATACAAGAGGCAAGGGATGTTGCCAGTAAGTCTGTAGGTGAGAATGCCTCTCCCTTCCCCTGGTTGTCAGGTGGTGCATCTGTAATGATAATTTGTCCGGACTTTATATGTACAGCTTCCGTTCTGAGTTCTCCTTTATAAACTACTCTCGATGTCATGCTCTATACTTTCGCGTTTTGCAATTTTATCAGAAATTTCTTTTTCCTTTTTTTCTCTAAGTTTTAATTTTTCTGCTTCTTCGAGTTCTTCTGATGCTTCATAACTGCGTATAATTTCTTTAACAAGACGGTGTCTCACCACATCATCAGGATTGAGATACAACTGACCTATTCCCGGAATATCAGCCAAAATCTGCAATGCCTTTCGCAAGCCTGATTTTTGGTATCCGGGTAAATCGATCTGCGAAAGATCACCTGTAATAATGGCCTTTGCACTAGGACCAAGTCTGGTGAGAAACATCTTCAGCTGTGAGGATGTACAATTCTGGGCTTCATCCAGGATGATAAATGCGTGATCAAGTGTACGGCCTCTCATAAAAGCTAAAGGTGCCACTTCAATAACCCGGTTTTGAATAAAAAATGCCAGTTTATCGGCAGGTATCATATCATCTAGGGCATCGTAAAGGGGTCTCAGATAAGGATCAACTTTTTCTTTCATATCTCCCGGAAGAAAGCCTAAGTGTTCACCGGCTTCGACGGCAGGTCTCGTGAGGATAATTTTTTTAACCAGCTTTGATTTCAGAGCCCTGATAGCAAGTGCGACAGCAGTATAAGTCTTTCCTGTACCCGCAGGACCAATTGCAAAGACAATATCATTTTCATCAGAACACCGGACAAGCATTTTTTGATTTTTCGTCCTGGCTTTGATAGGACTTCCACTTTTGCCATAGACAATAATTCCATCAGGTGCATGCTGACTGATTTTATTATCAACAACATGGTCGCTTAAGACAAGGTCTTCTACAGCCTGATGAGTAAGCTCATGTCTTTCCTTGAGCATTTTTACCATAGCTTCTATTTTACCCTTAACGTCCTGAGTATATTTTTTTTCACCTTTCAACTTGATTTGGTTACCTCTGGAAGTGATGATGACGTCAGGAAAAGCCCTTTTTATAAGGTTTAATTTGGAATTGTTTTCGCCGTACAGATCAAGGGGATCCACCCCTTCTATGGTCAGAATAATTTCGCTCAATCTTTTAAATCTATGTTTTTTAGTAAAACGTTTACACTTATCAAATTTTTAGGTAATATTTTAGTTTCTTTGCATACAAAAATTGACAATTTTTCAAATATATACTAATATTACCGATAAATTATAGGACAAATAACTGCAATTTAATGCAAATTGTTTCACTGACAACAGATTTCGGAACCAGGGATTATTATGTAGCTGAACTTAAGGGCATTTTATTGACAAAAAATAGTCAGTTTAATATTGTCGATATTAGTCATGAGGTCAACGCTTATGATATAGTGCAAGGAGCTTTTTTTTTGAAGAATGTAATAGGTCAGTTTCCCGCTGGCTCTATACACATAGTTGCAGTAAACAATAATTATCACCGCCATAGTGAATATGTCTGTTTTAAAAAAAATGACCAGTATTTTATAGGCCCAAATAATGGTTTATTTACACTTCTTTTTGATCAGTTACAGCCGGCTGAAGTTTTTAGGATAAGTCCAGAACAGGATAGTTCGCTGCATTATTACGAGTTATATGCCTATGCGACAGATTATATAAGTCGGGGCCTGCCTATAGAAAATATCGGACCTTCAGTCGTGGAAACCAATGAAAAACTCGAACTCAGGCCTGTGGTGACTACCAACCAAATCAGGGCAACAATCATACATATTGATGTATTTAATAACGTAATCATAAATCTGAGAAAAGATCAATTTGAAAAAGTACGTGCCGGAAGGTCTTTTGAACTATATTACAAGCAGCGCGACCCAATTACCACACTTAACAATACATACAGTGATGTAGCTGTCGGAGAAACCGTAATATTTTTTAACACCGCAGGCTTTCTGGAAATTGCCGTGAATTTGGGTAATGCCAGTACTACATTTAACTTAAACAGAAATGAAACCATTCAAATCAACTTTCTGTAATCGATATGGTGAAAAGAATTGTTCGAATGCACTTTTATCCTGAGCAAACAGGCATGTTTGAAAAAATATTTGATGCCTCCAAAGATAAAATAATGGCCTCAAAAGGTTGTATCGGTCTTGAATTATACACCGACCTAAGCCAGCCTGAGATTTATTACACCTGGAGTACCTGGCAAACTGAAGAGGATTTACAACTCTACAGAAATTCAGAACTTTTTAAGAATACCTGGAAAAAAACAAAAATACTGTTCAAAGAAAAAGCTGTCGCCTGGACACTTAACCCCCATGATCATTTATAAACAATAGGGAAGTTTTGAAAAAATTAAATCATTATGCGCCAATAGAAACACCTTTTCATTCCATTTACCTTAATGACTGGGACGTTCTAAATACAATTTTAAATTCAAAGCAATATAGCTCCGTTTTTATTATCACTGATGAAAATACGGCTAAGTATTGTCTACATATAGCATTGGAAAATATTAAAACACAATGTAAAATCATTACTATATCTCCGGGAGAGGAAAATAAAAATATAGAAACTTGCCTGTTTGTCTGGCAGCAACTCCTGATTCATAAGGCTGATCGTCATGCACTTATTATAAATTTAGGCGGTGGCGTGACAGGTGATTTGGGAGGTTTTTGTGCAGCAACATTTATGAGAGGTATAGATTTTATTCAGGTTCCTACGACACTGCTCAGTCAGGTTGACGCCTCTATTGGTGGTAAAGTAGGCGTAGACCTGTTGCATTTTAAAAATATGATAGGTGCTTTTGCCCTACCCAAAGCAGTTTTTATTTTTACCTCATTCTTAAAAACGCTACCTGAAAAGGAAATTCAAAGCGGACTTTCTGAAATAATTAAACATTTATTAATAGCAGACCGCGATGGATTTGAATCCTGGAATGCAGATATCCTAAAAAATGAAGCGTTGCTGGCAGCAGAAATATACCGTTCTGTCAAGATAAAGCAAAAAATTGTCGAACTTGATCCTAATGAAAAAGGAAGCCGGAAAGTACTTAATTTTGGACATACCATAGGACACGCCATAGAAACAGTTTCATTACTTGACCAAAAACCTCTCCTTCATGGAGAAGCAGTTGCCATAGGTATGATTTGTGAGTCATACATAAGCTACAGATGTGGTTTCATCTCGGAGGAAGAAGCATTTAAAATAAAGGAAATACTGATAAAAATTTTTGGACACCATCCAAAAAAAATGATGGCAGAGGATAGATTATTAAAAGTTATGTATTCAGATAAAAAAAACAGCGGAGGCCAAATAAGATTTTCTCTTTTAGAAGGCATTGGAAAGGCGTGTTTTGATCAGGTTGTATCAACAGATATCATAAAGGACAGTTTGCTGTTCTATCAACAAAAATCATAGTTACCCCCAATTACTAAAAAGCATATTGATTCGAGCTATTGAGAAATTCTGCAATACTGCGCCGGAATTTCTTAACGGGCTGGATAGGATATTTGGTAAATTTTCGCAGGCCTGAAACATACCCTGACTGAAGATCGTCGCTTATTAAAGCAGCAATAGTATTGATGCCATTATTGTACATGCGAAGATTAACGTCATGAAAATACGTCTTTAATAATTCTGAATATAATTTTTGCTTTGATTCCGGCAACCGGCCTATGACTTTAGTCGTTTTAAGCAAAGCACTTTCTGCTGTATAAACATCAGAAACCATATCTGCGAGGTACATCAATACTTCCTGCTCATTTTTCAAATCAATCTGCCCTGACATTGTCATTTGGCCGGCGGTTCCAAGAAACATCATCAAAATCTTTTTGAAAGAGGCAATGGCTTTGTACTCTTCCGGGAAGGCTGATTCTGTAGATTCACCCGGATGATTATCCTCTAAAAGTTCCTTCTGAACATTCATAGCGGGTGTAATGATATCCAGTTCGCCTTTCATGGCCTTTTTGAATATCGTATTGATCATCAGCATTCTGTTTATTTCATTAGTTCCTTCAAAAATTCTGTTGATGCGGCTATCCCTGTATGCCCTGGCAATATGACCATCTTCTGAATAGCCCATCCCTCCAAATATCTGTAGCGTCTCATCTGCGCAATAATCCAGTGTTTCAGATCCTAAAATTTTTAAAATGGCGCATTCCAGTGCAAATTCTTCGGCAGCATCTAGTCTTGAGCCAGCAAATGATTTGCCATCTTTCATGGCTTTTTCTTCTGTGAGTTGTACCATCCAGGCTGTCCGGTATATAGTGGCATCTGTAACAAAACATCGGATGGCCATTTCAGCCAGTTTATGCTGAATGGCACCAAAAGACGAAATAGGCTGCTTAAACTGAATTCTCTGATTGGCATACTGTATGGCATGGCTACATAACATTTTAGCACCACCCAGGGTTGAAACCCCAAGTTTCAGTCTGCCAATATTTAAAACGCTGAAGGCGATATGGTGTCCTTTGCCAATTTCGCCCAATAAATTTTCCACTGGAACTGAGACATTTTCCAAAAAAACCTGGCGGGTGGAAGATCCCTTAATGCCTAGTTTATGTTCTTCTTCTCCAAACGAAAGGCCTGCTGCAGATCTCTCAATAATGAATGCAGTAAATTTATCCCCATCAATTTGTGCAAAAACTGTAAAAATATCAGCAAAACCTGCATTGGTAATCCACATTTTCTGGCCATTTAGTATATAGTATTTCTTGTCAGTGCTTAATACAGCCAATGTTTTTGCCGACAATGCATCTGATCCGCTTGATGGTTCAGTAAGACAATAACTTGATTTCAATTTTCCTGAAATCAGTCCGGGAAGATACTTTTGTTTTTGTTCTTCAGTACCAAAATATAATACTGGCAACATTCCAATACCTGTATGCGCATTATAGCTAACGCTAAAGGAACCGGATGGACCAACGGCCTCTGCAATAAGACAATTTGTGATAAAATCCATATAGCTTCCTCCATATATTTCAGGCATGTGTGTACCAAAAAGACCCAGTTCTGCAAATTTTTCCATAATGGCTGGTGTCAGTCCGTCTTCAAGGCTTTCAATCCTCTGATAAACTGGTTTAATCTCCTGATCTATAAAGTCATCTACCGTTTTTCTTATCATTTTCTGATCTTCGGACCAGTCTTCCGAAATAAAAATATCATCTCCAAAGCAACTCCTGATTAAAAAATTCCCCCCATTGTAATGTGCCTCTTTGCTCATAATCTTACATTTATTTTTTTAACTCAAAGTTAAATTTTTTAACGAATTAAAAATATGAGTTTTATTATATCCAACGTTAAATATTTATTAATGTAATGAAGATTCCATAATCATTTTCAGAAATGAAGTAAACAATAATAAAAAAACTGAACCATGAATTACCCTCGCAAATGGATAAATTAGATTTATTTGATGTTTATTGTTTAAAAAACAACTGCCTTAGATATTTTAATGATTCCTTTATCTTTTTGGATTAAGCATAGGTAGTAAAATTCGCGAAACAACCATTAAAAAAGGTTAAAGTCGGATGAAGATGGTATTGACAATGAAGAAGACAGAAAAGCGAGGCTTTTTAATGATGATATATCGAAATATATCCATAAATAATGATTTTATTGTCCTCTTAGCAGCCTAATAGCCGCTGTTAAAGTCATTGAAAAAAGACATTGAAAAATAATAAAATTGACAGATAAAGTAGCAGTGTAACTATCCATAAATCTTTTACACTTCTAGGGTTCATTTTATTATCTTTGCATAACTAATAAAATTTTACACGCTTGTGTCTTACCGACTTATGATCGTATACGCATTTCTGTTTATGCAACTTTTCATGACAGCAAATAATAAAATGCTGGGTCAGAATGTCATTGCTTCAAGGGAAGTCGAAACGCTAATTAATAAATTTAAGATGCAGGGCAAGAGCAATGAGCAGATGCGTGCGTGGCGGATACAAATTATTACAACAGATGACCGCAGAGAAATGGAATCTGCCCGAACTAAGTTTTCAAATCTTTATCCCGGAGTTCATCTGGAATGGAAGCACGTGGTGCCATATTATCAGGTGCGGGTAGGGGCTTTTGAAAATAAACTTGATCTTATGCCTTTCCTGCTGGAAATTAAAAAAATATTCCCATCAGCAACTCCGGTCAATGACATGGTCAACAAAAAAACTTTGGTAAATAATTAAACATGCCACAAACTGCTTCCTATCAGCGTCAGGGTGCGGATAAGATTATGATCGTCAGTTACCTGAGCCTTGTTGTCATTGGTTGGTTAATGCTATATTCAACAGTATATGATGATAAAAACCCATATGCATTTCTGGACATAAATACTCCAATTGGTGCACAGTCAGCGTGGTTGTTGATATCGCTTCTTGCTTTTGTTATGGTTTTACAGCTTGACTGGAAATTCTGGAATGGGATTGCTTTCCCGTTTTATGCAGTGACTATCGCATTGCTTATCCTTGTCCTTTTGGGAGGGAAAGTGATTAATGGATCAAAATCATGGTTTTCTTTTGGCCCACTTTCTTTTCAGCCTTCTGAATGGGCAAAATTTGGAACAGCATTGGCGCTTTCTGGATTTTTAAGCTTCAACAAATCTAATCTTACTGATTTCAAAACGATTACAACGTCACTTTCTATTATTTTTTTACCGGTTTTATTAATACTCATGCAGCCTGATGCAGGTTCGGCCATGGTTTTTATCTCCATGTTTATTCTACTCTATCGCCGCGGGCTTTCGGGATGGATATTTATGATTGTTTTTATATTAATTGCAGTTTTTATTATTTCGCTGGTTTTTAGTCCTGTTACAGTTATCATGCTCATTATGGGAGCCGGCGTATTTATATATGGCCTGGAGCATCTGGAAGTAAAAAACAATATTCTGCTTATGTCGGGATTGTCGGCAGTTACCATTTTTTTATTATGGCAAAAAGAGTATCTGTTTTCAGTTATTCCCTTTACCTCGGCATTTGTAATTTATACGGCAAATACTTTTTACAGAAAAAAATTCAGATTACCGGCAACTCTTGTACCTGCAGCGATTTTCTTCATTGGCATAGGATATCTTTCAGAATTTGCTATTGACAAGGTATTGAGGCCTCATCAGCAGGATAGAATCAATGTATGGCTAAGACCTGAAAAATGTGATCCGCGCGGTTCATTATACAATATTATACAATCAAAACTTGCTATTGGATCTGGTGGATTTACAGGAAAAGGATATCTGGGAGGTGAAATGACAAAATTAAATTATGTTCCTGAGCAATCAACAGATTTTATTTTTACTTCCATCGCTGAAGAACAGGGCTTTCTGGGAAGTTTGGGTGTCATAATGATTTTTACAATATTAGTCATCCGGTGTATTTCCATTGCCGAAAAAACGCGACTGGAATTTATAAGGAATTTTGCCTATTGTGTAGGCGGAATTATTTTTTTCCATTATGCAATAAATCTGGGAATGACTATGGGTTTGGTACCTGTAGTCGGAATTCCGCTTCCATTTATCAGTAAAGGCGGCTCCTCTCTTTTGGCATTTAGTGTCATGATTGCTACTGTTATCAAAATGGGACAAGCTAAATAATTTGTATGAAGTTTGAAATAAAGCATAGGGACACTGCCACATCAGCCAGATCGGGGGTGCTGTTTACGTCAAGAGGAGAAATTCATACGCCCATTTTTATGCCTGTTGGTACACAGGGAACCGTAAAGGGTATTCATCAGCACGAGTTGATTTCTCCCATCGGGGCTGAAATTATCCTTGGAAATACCTATCATTTGTATCTGAGACCCGGGACGCACATTTTACAAAAAATGGGAGGGCTTCATCAGTTTATCGGTTGGGAAAAACCTATGCTGACAGATAGTGGAGGGTATCAGGTATATTCATTGCATGGAATGAGAAAGATTACCGAGGAGGGGGTTAAATTTCGATCTCATATTGACGGATCAAAACATTTGTTTAGCCCCGAGAGTGTCATAGACATACAGAGATGTATTGGCGCAGACATCATAATGGCATTTGATGAATGTACTCCTTATCCCTGCGATAAAAATTATGCCAGAAATTCTATGCACATAACCCATAAATGGCTGTTGAGATGCATTCAGCAGTTTAATGCCGGGCAACCATTATATGGCCACGAACAGGTTCTGGTACCAATAGTACAGGGTAGTACTTTTAGTGATCTCAGGACAGATTCAGCAAAATTTATTGCTGATACAGATATGGAAATGAATGCCATAGGAGGGCTTTCTGTCGGAGAACCACATGAAGATATGTATGCTATGACCGAAAAAGTCTGTGAAATATTACCGTGGCACAAACCCCGGTATCTTATGGGTGTAGGGCTGCCGGAAAATATACTGGAAAGCATTGCTTTGGGAATTGATATGTTTGACTGCGTTCTGCCTTCGCGCAATGCGAGACACGGCATTATTTACACCCGGGAAGGTATCATTAATATCAAAAATGCAAAGTGGCAGGATGATGCATCTCCCATTGACAAAGACAGTAATGCACCAACCAGCAGATTGCATTCCCGTGCATACCTCAGGCATCTTTTTAAGGTAGAGGAACTTTTAGGTGCACAGCTGGCAACCATTCAAAATCTTTCATTTTTTCTTTGGCTGGTAAAAACTGCAAGGGAGCAAATAGCCCTGGGAACATTTGGTTCCTGGAAGAATGAAATGGTAAAAAAAGTATCTGCCCGACTATGAGAAAATTACGCCTGGCAATACTGGACAGATACATCATCAGGAAATACCTGACCACTTTTTTCTTTACCATGATTTTAATTACTGTAGTGGCTATCACTATAAATTATTTTGAACAAGTGGACCGCTTTCAGGACTCTGGTTTGCCTTTTAGTAAAATCGCAGTGGGATTTTACCTTCACTTTATACCATGGATAAATGGTTTGCTTTGGCCACTTTTTGCATTAATTGCGGTAATATTTTTCACTTCACGGATGGCGAAAAACTCCGAAATTATAAGCATGCTTAGTGCTCAGATTAGTTATCACCGCATTTTGAGGCCCTATCTCATCGCCGGAGGAATTCTGGCAGTATTGCTTTGGATAGGCAACAATTACATCATTCCCAAAAGCAATCGCCTGAAATATGAATTTGAAAGCGAATTTATACGAGCAGCTGCAAAAACCACGCTAAGCGGAAATACGCACTTCTTCCTCGATCCAAATCAAAAAATTTATATCAGAAACTATAGCCCTGAAGACAGTACAGGCCGAACCTTCAGACTAGAAAGATTTAAGGATGGTGAGCTGGTATATGTGATGAAAGCCAATAAAATTACGTGGATAGGCCCCCCTGACCGATGGAGAGTTGATCATTATGAAGTTCGTAAATTTGACGGCATCCGGGAGCATCTTATTCTGTACCCCAACAAAACGCTGGATACATCCTTTCAGTTTGTTCCGGATGATTTTATTCGGTACACCAATCAGATGGAAATGATGAATACCACGGATCTGAGAGATTTCCTGAAATATGAACAAGCCAAAGGACTTGACTCCGGTAAAAAGTATCAGATAGAATTATACAGAAGGACTGCAGACCCATTTACCATAATCATTCTAACGATCATTGGCGTTTCGGTAGCTTCCAGAAAAGTCAGGGGAGGCATGGGATTGCATCTGGCGGTTGGTATAATACTCGGCGCTATCTTTGTCATTCTGTCCAAATTTTCAACAACATTTTCAACCAATCTGGCACTTCATCCCCTCATTGGTGTCTGGATACCCAATCTGATTTTTTCAGCGGTTGCGTGGTATATGGTTAAAAAAGCCCAACAATAATTGATCCATATAACACCGGATATTTTAAGGAAGGTAATGGCTTGCCATACGTACAGGCAAGAAGGTGAAAGTCTTGCAGTTACAAAGAATTCAATATTATTTCTTCGCACTTACAAATTAAATATGGGCATACCCGTTAAATATTAATCTGTAAAATTGTAATTTTATAAAAATTAAAAATCCAAGCATTATGTTAATCGGAATAATTATCGCCGCAGGTGTTTTAGCCTTGTATCTTGTATTCGCCTACAACAAGCTCGTTGCATTAAAAAATCAGGTGCTGGAGGCATGGAGCGGCATTGAAGTACAGCTTAAAAAAAGGTATGACCTGATTCCAAATATTGTCAATACAGTCAAAGGATATGCAGCTCATGAAAAGGATACACTTGAAAAAGTTATACAGGCCAGAAATGCTGCTATGACTTCGGGTCAGCAAGGGGATATTGCCGGGCAGATTCAAGCAGAAAATGCATTAACGGGCAGCTTACGGTCTCTTTTTGCCGTTGCAGAAAACTACCCTGACTTAAAAGCAAATGCCAATTTTCTTTCGCTGCAGGAAACACTTAGTGAAATTGAAGAAGCTCTTTCCAACGCGAGAAGATATTACAATGCACTTGTCAGAGATAATAATACATATATCGAGAGCTTCCCTTCCAACATCATTGCCAATATGTTTTCATTTAAAACCTTCGCGTTTTTTGAAATTGAAAATGAAACAGAAAGAAATGTTCCGGAAGTAAAATTCTAAATTAAGATATTACAATCACTATGTTTTTAAGAATTTTATTGTTGCCATTTTGTTTCCTGTTAATGGCCCACATAAGCCTTAAGGCAGAGTATTTTTATATTACCACGTATGACGTAAAAATAAACATTGCTCAAAACGGAACCTATAAAGTAATTGAAACCATTGATGTAGTATTCAACGAACCCCGCAGAGGAATATTCCGAAAAATTCCCCGAAAATATAAAATTGATGGCAAAAACTATAAGCTTAAAATAGCAGATGTAGAGGTAAAAAGTTTCGAAAAACATGTAGAAAATGAAGGAAAATACCTGAATATCAGAATCGGAAGTGAAGATATATTTGTCGAGGGGAGTCAGAGATATATCATACAATATACCATTGAAAATGGCATATTGTATGATAAGGAGCATGCTGAATTGCAATGGAATATTATAGGTCCTGAATGGGAGGTTCCTATACAAAAAGTTCATTTTAATATCAGCTTTAATGAAAATGTCAATTTCGGAGAAGGAGATGTAAAGCTGTTTGCAGGAGAATCAGGCAGTCAGCAGAATGAAGCAAGCTTTTTAGTGTATGAAAACTATATCGATGGTGTCACCAATAGAACACTTCAACCTAGTGAGGGGGTTAGTATTTTTATGAAGCTTCCATATTCATATATCCGCAAACCAGGTCCATATGAGCAGTGGTGGCATCTTTATGGAATGCTGGCTCTGGGGGTATTAATTTTTGTTGTCAGCTTTATTTTACTGTACCGGTTCTGGCATATTTACGGAAGAGATTATCCTTTCGTCAAAATGGTTCAATATCTGCCTCCTAAGCAATTGACGCCTTCAGAAGCAGGAATGTTGCTTGATGAAACAGCAGATAATCGGGATATTTTGTGCCTATTACCTTATTGGGCACAACATGGTGTCATTTCCATTGAGGTAACCGACGATTCTGTTTTTAGCAAGGATTATGAATTGAAACGATTAAAATCATTGCCTGAAAATGCAACTCTATATGAAAAAATAATATTTGACGGAATTTTTGAAAATGGAGACCAAACGCTGGTAAGTGATCTGGAGAATAAATTTTATCAAAAAATGCAAAGCGCCAAATCTGCGCTAAAAGAAGCACTTCATCAAAAAAAAGTTTATTACCCCAATTCTATTAAATATCAGCTTATCATGGGTATAATTTCGGTAGTTTTCGTTTTGGCTGGAATTGCCTTCATATTTATGCTTGATCTGATTGAAATAGGGCTTGCTTTGGCTTTAAGCGGAATTACAGGTATATTTTTTGCCAGATACATGCTCAAGAAAAACGAACATGGCGTCCAGCTATATCAGGAAGCACTTGGCTTTAAAATGTTTGTTAAAGCAGCAGAAAAAAACCGACTGGAAAAACTTCTTGCTGAAGACCCTATGTATTTTGAAAAAACACTGCCATATGCAATAGCATTTGGTTTTGCACGAAAATGGAGTGAAAAATTTGAGGGTCTGGTAACAGAACCGCCATCGTGGTATACTTACAGGAGCGGCCTGCATCATGCTGGTCACTTTTCTGCAGGGGAATTTGGAGCGTCAATGCAAAGTAGTGTAACGCATATCAGCAGTGCATTTAGCAGTGTCCCATCCGGATCCGGGGGAAGCGGAAGTGGCGGTGGCGGTAGTGTTGGAGGTGGCTTTGGCGGCGGCGGCGGCGGAAGCTGGTAAAAATAACTTTTATTTAACAGATATAAAATTAAACTGCAACACCGCTCCATAGTCTATTCTTTATTACTCGCCCATAAAATAATTTACCATGAAAAAATTATTATCCATAGCTGTGCTGATATTTTTTGTCACAGGAATCTCTATTAGTCAGGATATTCTGGAAAGTACTGGTCTTTCCGGAGATCATTTCAGTTTGCAGGGTGCGCTCGATTTATTCCAGAAGTATGACAATCCCGAAAAATTTGAGGAAGCACTCAATAAAGAAAATAATCATGTTAACAATCTCGATCTGAATGAAGATGGTGAAACAGATTATATACGGGTTGTAAGTCACAAAGAAGATGATATACGCATTTTTATCCTTCAGGCAATTGTATCTGAAAATGAAAATCAGGATATTGCCGTGATTGAAATTGAAAAAACAAAAAAAGACCAGGCGACCATACAAATTATTGGAGATGAAGAAATTTTTGGAGAGGCTATTATTGTAGAACCTGCAGACATCTCCGACAAATCAGAGAATAATCAGTCTGAGGTAGTGGTCAACGTTTATACATGGCCTATGGTCAGCTATATTTATTCTCCCGCATACTCAGTTTGGGTGTCTCCATACCGGTGGAGATACTACCCTGCATGGTATACTCCCTGGAGAATATATGAGTTTCACAGATGGCACCCATTGTGCGTAAGGTACCATACACCCCGCGTGAGGATTGTTTCCACACACAGAGTCATACATGCCCATCGTGTTTATAAGCCTTACCGATCAACGTCCGTCACTGTCACCAAAAGATATGCCCCTGCAAGACAGGAATACAAGGTTAAAAGAACACAAACAACCATCAAGGGACCCGCAGGAAACAAAGCAACAAAAACCACTACCACCGTTACCGGGCCTAAAGGAGGAAAAGTTAAAACATCAAAAACAAAAGTAACAAAAAGAAAAGGTTAAATTCAAAATAAAATTTGGTAATTCAGCACTATGGCTTTAATACCATGGTGCTGTTTTTATTTATATAATATTTAACGTATACTGTATTACACTGATAACAAAAATGTATTAATTTTGCAATTAGAATAGCGTAAGGTTTTTATTCTGAAAATTGAATTATTCCAATCGCCTGTTCCATGAGCGTTTAAGTCGTGCCATCTGTGTAGATGGCAAAACAAACAAGCACATGCGACATTTGTCACTATTATTGTCTCTACTTCTATTTACCGAATCACTGAGTATTTGTGCGCCGGATGTCTATACTATGCAGCACCATACTTCTTTAAGTAAAAAGTTCTGTTGCAGCGATTCAGAAAATGTTTCAGGCAGAGTTTCCTGTCATAAAACCACCTGTGAAATGCCTGTGCATGAGCACGGAGACAGCGATAATCATTCCTGTTGTGATGATGGTTGTCAGTGTCTTTGTTGCATCAAGATAATAGCTCATCATTACTGGCCTGAAATTGAGCGCCATATTTCATCCTTTCCACAAAATCGAAAGGTAATGGCTCAACAAGATTTTTTGAGTTTTGATGAACCTTTCAAATGTTACCACCCTCCCAAAGTATTTCGCTAATTGATGCCCTGTTATTCAGGGTGTGCTTCCATTTCCAAATACTTATTATTATTTGCTAATACGTAGATCATTTGGTAATTTATCAAAGCGGGTAAACAAATGATTTTCGCATCAGCTTCATAAAAACGCATAAAGAGCGTGGTAAAATAAATTAATATGTACTTAAAATATTTTTTAATATTTCTTTTATGGAATTGTATGTTCCATGTTAGTGGTCAGGAAATATTATACATTCCTGTAAATGGAGCCTGTGGAATGTGTAAAGACAGAATAGAAAGTGTAGCTCTGCAGACGATTGGTGTAAACAAGGCAAAGTATGATCTTAAAAAGCAAGAACTTGCCATTGAAGTGAGTCCGCTTTTTGTCAGAAAGGAACTAAATGAAAATCTTCTGAAGGTAGGGCATGATAACGATGGATTAAAAGCAAGTGATGAGACCTATGCCTCCCTTCATTCATGCTGTAAATACCGCGAAGAAGCAGAAACAGACCCTTTTGCACGCGAGATTACCGGATCAGTATTTGAAAAAACAGACAAGGGAGATTTGATACCCGCTATTGGTGCCACCCTTGTCTGGGAAGGTACCGGACAAGGTACCGTTACAGACCTTAATGGCGAATTTATACTACCCGTACATTCAAAGACGAAATTGCTTATTCTCAGTTACGTAGGCTATAATCCCGATACACTGGAGATTAATGGAACAGGATATATGAAACTGGTCTTACAATCTCATTTCGTATTGGATGCCGTGGAAATAAAGCACCGTAAACGAACAACCGAAATATCTTATCTCGATCCTGTTAAAACACTTCAAATTAGCCAGAAAGAATTGCTAAAAGCCGCATGCTGTAATCTGGCAGAAAGTTTTGATACAACACCGGCAATTGATGCTTCCACTACGGATGCAGTTACGGGTACTCGAAAAATAGAGATGCTGGGACTTGCAGGTCCCTATGTCCAGATTACGCGTGAAAATATTCCGTATATCAGGGGCCTGGCCGCTGTTCAGGGACTCGCATTTACACCTGGTCCATGGGTTGAAGGTATGCAATTGAATATGGGTGCAGGATCTATTGTGAATGGATTTGAAAGTCTTACGGGTCAGATTAATGTGGAACTCAGAAAACCATGCCATGAAGATCTGCTGTTTCTAAACGGTTATGCCAATGCTCAGGGAAGATATGAATTTAATTATTTTAGTAAAAACTCCTTAAATGATCGATGGAGTACCGCCAATCTGATACATGGTTCCACTCGTTCTATGCGAAATGACCATAATAATGACGGATTTCTGGATATGCCACTGACAAAACAACTCGGTTGGGTCAACAGGTGGAAATTTACCAATAACAATGGTCAGGAAGGGCAAATTGGGGTAAAGTTAAGCTACATGGATAACATCAGTGGTCAGAAGGATTTCTTACCCGAAAGATCAGACAGGAATAAAGTATGGGGTGCAGATATGATAACTTCCAGGCTGGAGTTATGGGGAAAGAGGGGATTTGTCAATCTGGATACTCCGGAAAAAACGCTAGGATTGCAATTTTCCGGGGTTTACCACGATCAAAAAGCCATTTTTGGTACCAGGACGTATGATGCAACCCAAAAATCACTGTATTTCAATGCCATTCATCAAAATACCATTTTCAATAAAGACCACCAGATCAGGGCAGGAGCAAGCTTTCAGTGGGATGAATATCACGAAATGGTTTCTACAACAAATTATCACCGTAATGAATGGGTTCCAGGTGCTTTTGCAGAGTATACTTACAAAGGTTCTGAAAAATTTACACTTCTGTTTGGTATCCGGGGTGATTACCACAATCAATTTGGATTTTTTGCTACACCCCGACTAAATGTCAGGTACAGCCCTGTTGAAACTACAGTGATCAGACTTTCTGCAGGAAGAGGCCAGCGAACGGAAAGTATTTTTGCTGAAAATATTGGCCTTTTTGCATCATCACGTCAGATTCGGATTGAAGGAAGCAACTCTGATACACCATACGGGCTTGGTGCTGAAGTAGCATGGAATGCAGGCTTCAGTCTCACACAAGATATAGATATTTATGACAGGCTTATTCAGATTTCTGTAGACCTCAATCGTATTGAATTTGAAAATCAAATTGTTGTTGATTATGAAACCCCGGGATTCGTATCATTTTACAACCTGAAGGGGCAGTCATTTTCCAATAGCGGACAGGTACAATTTGAAATTGCTGCTGCAGACTGGCTGGATCTTCGTCTTGCCTACAGGTACAACGATGTAAAAACAACATATGGTGAAGTGCTGTTGAGAAAACCACTTACTTCGCCTCAGCGGGCATTTATCAACTGGGCTATGGATTTTGGAAGCGGGTGGAAATGGGACTTTACTATTAACTGGCTAAGTTCTTCGAGGCTTCCATCGGGAGGGAACAGAGATCTTTATCCATGGAGATCTGAAGCACCAGCGTATTTTATGGCCAATTCACAATTGAGTAAATCCTGGAAAAATAATTTTGAATGGTATATCGGGGCAGAAAACCTGACCGGATATAGAATGACTAATCCTATTATTGCCAGTGATATGCCTTTCAGCCCATACTTTGATGGTTCCATGATCTGGGGACCTATCATGGGGGCCAATGTATACATTGGTTTCAGGTACAACCTGACACAATCTTAAAAAACAGGGGCCTTCGCCCCTGTTTTTTTTACCTTCAGTGTATGCTAAATAATAACTAATTTTGTACTATGTACAACAGCCATGTTCCCTATCCGTTTAAGTTTCTGATTCCGGCAACTATAATCTCAATACTTGCCGTTTTCGGACTTTTTAACCTGGGCAACAGATTGTTGTTTTTAGAAATTAACAAACTCATAAACCCGTATTTTAGTACTTTTTTTAAGTATTACACCCATCTTGGTGATGGCCTTACATTTGTGCTGGTTTCCTTATTTTTTCTATTTAAACAACGCAAATGGTTTTATCTTTTTTCAGGAACATTTTTGGTGAGTTCAGGTGTTTCAAGAATTTGTAAAGATATTATTTTTACAAATAGCCCAAGACCTGTAAAATTTTTTGAAATGGAGGGTCTGACTATTCAGACCATAGAGGGCTTAACGACCCATCAATGGAACTCCTTCCCTTCTGGTCATAGCATCACTGTATTTGCTATGTGTACAATACTGGCTGCATATATCAGAAGAGGCTGGATGAGTATTTTCATTTCTGTTGCAGCTGTTACAGCTGCCTTTTCAAGGGTATATCTGGCTCAACACTTTGTTTTGGACGTATTGGCAGGAACCTGGATTGGTATTTTCTCTGCTTTTATAGTATTATATGTGGTAAATTCCGGCATTAAAGTGGGCAAAATGAGCCAAGCCGAAAAATCCTTAATTTTTAATAGGTCATGAACCAAAAATGGACTACCGCCTTATGGCTGTGCGTTGCCGGCAGCCTTTTTTTCTTTCCTTTCCTGGGGAGTGTCCATTTGTTTGACTGGGATGAAATAAACTTTGCAGAATCTGCCAGAGAAATGCTGCTAACGCAGACTTATTCCCGGGTCCAGATAGATTTTCAACCATTCACTGAAAAACCTCCTTTGTTTTTTTGGTTACAGTCATTATCCATGTATATTTTTGGCGTCAATGAATGGGCGGCAAGATTTCCCAATGCCGTACTTGGGTGTATTGTGCTGATTATATTGTATTTCACCGGAAGGCAAATAAAGGACCACTGGCTGGGTCTTTTCTGGTCCTTATCATTTTTAGGATCATTATTGCCTCATCTCTATTTCAGATCAGGTATTATTGATCCGCTGTTTAATGTATTTATGTTCCTTGCCATTATACAGTTATGGAGCAGTATAGGACAACCAGACCGGTACAGAAAAACTCAACATGTCGGTCTTGCAGGTCTTTATACCGGATTGGCTGTGCTTACAAAAGGTCCGGTGGGATTTCTGCTTATATTTTTAAGCTTTTGTGTATTCTGGATGATGAAGAAGTTCAGACCTGTAACTAATACCAGAGACATATTGGTATATGCACTGACAACTTTTTTAACGACCACAATATGGTACGGGTATGAAACCTATAAGTATGGATGGACATTTATAGAGGAATTTACAAGACGGCAAATAGAAATTTTCACAACCAGTGATGCTGGG
>Ga0169931_10005241_pt1 | contig 19806 bp, 13 predicted proteins | sample Kivu_15m_20L_FD_129675 | JGI IMG/M metagenome (GOLD analysis project Ga0169931, IMG submission 129675) | Freshwater microbial communities from Lake Kivu, Western Province, Rwanda to study Microbial Dark Matter (Phase II) - Kivu_15m_20L... | ecosystem: Environmental > Aquatic > Freshwater > Lake... | reverse complement strand
TCAAAAAAGTGGCGACCCTTGAAAATAAAAAATTCATTCTCATTTTTCCCAATGAATTCGCCACTTTTTTTTAGTTTTTCCCAATTGGTTTCGCCCATTCGTCAATTTTATGGCGAATGGCGAATGGCGAGTGGCGATGACGTTGGAATATACGGTAAGACATTTGTCTTTGTGTTTTTATAACATTTTCATATTAATAATTAAAATAAATATGATAAGAGAAAATAGCTTCAACCCCCGAATGAACAACGACTACCAAACGAAAAATATTTATAAAATGAATGAAAAGCAATTAGAAGAAGAAAATAAAAATTTAGAAAAAGAGTTGAAAAAATTAAAAGTCAAAGGATTCAAAATACCTGTAGATAAAACACGTAATCTCGCTATGTCGAATTCCCCTAAGAGCCAAACGAAATCCTCTCACATTCAAAATCTTCAAAATTCGAACGGTAAAATAAAAATAATCTCAAACTACAAAAGAACAAACAATCTAGTAAACGAGTCGAAGAACGAATCCTTATTCGATCCAAATAACAACACAAATGTTCAAAAGAAAAAGTTCAATAAAAATAACGAAAATTCACCTACATGCGAAAGTTTTTTATCTTTCAACAATGAAATTAGTCAGAGTTTCAATGATGTTTACAGAAGCAGAATACACAAAACAGAAGAAGACCCAAATAGCAGATCGAATTCTAATAGGAAAAATACGAGTTTTAGAAACAAATTGAATAAATTTCAAAATGATAAGAAAGAAAAAGAAAATTTGATTTCTACTCCGAATTTCGAAATTAAAACAAGTAAAACAAAGAAGAATTTGATTCCTTTAGACATGAATTCTAATTTTATATCTGAAAAAAATGAAAAGACTAAAAATTTACACACACACTCACATTCAAATGTTCAGGTTAAATCTCTAATCGATAGGTTGAAGTTATGCCAGAAGGTTAATTTGCCTAATGAAAAAAATTATTTCATAACTGAAAAGAATTTAAAATTGATAAAAGAGGCCCTATCTGAAAAAGAGTCTGACATAAATAATCTCAAATCTCTTCTCAATCTCTCTAAAGAAGACTTTGAAAATTTTCAAAAGAGATACGACGATGTATGTAGAATAATAAAGGAATTATCAGAAGAAAAGAATATAATTTTATTTAATTTAGAAAAACTCTTTCAAGAGAATAGACAAATTAAAGAAAATTATGATGATTACTCTTTCCAATACAACAAAATATTAATCTACATTAAGACAATTGATAAATTTATTCTTATGATGTTCAAATGGTTCGACAGTTTCTGTGATGTATTGAAGTACCAAGAAGAATTCGAATGGGGTCAAGATGATAATTCTGCAATGGATCCCAATAATACCAATGACTCAAAAGATTTTAAAAATTGTAATTCAAAAACATCAAACTGTATTTACCTCAAGAAGAATTCGAGATTTTTGGATATTTTCAAACAAATTGAAAAATTCTTAGAACAAGAAAATTTCCGCTCATTTAATTTTTTGTTTTCTCAAACTGTTTTGAAAAAGGTCCCCAACACTTTCTCTAATCTTCATAAAAATTCTCAAATCTATTATGACACTCTCACAGAATCGACATTTAATTCCTCAAGTAACTTTTTATTTTCTGAAGTCGACATAGAATATTTCAAAATGGAAAAATTAAATCGTCAGTTGAAAAGTAAGCTATATGATTACGAAAGTTTTATTAAAAATCTTACACATATTTACGAAACTAAAAGCGTTGATTTAACAGAAGTCGCTAAGGACATGATATCAACTAAAAAAAGAATTTCTGAATTGAATGAAATTAATGAAAATTTAGAGAAAGAGAATGAATACCTGAGAATAAGCTATCACAATCTATTTGTAAGAAGAGATTTATTATTCTAACTTTCTCTAGAATACAAATAACAAACAGGAGGAAAATCCGGATTCGCAAGCTAATTCTTTAAAAGATGAATTAAATAACCTAAAATTGAACAATGAAAAAATTCAGAAGGAAAATTTGGAACTCCAGGATTTATTAGAGTAAATTTTGTTATTAAAATCTTTTGAAATATTTTAGAATTATTAACCTAAAAAATTCAGAATTAAATTCAAATAAGGAGGCCTTGACTCTTGAACTTAAAAAACTCAAAGAGGAAAATAATTTTAACATGATTGAAGCTAAGCGCATTATGACTACTACGATAAGTGCGGATAAATACAACGAGAGGATAAATCATTTAAATATGCAATTATCAAATGCAAACCAGGCTATTCAAGAAAAAGAAAAAATAATTGACGAGCTAAAGACGAGATTAATGGACTTAGAAAGAAATAATAGGCAAAAAGAAAATTTATCGAAGAAAAAAGTGAATTTTTTACTTAAAGAAAAAGAATGTTTTAACGATAATGAGTATATAGAAGATCATAGAGCTCATACTTATTATCAGAGTGAAGATTCAAATAATAAAAAATTGTGGAACGAGTATCTTAACGATTCTCATTATGAAATTAAACCGATTATTAAAGAAGAGCCTTGTATGATGTGTAGAGAACTAAACAAGAAAATTCTAAAATACCAAATGGAATTAGAATGTCTTAAAAATATCAAAAATTATAAAGACACTTTAGATATAACAGAGTTTATGAAATCTAATAAAAAAATTCAGGGTGACTATATGTATATTGATTTATTAACACACTGTTACAATCAAGCGAAGGTTATAGAGAATTTTTATTCAGATGACGGGATATAGTGATAGAATTAATGAGAATCAAAGCCATATTCATTTAATTACAAATCAGATAACCAAATATTCCTTTCTTATATACATATGCCTATATTTATTTTAATTTCATTTTTTATTATACTAATAATATTAGAAACTAAATTTGTGAATATAATCCCTCTAATAATAAACATATACTTTATATATCTTAAAATAAAATAAATTTGCTAATTAAAAATAAGCTTCAATTATTAGGATTCGGAATGTGAAATTTAAATAACCAGCAATTATTAATAACTTTACAAAGAACCATTTGTATCAAATGATGTTCTATTTTTAATCTGCAAGTAACGCTGCGTATAGTTCTATTTTTTCTCCAGCGAGGTTATTCTGTTCGATTAGTAAATTATATTCCTTTATTATCTGAAGGATGTTTGTAATAAAATTATATTATTTTACATCTAGGGTTTCAATTACTTCGAATAATTGATCCTCAGAAAATTTTGAAGGAATGTTTAGGAGATTCGTCAAAATTCCTCTTACTGTTGACTATTTAATTTTAAACAATAAAAATATTACATTAACTATTTCGTGCTCTTGTATTTTAATTAAGGCAAGCGCAACTTCATATATAAAAATTTCTCCTCTTATTAGATAACAATCCCAAATCCTTAAACAAAATTCGTAAGTAAAAGTACTAAAATTATGAAATAAAGGAATGTATGTTATATTTACTTTATGAATAGGTATTCCACCCAATCATAAAAGAACAATTCCAAACTGATGTCTAAGCTTTTTAAGTGTTTGAATACAGATGGGGAATAGGCTTTAATAAGATTTGCAAAAAACTGGATACGATATTTTATGAAGACCTCGTCTTTAGTAAGAAATTTTGTAAGAAAAGAAGGAATTATGAAATTACAGCACATCACAAACGCTTCATAGAAATCTTCGCTGTTTAAGTAAAGAATAGAAGCTATAAAAGCTATAGGCTGACAGTAGCTTATATCAGCTCTAAAGTAAGTAAAAATTCTTAAAATTTTGAAAAGATCATCTTTGAATTTTTTTTCTTCAATATTCGCATCCCTTATAACAGCTTCGAATTTTTTAAAGGTTTTGTTGATATCTGCAATTATTTCTATTAACAGAGGATTATTAATAGTGTTGTAAGTAGCTTCTATTACCTTAGTCTTATCGTAAATAGGTATACCATCTATCTCTCCAATTATCTGAGCTTCTTCGAAGTTTAATGGAGTTTCTCTAATGTATTTTCTGTCGATCGCCATATCACTGAAAAATTCAATTTCCTCTATTTTATCTAAATAGAAATTAAAAAGATTTTCGTTGATACTGAGATCATTAGAAATTACAAGAGACCATAATTTTTTTCTCAGCCATCTGGGAATTCCCAGTAGCCAAAGATATGCGACATTCTCCTTTTCTTTTTCATCAAAAGTGAGTTTTGCTCTTTTTTCCACAGTATCTGCAATTTTTTTGTAAATTTCATTTTTGGTGAAAAAGCGAATTTGACAATTTAGATTTCCTTTGACTAGGAGATATTTTCTGTACTCTGACCAATTCAGTAAAATTTCTGATCCCCAAAAATCTGAAATTATTTTTTCGCGATTCGAATGTTCTTTTAATTTTTTATTTACAACTTCCTTTGTAGATTTGGCTCTTTTTAATAAATGTTTAATTCCCTTGTACCAGGTTTTTACGATTCGATTATCATCATTCCTTAAGCAAAAAGAAATTTTACTACCTATAATAGATAGAAAGTTTAATTCCGATTCCTGAGGAATGTGGAAATTATTAAAAATCTGAGTATTAGGGGTGCCTAAATATACGCTAGTCAATTTTTCTGTTTCAATTGATTTTTCTCTGTTGAAAAAAGAGCATTTACTTGTTTTCCATATTAAATGCTTTTCATTACTTGAAAGATATATCAGCTTTTCTTGTGGGAGTTTTTTATTAGGTAAAAACAATTTAAAAATTTCTCCTTTCTTTAAAATTTTTAGCAGATTGTCTGTATTAAATGCTGGATTTGTTTCCTTCTCAGGAAGTTGATATTTTTCTTTCTCTTTAGGGGGATTTATTAAATTTAGCATCTTCTTTTTATTTTCTTCAATTGGTTTGTTATTTGAAGTGAGGATTCCATCTGATTTGGCTTCTAATTTCCTATAGATCATTTCATTATAATCAAGTTTAACATCAAGCGGCTTGAGTCTAATGTCTTCATATATCCTTTCTAATAGTTGTCCATTTACTCCTTTATTCATGTTTTTAAAATCATCTACAGAGATGAAATTATTCGAATTTTCATCTTGTATTTTAGTATGAAAGATTTTATTTGCAATTAAAATCGAATTCGACATTTCACACACTGCTTGCGCATTTATAAATTTTCTATCTGTCTTGTTTTCACAATTATCCTTGAAATATACATGAGAAAAAATATCTGAAATTTTTATTTTCATTTCGTTTTCTCTTGGAAGATTTATATGAGATAGAAGGTATCTGAAGCTATCTAAGAGATATTCCTCTCTAAAGTCCATTTTGCTTATAAAAAATTTTGTGATTTGTTGATTGTCGTTGGGATATTTTTCTTTTGATAAAAATTCGCCAATTGAGCTCTTATCAAACCCTGAGAAAGATATCAAAATTTCTGCGAATTCCTCCTCGTTTTTTATTAAGTTGCTATCCTTCAAGTAATTGAAGGAGTCAGAATATTTTTTCATGTTGAAAAGGAAAATTGCTTTTTCAATCTTTTTTAAGAAAAAGCAGGTAAATTTTATCACATTTTTATCATCTGAGGAGAAATAGAAACAGTTTGGCTTGACTTGCCTTTCAGTATGATTAATTTGATATGAGCTAGGGTTAGAATTCTTAATATCAAAATTACAATGAGTAGTTTCATCGGAATAATCGACTTTTAAATTATTTGTTTCAATTAGTTTTTCTGTTACGTATCTATACTTATAATACAGTTTAGCTTTTGTTAAATCCTTTTGTTTGTATCTCCTTTTATGATTTGGGTCAAAATCGAAGGTGATGGGGCCCCCTATTCCAAGGACTTTTATTTTTTCATAATTTTTATTGAATACCGCACCATTTTTGTCTTTATTTATATGACTTTCATTGTCGTTTTTTATCTCCGGGCTTAAAATATTTTCATTTAAACCATTAAAATCGTTGGATTGATTTCTCAAAGTTTTATAGAAATTATTTTTATCTTCTTTCTCTAAGACTGAAATTTTAGGTTGAATATCACATTCTGAAATATTCGAGTTTCCTAAATCATTGTAATTTTCATTAGGAATTCTAGTAAGGATATCGTTGTATGAATATTTCCTACGCAAAGTTTTCATCCCGCTTGTGTAGAAAGGATGATTATCTCTGTAATAGTCTTCTAATTCTTCACGAATAGTTCCCCTTTTAATTTCATTACGATCTATTTTATCATTGGAATTATTTTGTCGAGTTCTTATATCCCCTATGTTGTTTTCCAGATTATTATCTGATTCCTTAGAAGATGCGAATGGATTACCTAGGTAAGGATTATCAGGAGAATTTCCTGGTATAATTACTATATTTAAATTCTTATGTTTATTTGTCTTGTGTTTTATATTTATTTGTTGTAAGGCATTCGCACCTCTTACTGTAGAAAAATTAGAGAGTGTTCCTTTTTGAAAAATTTTGTTTGCCGAAGTTTTAGAAAAATCCTCCTCTCTTCTTGTTAAAGGTAAATTTTCAAGATTACTTTCACGGTTATAATCGCTCAATATATAATTAGAAGCGATTTCTCCATCTCCATTTGTTGAATTCTTAATTAAATATTTTGATTTATTTTCATTTATCGCATTTCCATTTTCTGAATTCATTTTATTTTAATTTATAACAACCAATTTTTACGTGATAAATTAATTCAAAATTAATAAAATAAATAATTTATTAGTATTCTTAGTATATAATAAAATTTATTGAATTCATACATTTAAAAATAAATTAAATTTAATATTATCTATATTTTAATCCCCTTGCAAATTTAAAAGGCTGATTTCAATTCTTCTTCTTTGTGTATTCACCATTTAATCTACCATTGGAATTTTTGTTTAAGATTTTTTCAAAGAAAAGAGAATTTTCCTAAATTTATTAGATAGAAATAAATTTACTCTTTCTTTCTCGTTTATATAAAATTTTGCAGTTTCAGTGTTATAATTTTTATAGACTAAATAACAAATTATGAAGATCAGCATTAATATCACTGTCGAAGGATCAGAAAACACAAAATAAACGAAAGAAAAGAATTTAAGAGAATTTAAACTATCTAAGAGAATCCTAGAAGCTGAAGTGTGGGAAGGCAAAGGTCCACATGTCCTATAATTATTGAATGCGAGATTTCCCTCCTTTGGATTATTATAACACTATCAAAAGGATTAAACAAGTGTATATTTACAATAGTTGCGTTGCTGTGTGGAATTTTTGAAATGTAGAAGAGAATGTTCATAACAACAATCATAACAAATGTAAAATTGAAGAATGTCATCATCAAACTTCCATTATTCTGATTTATAAAATTCTTTGAGAGAGGTTTGCTTCTCATGTAAGATATTTTAATCATTTGATAAAATATTTCTATCAGAATGAACAATGGGATAATAACGACAATATAAGGGAAAAATGGAATTATTACAAATAATTGAATAAGATAAGAAAAGAAATCTGCTCCATTCTCTTCTGCTTTATATTCAAATTTATAATTTCTTTTGGCTTTTCTCCTACTGCTGAAACAGTAATGAAAGGAAAATATTACAGTTTCGATTATCTTGGCAATTATATATTCAGCTAGGAAAATAAATAGTATATTAATCGCTGTATCGTCCTCTGCACATCGAGAGTATAGTTGTGTCGAGATCCCTACTGTACCACTTTCCTTAAGAAGTGTACCGTCAGTTGATGATTTGTAACTGCCTGTACAAACTTTGTTAAATACATTGTATTTAGGATCTTCCATGAAAGGCATTATTTTAGATAAGGGATTGCCCAATAAAACAAAGTAGATATTCAGAAAATATATCACTGCTAAACCAAAAATTTTGTATATAAAATATCTAATTTTTTTTTGTGTTTCTAACGTTGATTCGAAATCCCATCTTTCAATATACGGGAGTAAGGCTGTTATATAGGGAAACATTATATTAAATAATCCTATAAAAAGAGGAGGAATTAATTCAATCAAATGATCTAGAGCGTTAAAGTAAGTCTTAAAGTTTTTATTGTCTCTTAGATAGTTTTTAAGGATATAGGAGCCTAAAATAAATCCCGCATATATAAAAAGTAAAAGTAAACTTATATAAAAAGACAAAATTCTAAGAATGTATTTAACGATAATTTTATTATAACTCTCTGAAAGTGGATTTTGCTCGTATTGAATCTCTTTGTTCACTTTTAGGAAGCCTTCCCTTAAATTTCTCTTTTGTTCGATATATTTTTTGGGATTTCTGTTACTCCAGTTCCAGCAATTAAATAAAATTTGCGAAAATCTTTTTTGATTATTGAAATAAATCTCTGAGCTTTGTTTTAAATTAGAATAAGAGATGTATTTCATTAATGAAAAATAAAAGAAAACAAATGTCATAGTTGCATAGGTAATTGAAAAGGCTGGACCAAGATTAGAAGGAATTCTTGAGTAGAAAAGTACACACGGTATGAAATATCTGCAATATGTGTTCTCAGAATCGTATATATAGTCTTTGCCTTGAATAGTCAAGAAATAAACGAAAATCAGGAAAATTAAGAATGAAAGTAGAAATGTAAAACGCATTAAATCAAATAAAGTGTAAACATTTCTTTTGTATTTATGGTTAAGATTTTTCAGAAAATTTTTAAAAGGTAAAAATAAGGAAAAGAAACTATACACACAGTGAAAGAATTCTCCCCATGTGTCCTTTTCGTCCAAATTGTACATACGATTTTGATGGATGTTAGATAAGGCAGAATTTCCCATGTTATATTCATATCCGTTTCTCACTTTATGATCTGCATCTCGGACAGTATAAAATTCATCAAATATATGATCATTATTTAACTGTTTATTATCAACTATTTCTTTCTTTTGAAGGATTTTACTCGTTTCCTCGTTCTCGTCAGAAAGATTTACGTAAAAGCCTCGCTTGTCGTCAGATGACCCTTTGACGATCTTTTTTTCTTCAAGGTTTTCAATAGTAAATTTGAGTTGTTCTATTTTTGATTGTAAGGATTTCTTTATCTGTTCATCGGATTCGAGTGTTTCTTTTAAATTTTTAATAAGCTCTCTAAATATATTTATAAAAGAATAAATTTATTCTTTACGCTTTTGAGTTTAATTTTTCTCTTTGCATTTTATACTTCGCTATTAGCATAAGTTCTCTTTTTCTAGGATCTTATAATATGACAAATTTATAAATTTAAATATTTTATATTACTCGAAACTTTGTCTAATTCCAAATCATCTAAACTATCATTTTTAGATTCACTTTCTAAACTAGAACCGTCATTACTTTCTTGTTCTATATTTCTATTTTGAATTGATTTATTCATTGACTTTTTCATTAATATTAATATTTAATAAATTAATAAATAAGATTGACATCATTTCCAAATTAAAAATAAAAAATTTTATTATTTAACAATCCTAAATTTAGAATAAATTATAGAAGAATAGCTATTATCTTTATGGAAGGATAATAATTTCGAATTAAATGACTGCAGAATGATCAGGTAAATTTGTGTATTTTCGACCTTCTTTCTCTTTTATTACGTTATTCATTTCTAGTTCAGACTTAGGAAGAGAAGACATATTTCTGATATCGTTAACTTCATATTCAAGGATCTTCTTTGTAAGTCTGAATTTCTTGTAGAAATAATAAACTAAGTAGGCAAGTACCACAATTAAAATCAATCCTAAAACTAAAAATATTTACATATAATTTTCTTACCTATCACAAAAACGGGAACAGAAGGTGGCTCGAAATTTATTTCTATTGGCCTATATGCGATAATTTCATTCGTATTCAAGTTTTTGGCAAGGATATTAACATAATATTTCTTATTTGCCTCGAGTTTGCCTATTGTTGCAGTGTCGTCATTGTTCATCGTAATAGTTGTCTTGCCTGAGACAAAATTGATTCTTGATAAATAGCAAATAGAATCCATGTGTTCATAATCGAATACATCTTCAGAAACATAAAGCTGATACGAGGCTTCTGATGAATTGAGGTTTTCCAAAGATTCTGATAACATTTTACCCCATTTTAATTGAATTGAATCACTTGATATACTCTCATATTCTAGTGTCCCTTTATTCGCAACAATAGTAGATTTATAATCCCTGCTATTAGTTGTAAAGTAATATATTGTAGCTTCTGTTTTATCTACGCAGGTATATTCTAAATGGTTGCTCAAGGTACAATCTCTTGATAGCTGTTTCTTGTGCCATATTGATAAATAGAAATTTTCACTTTTTGTATGGTTCAGATCGATAACTACTAATTTTCTCCCATCAGAATTTTCCTTATGATATACCAAAGAACATGGTTCTGTTTTAGAATACAAAATTTTATCACATACTTTATATTCGATGCTTCCCATACATGTGGAAATTTCCAAAATTAGCAAGTTATCAGTAGGCAATCTTCTCTTTAGATTGTAAATTCGTATTTCATTTGGATTCTTTTTGTCTATTTGTGTAAAAATAAGTTTTTCTTGCTCTGCTTCGACCAAACTGGAGCCCTTAATATTAGTACTGACTAAAATGTCAAATTTAATGCCATCTGCGGATAAGTTAGTTAAGGTTGACAGTGACAACTGTACTAAAACTCTGCTGAACTTGCCTTGAGTTTTTTCATTAGATAGTTTAGGAATATGAGCTGAGTATGATGAAAGGATAGGGTCGGTCTTTCCCATTAAATCTGATCCTGATTTAGGAGTCTCATATGTGTGTCCTTTGATAATATCAAACTTATCATAGGATTTGTCTTGCAATACGTATTTCAAAAATACTGTAACAGAGACATTGTGAGAGAGGGATCTTACTGTAATTGAAGTATTGTCATACTCGTCCAATATATCGAAATAACCAAAGAAAGATTTAGTGTAAGAACTTACTGAATAAGTATTGACTTTGTTTATTTTAATAAGAGTCCAGTCTCTATCGTGATTCAATTTCAAGTGAAATCCAACATCTGTAATCGGTTCAACTTCGAAGAAAATATTTCTATAAGCCAAAGCTGCATTCTCGTTTGTGATTGTGTCATGGAATGTTGGAGTGGTAGAATAATCGATGAAGAATTTTTTCAATTCTACTATTTCATTTTTCGTTTTTCCTTGTTCGTCATAAACTGTGTTGTTTAAGTAAACTCTGAATTTCGCCATTCCCATATATGAGAAGGCAGCTAGGTTTAGGTCTTTTTCACTCCAATTATAGTAGATAAGGGTAGTTCTTAAATTTGATTTGTAAATGTAATAAATATTTTCTCTATTCACATCCAAATATTTAACATCTGATTTGAACATATCAGACACATTCAATTCAAAGAAACACTTTTCTGTACATTCTACTGCAATCAATAGCATTGAATTCATGTTTAAATTAGAATGATTCTTATCGATTTTAATCTTTAACATGTTTTTGGCACTTTTATTGATATTACTATAATCAGATTTCGTTGACGATGGAAGATCGTTTGAAATTTCATAATTAGCGTTAGAATATAAATTAGCTGAGATCGAACCGGATCCATAGAGGTAATCAGTACTTATAATAATATCAAGGTCTTCCTTTTTTTCTTCCACAAAGTCATTATATCTAAAATAGCAAGGCTCTGTTTCATCCGATTTGCAGCTTGCAGTGGCGCCATCATTTACTGCAATGATTTTATTCGGATGAGAAGTGGCATAAAGAGTATAGGATGAATTAGTAGCTCCGTATAACATGATTGTATAGTTACCACTTACATCAGTTATATTTCTTGAAACGAAAAAGTTATCTTCTTTATCGAATTCAATAAATTCACTGTAGGGGGTAGCAGATACCCATGTAGAATTATTGAAACTTGGAAATTCAAACCCATAATTCATAAATAAGTCAACGTCTCCCATGAGATTCGTGACACTAACATACAAATTCTCCACTTTCTTGCTGAAGTATAGATTGAAATATTGAATTTCGCCTTTTTTTATAGTTCCTCTTAAGGGAACATTTTGATCTATTTTCATAGCCTCGTTATAGAAAGAAATATTATACTCGATTTCATCATCACCATAATTTAAATAATTTCCGCACACAGTTGCTAATATTTGGCATGGGTTGCAGTTGCCTGTTAATTTTTCTGAGTTCAGATTGATTGTTTTTCCAAGGTAGTAGTCTACTCCCCTGTATTCATAATCCTTTGGGGTAGGGAAAACTGCTTTGTTAGTTGGAAGAACTTCTTTGGGCAGTTTTATGTATAACTCACCATAGCCACTCAAAAAGGAAACAAAGATAGAATTCGCAATTTTGCTGTTGGTTAGGATGTTGTAATTTTTACATTCTCCAGATAAAACTTTGTCGGTTTTTAAAATATCAGTAGGCAAGAATTCAGCGAAGTCTGGTGTTGATTTGGCACTAATTAAATATTGGGCGTCATATAAGGTAGATTTTTTAACAAGAATATATATTTGACAATTGTTTTTAGATTTGCACTTACTTTTAAGAGTAGAAGAGTTAATTGTCACAAAAGTGGTATCAGTATTTAAATAGTGTATTGGAACTAAATTTAATTTATTTTCCTCTATATCCCTAAAATCTATATACAAATCAACTTTTCCGTAATATACATTTAATGAGACTGAAAACGGTTCAGTTAGGACGCCATGAGTGTACCAATATGATTGTGATTCATAGGCTGAATCTAATGTTACTGTGTTGGGGACTCCCTCATATAAAAGGAAAGGAGTGTCTTCATTAGTAACACCTATCCAGAATTTCGGGATGAAATCAGGAGTTTTAAATGAGAAAGGACCTTCTGTAACAACTATGTAATAAGTGGCTCCTCGTTTAAAATTAGGATCAGTTTTGCTGATTACTATTTCATTACTAAAGTTATCTGTCCATTTATATCCGAAAATTTTAGAGCTCGTATCATTTCCATCGTATTTAAATGTTTTTAAATCTGAGAAGACGTATAATCTGTACTCGTCTTTCTCTGGAGTAAGAGTGATCCTGATGTCCAAGTCGTCATAGGAGTTTGAGATGTAGGAGTAAATCTTATATTCAGTACCAGGTTGATATATATCTTTGATAATATGTCCATTTTCAATTGCCATTGTAGTTTGTGGTAAATCGGCGATATTTTCTCCAAGTGAAGTGTAATAATAAATTGAATATGAAGAGAAGCTGTTTCCATATACTTTTACATCATATGTACCGACCAAACTTTTCTTTTGAACGTTCTCCTTGCTTATTCTTACAACATCAGGTAAATATGATTCCCTTGAGGAAAATGCGAAATAATCACTGTCAAGATCATTGAATTCAACTATTAAATCAGCATCTCCTGTGATCGTGTTCAAGATAATGTTTAATTGTGAAATTGAGTCGTCTTTAATATCTATTGTATAATGATCAGTTTGGTTATAAGGAATTATCTGATAGTGTGGTCTTTTAGGAAGCAATTGTAAGCTGATGTCCTCATGCTTAGATGACAAAGAAAATTCGCATTCTTCCTCACCCTCACAATTTACAATAGCTAAAGCTGCACATGGTAAACTGAAATTTTCATCATCGGGATTTTTTAGAATCTTTTCATTGATTTTTTTGTGACATGTGTTCAGAGAATTTTTTATATAAAGTTTATATCCGATTGAAAATTCTTCAGTAAAGAAAATATTTCCACGTTTTCTTTCTTTTAAAATTTCATCTTTATCAAATTCGCATTTAGACAAATCATGACAAATAAAGCCATATAGCTTGGGGTCCCCATTTTTAACTTTCATAGAAACTGTTATATTTGAATCGTAATTGAATTCAATTATTCTGTATCTAGTTGTCTTACCAGGAGGAAGATAGCCACTAATTTCTCTATTCTTGAATAGGAAATTCATATGTTGATATTTTTCAATATCTTCCTCAAAAAATACTTTAATCATATAGGAAGAAGCCTCAACTGTTTTCAAACAAAAGTTTAATTCACCATAATTGGGCGATCTATCTCTGAACGATATTTTGGTATATTTTTCTGTTTGAATATCATTAGATAATAAATCAGAGACAGTTGTGGCCATGTCGGGTAGTTCATTCATTTTATATTTCATTTCAACAGATCCATTAAAAACAACAGTTTGTATAATAACATTCTTGTCCCTGTTTCTCATATCAATGTTGTATTTATAGCAATGTTTCTTAAAAGGCATGAGGGTGCTATAAAGCGGTTCTTCAGATACGATTGATGTTATGCTTTCTTCAAATCTAGCAAATAAATAGACTTCAACATCGCTAGAACCAGCTTCAAGTACGATATAGTAATGGCAATTATTGCAATAATTTTCTGAATTTTTTGGAATATTTACAGAGTATCCACCCATCCAGGATGGAATAACAGAAATAGAATTTTGTGTTGTAGGTCTTTCCTTCTCTTTTACTAACAATTTAAATGCCCCTAATTGAGGAGAAAATGCGACGATGTCTAATTCTTCGTAGTTTTTGTTTACTTTTATTTTAAATGAAAGTTCATCATTCTTCAAAATGAATGCTCTGTATAGTGACCCAATTTCTATTTCGTTTTCTTCTTCTAGTTTGGCAATAAGTTCATATGCGCATCTTTCCTCACAATATACTGAAATGTAAAATATTTGATTTTCATAGACGTACTTGTTAGGAATACTAATAAGGTCTTCTCCGAATCTTTCAGAATACCATTTAGAAGATTCTGGAGATTTTGGGCTTTTGTTATCCTAAATAATTTGAACTTTTATAATAAGATTTTTACCTGTGAGACATAAATGTCTGGATCTGAGAAGCCCTCCCCCTTTTCTGCTTTCTTAGGCTCTTTTACTCTGATTATCAAATTTTTTGTCTTTTCTTTAACCCCTGAGGGGATTGTCAGTTTAAAGAAATTATACCCCTTGTTGCTTAAAATTGAACTCGAGTAAAGATAATCTAAAGCAAGAGGTTTTATATAGTCCTGTTGTGAATATATTTTATCTATTAGCAGATAAAGCGAAAAAATATACGCGAATATGATTTTCATCATTTTCATTAAAAAAAATTTGTATTAAATGTATTATAGATATAGATTAAATATTAAATTTTAATTAATTTAAGTGATTCTGGAATTTGTTTAAATAGAAAGAATTTAGTAAAATTTAAAATACGAAAAAAATTTTACAATTGAAAATTTTTATTCAAATTTTATATATAGAAAGAAATTTTAAATCTAAATTTAAATACATGAATGTGAGTAAGGTAATCATGGGAGAATTAAAGATCTTTGAATTTAATTAATTAAAGCTCTATTTAATGAAACTTTTACTGTGACATTAACATACACCTTGTTATAAAATTTAGTTCTAGTTTTAATAATTATATTAGGTATTATGAATTTATTAAATTAAATTAATTTAAGTTATAAAATAAATGTCAAATAAAGGCAAATATACAGATTACTCTCCTTTCTTAAGGGTAGCTGGAGTCACAGAAACATTGGAAGAAACTGCAGATCAAAGCTTGCGACAAGATTTATACTTTAAGGTAAATACTAAATTATATAATTATTCATATGTTCTTATATACTATAGCCAATTACACAAACTCCCGAAAAAATAAAAAAATACAGAAAATCATTTAAAGAAATTCCAGGCGTAAAACAAATCCATCCTGGAATTTACAACGACCCAAAAGAATATGAAGACTATATTCATGGAGTCAAAACGGCAGAATCAGATCATGTAAACCAATGCATAAGAGGAAGCAATCTTTCAGGAATAAATCATTTCATCAATAATATTTATGAAAATAAATACGCAAAGAATCAAAGAGAGCCCTTGGGAAAATCAATTATTAGAAATTACAAACTACCCGATAAAATTAAAGAGGATGAATTCAGATTCGGAGTTCAAACTACCGGATGTAAATTTTTATAGAAAATTTTATTTTATACCTGTTTTAGTTTATAACGCTAAGGATTTACTCTACTCTTGCCCGAATTTACAAGAAAAAGATGATGTAAAAAAATTATACTCTAAAACTCATGGATTAAGTGATCCAGGGCAACAAAAAGATAGAAATTATAATTGGTGCGTAGACAAGGACAACTTTATATTCGGAAAAGGGGAACCTAAAGAATTTGACGGTACTAAAAAGAGTCTAGAATCAGATTATTTAGAAGCAAATTATCCTCAATCGAAAATTGTCGACAAACGATTGGAGGATTTTAGACAAGCAACAATTGATGTTGTAGGAAGAGGTAAATTTAGAGGAACTTTGCATCCATCAATTGATGAAAATTTTATATTCGGAGGTTTTAAAACTGGAGAGCAATGGAATGCAGCCAAGTGCATTCATGGAGATCCGGAAGAAAAAACTCAAAGATATTTTGATCATGACTCAGATTTGGGAAAAACTTTGCATCAGAGAACGAAACTGAAAAATCTTAAACCAAAAGAATATGATGGTCTAAGAACATTCGGAGTGCCTTCTATTAGATATGATTTGAAGAAAACTCGGTCTTCAATCAGTGACCATATTGTAAAATTTATTTATCTGAATAATTACAGAATTATGGAAATGAAAAAGACGCCTACGAATTGCTTTATCCAAATCCTCATTCCTTAAGAAATTTGGATGACCAAGATTTCGAAGAAAAAATTGATAAAGAAACTGTAAAATAAATAATAATAATTGCCTTAGCTCAGAGAAATTCTTCTAAAACATAATTACACTTTCCCTGATGAAGAATATAATTTAATATATGAAATAGCTTTGAAGAATTTCCCTAACACAGAAAGAAAAGTTTCTTACAAAGGATTCATAGAAATTATGAAAAATCTTAAAAGAGAACAAATGAGATATAGAACTCTCATATCATAAAATAATAAAATTATTCTATTAGAATAATCCTTATAATTTCCAGTGTCTCCATATGAAAATAATTAATTTTTAATCAGTTAACTCTCCGAATTACATAATAAATCATGCAAATTTCTTTTATGTTAATTTAAATAAAAATAATTAATTTAATTATTTGTTATAAATTAATTAATATCTATATTCAATATTAAACTAAAAAATGAGCAAGATTCCGGTTGAGAAAATGAGAACAGCAATTACTCAAATGTTGAGCAGCAGAAAAGAAAGAAAATTTGTTGAAACAGTAGATCTTCAAATTGGTCTTAAAGATTACGACCCAAACAAGGATAAGCGTTTTGCAGGATCCGTACGTTTACCTTATGTCCCCAGACCTAGATTAAAGGTAAGATGAATTTTAATTTTATTAAGGTTTGTGTTATCGCTGATGCCGCACATATTGATAAATGTAAAGCAGCTAACATTGATTTCATCGATGCCGAAACTTTAAAGAAAAAAGTTGACCCCACTGATAAAAAAGGAAAAGAACTTAAGAAATGGTCAAGAAAATTCAAACTTTTATTCATTTCCGAATCTTTGGTCAGACAACTACCCAAATTGGGAGGTCCTTTCTTGACCAAATGGGGAAAATTCCCAACTGTTATCCAAACTAACGACGATGTCAAGGCTAAAATTGAAGAAGGATTACAAACTGTCAAATTCCAATTGAAGAAAGTCCTCTGCCTCGGAGTTGCCGTTGCCAATGCATCCATGACTGAAGAACAAATCAGACAAAACTTAAACATGAGCATTAACTATCTTGTTTCACTTTTAAAGAAAGGATGGAATAACATCAAATCACTTTACATTAGAACTACCATGGGAAATGCAGTTAAACTCTTCTAAATTAAATTTATATTCTGATGATTTAATAAGACGAATAAATATTTGAAATTGAAAATATAATTAATATATAAAAGATCAGAAATGTTAGTCGTAAGTTTTGTTCCTATGAATTGTGAATGTTTATTAATAATTTAATATACTACTTATATATTGATGTTTTAATTATTTTTTTAATATATTATAAAAACTTTTAGAGTATTGCTTGAAAAATTATATTTAATTGGATGTAAAATTTTTTCCGTACTGATATACAAATAAAACATATTTTATGTTTGAATTCCAATTATTTATCGATTATATTTTTTTAGAATACTCTCCATATCTCTATTTCTCATTTCATTCCTTACTTCAGGAGAGATTCCGAATTCATATTTGCTTAGAATTTTACTAATTATATCTTTTTTCTTTTCAAGAGATAACGAATTAGACCTAAGAAGACACAACAAAGGGCATCTATTATCATTACTCTGTAATTTCATAACTAAATCCATTGAATTATTAGTAGATAGATGATCAAGTATGAAAAATATAATTTCCATCTGACCATAATGCATAGCATAATGTAGAGATGTCCAATAATACTCGTGTGCTGAAACTTCTTCAAGAACTGGGTACTTTTTATTAACAACCAGATCTTTAAATTCGCTTAATCTTCCTTCGACTGCACAAGTGTACAATTGCATTTTTTGTTGAACACTTAAACCAAAAGTCATAAGCCGATTTCGAATTTGTTCTTTTGTTAAATTTTCAGGTACGTGGGATAATTTTTCTTTACCATTTATTTTGAAGTTTTGTAATTCATAGGATAATTCGTCGATTTTAGCCTCTTTTTCTTTGACTACTCTCTTTAATTCTATTGTAGATGAAATTTTTTTATTTATCAAGCAGGCCTCTATGTGTTTCAAATATAACTCATATTCAATCCCATGTTTACCGCAGGTATCGCATCGAAATTTTAACTTATTCAACATTTGGAACACAAATTTATTTGCTTTCTTTACCGGCGCAATGCAGTTTATTACACATTTTTTACCTGATATTTTCATCACCTCCCAACAATCTTCACAGTAAAGACTTTCACAAGTTTCGCACTCAAAAGGAGATTTAACTATTTCAAGGCATATACAACAACCTAAGTTTTTAATCAATTCTTTATTTTCTTCAAAATTTTCTATGGATTCTTCACTTATTCCACTGCCAGTGAATTTAGTTGCCATTTAAATTAAATATTTTAGGTAAAAATATTATTTTAAATTAAACAATATCAAAATTATATTGAGTATATTAAATTTCTGATTATTTCAAAACAGAATAAATTAATAAAATCAGTCCTTATTTTAATTTTGATCAAGGAGGAAAATTTGGCATTTTGATTCAGTATTAAATTTTATTAAATTGTTTAATTTTTAAAGAAAAATAGAATTTATTTCATAAATTTTGTTCATTCTTCTTTTTAAATTTAAACCTTAAATTTAGGAAATCATAGTATTGAAGTAGGACAGATAATTATGATCATCAAAATTAAAGTAAGTATTTCAATATTTGTTATTGCTGTTTAAATTTCCATATCATTAGAAGTTTATATTAAAATTCGAACATTCAAAAAGATTTATTTCATACAAATTTAATTAAATAAAAATTATCATAATTAACCTAGATTATTTGCATGAACAATATAATTTTATCATTTGATTAATGTGAATATTTTCTTACGCGTTGTAAATTTTTCTATTCTGTTGTAATAAAAAAATTAACGAATAATTTCGGTATTGACACTATGGCCGAGCGGTTAAGGCGTGAGACTTGAAATCTCATACCGAAAGGTGCGCAGGTTCAAATCCTGCTGGTGTCGAAAAATTTTTATTGAAAATCAATTATTTAAGATCATATTAATATGTTTTAACGATTAGGTTTTAATTTGCACTTCAATATAATGAAAATTAATAATCATTTTATATTATCATACTCTTACTTTAATATTATTATTGATAGTTAGTGAAAATGAAATGAAATATGAATTAAATACTTGTATTACTGGGGATTGGGGATTGGGGATTGGGGATTGGGGATTGGGCCCAATCCCCAATCCCCAATCC